>Ga0182742_1003229_pt1 | contig 16368 bp, 17 predicted proteins | sample eDN5th37CBELigMG_FD_128880 | JGI IMG/M metagenome (GOLD analysis project Ga0182742, IMG submission 128880) | Enriched Miracle-Growth compost microbial communities from Emeryville, California, USA - eDNA 5th pass 37_C BE-Lig MG (version 2)... ...
CCGAAGCTGCGGGAGGCAGGCGCGGCGGATGCCCCGGCCCTGGCCGCACTGCACGCCGCCGCCTTTCCGCCGGGGGAGGCCTGGGGGCCGGATGCCATCGCCCTGATGCTGGCCATGCCCGGCGCCTTCGGCCTGTGGCGGGAGGAGGAGGGCTTCGTGCTGGCGCGCGCGGCGGCGGGGGAGGCCGAGATCCTGACCCTGGCCGTGGCCCCGGCGGCGCGGCGGCAGGGTCTCGGGGCGGCGCTGCTGGCCGGCGCCGTGGCGGCAGCGCTGGCCCGCGGGGCGGCGGCGATGTTCCTGGAAGTGGCGGAGGGCAATGCCGCGGCCCGGGCGCTCTATCGCGGCCTCGGCTTCACCGAGGTCGGTCGCCGCCGGCGCTATTATCCGGACGGGTCGGATGCGCTGGTGCTACGGCGAGAGCTGGCGCCGGCAGTCTGAGCCGCGCCGCCAGGCCGCGAGGTGCCTATCCCTTGCGCAGCAGCAGCAGCATGCTGCCGTCGGGCAGTTCCTGCTGCGCCAGGATGGCGTGGCCCTGCTCGGCCGCGGTACGCGGAATGTTGCGGCGTGGCTCCTCCCCGCGCAGCCGGACCAGCAGAGTCTGCCCTTTCTCCATGCGGTCCAGCGCCAGTCGGGTGCGCACGAATGTCATCGGGCAAGTCTCGGCCGTGATGTCGATCCGGTGGTCGCCAGCCAATTCTTGCGATTGGACAGGATTCATCGCCTGCTGCCCCTGAAATCCGCGAAACGCGTTGCGAAACGGCCCTGGGAGGCACTATATCTTCACGACTTTCGTCGGGAAGATGCGCCCCATGGCTGAAGAACCCCCTGCTGCCGACCTGCTGGGACTGACGGCTGAAATCGTTGCCGCCCATGTGTCCAACAACCCGGTGTCGCTTGGCGATCTGCCGAACCTGATCCAGGAAGTATATCGGACGCTTGCTTCCGTTGGCCAGCCGGCGGCAAAACCCCAGCCGGAGCGGCCACAACCGGCAGTGCCGATCAAGAAATCGATTACGCCCGAATACCTGATCTGCCTGGAAGACGGAAAGAAGCTGAAGATGCTGAAGCGGCATCTGCAGACCTCTTACAACATGACGCCGGAGCAGTACCGGGAGCGTTGGGGCCTGCCGCCGGATTATCCAATGGTCGCGCCGAATTACGCCAAGCATCGGTCCACCCTGGCCAAGAAAATCGGCCTCGGCACCAAGCCGCGCGGCCGTCTCGCCTCGGCGCGCCGCCGGGAGGCCGCCGCCACTGCGGCAACGCCAACCAAGACCGGCTGACCGGACCGGCTCCGGCCTGCCCCCATACCGCCCCGGTCGCCTCGCCTCCGCCATGGTGGCCGGCGCGGCGGGACGCTATGGTCGTGGCCCTGATCGAGAACCGCATGGCAGGCCCCGCCCGCCATTAGCCAGGAAGGCCACTGCCCCGCCGCATGGACAACCGCGCTTCGACCGACCGCGAGAGCGTCTCCCGCATCGAAAGGCTGTGCATTGAGCGCGGCCTGAAGATGACCGGGCAGCGGCGGCTGATCGCGCGCGTCCTGTCCGAGAGCGCCGACCACCCGGATGTGGAGGAGCTCTACCGGCGCGCCATTGCGCATGACAGCCGCATCTCCATCGCCACGGTCTACCGGACCGTCCGGCTCCTGGAGGAGAAGGGCATCCTGGAGCGGCGTGATTTCGGCGGCGGCCGCGCCCGCTACGACCCGGCCGATCGCGGCCACCACTACCACCTGATCGATGTCGATACCGGCAAGGTGATCGAGTTCCTGGACCCGCGGCATGAGGATCTGGCACGGGAGATTGCAGCCCGGCTGGGCTTCGAGCTGGTGGACCTGCGGCTGGAGCTGTTCGCCCGCCGCTCCGCCGAGGCCAAGCCCGCTGCCTCCCCGCCAGGCCGGACCCGGCCAGGTCGCGGCGCCAACGGCCGGGACGCCGAGTGATGCGCGAGAGCCTGCCGCCCGGTTTCGGCATGTCCTTGACCGAGGAGCCCGGCTTCGGCGAGTTGCGGGCGGGGAATCTCGGCGTCCGCGTTGCCGCGACGCCGGCCGAGATCGACGCCGTTCAGGCCCTGCGTTTCCGCGTCTTCTATGATGAAATGGGTGCGCATCCGGATGCCGAGGCCCTGGCCACCCGCCGCGACCGCGATGCCTTCGATGCCGTCGCCGACCATCTGCTGGTGGTGGATCACGATCTAGGTGCCGGCCCGGATGCGGTTGTCGGCACTTACCGCCTGATCCGCCGCCCTGCCGCGGAGCGAATCGGCCGTTTCTACTCGGAGGATGAATACGACATCTCGCCGTTGCTTCGCCTGCCGGGAGAGATCCTGGAACTCGGCCGGTCCTGCGTGCATGCGGAGTACCGGACGCGCGGGATCATGCAGCTCCTCTGGCGCGGCATCGCCGCCTATGTGTTCAAGCACCGCATCGACCTGATGTTCGGCTGCGCCAGCCTGCCCGGAACGGACCCGGACGCGTTGGCGCCCATGCTGACCTATCTCTATGCCAACCACCTGGCGCCGCCGGAGCTGCGTCCGCGCGCCCTGGCGCATCGCTACGTCGCCATGGACCGGCTGGACCCGGCGACGCTGGACATGCGGGCGGTGCTAGGCGAGCTGCCGCCACTGGTGAAGGGCTATCTCCGCCTCGGCGGCTTCGTCGGCGACGGCGCCGTGCTGGACCACCAGTTCAACACCACCGATGTCTGCGTGGTGGTGAAGACCGATCTGGTCACCGACAAGTACTACCGGCATTACGAGCGCAAGTTGGGCGGGCCTGGGCTGGGGCCTGGCGAGTAGCGCGGCAGCAAAAGAAAAGGGGCCGCCCGAAGGCGGCCCCCATGCCGGTCCGATACCGATCGCGGTTCAGCGCGAGTAGAACTCGACGACCAGGTTCGGCTCCATCTGCACCGGATAGGGCACATCCGTCAGCTTCGGCGCGCGGAGGAAGCGGCCGCGCATGGCGCGGTGGTCGATCTCGATATATTCGGGGACGTCGCGCTCGCCGCTCTGCGCCGCGTCCAGCACGGCGGTCAGCTGCTTCGACTTCTCCTTGACCTCGATCAGGTCACCGTCCTTCACCTGGAAGGAGGGGATGTTCACCCGCTTGCCGTTCACCAGCACATGGCCGTGGTTGACGAACTGGCGGGCGGCGAAGGGGGTGACGGCCAGCTTCATACGGTAGACGACGCTGTCCAGCCGGCGCTCCAGCAGCTCGATCAGGTTCTCGGAGGTGTCGCCCTTGCGGCGCACGGCTTCCTGGTAATACCTGCGGAACTGCTTCTCACCGATGTTGCCGTAGTAGCCCTTCAGCTTCTGCTTCGCCATGAGCTGCACGCCGAAGTCCGTGGGCTTCGACTTGCGGCGGGCGCCGTGCTGGCCGGGGATGGTGTCGCGCTTGTTGATCGGGCTCTTGGCCCGGCCCCAGAGATTCACCCCGAGGCGGCGGTTGATCTTGTACTTGCTCTCGATGCGCTTGGTCATGCGCCTGTCCGCCCCTTCGGGGCGGCCCTCTTCGCTGCGATGTTGTCCCGGTAGGCCCAGGCCCCGGATGGGCAAGGGCGGGCGCAGGCCCTGGAGGCCCGTCCACATTCCCAGGAGGAGGCGCGCCTATAGAAGCCGGGGAGCGGGCTTGTCAAACCGGGGCCGTCCCGCCTAAGCCGCGGCCGAGATGGTGACGCGCGAAGAAATCCTGGTTCTCGGCCTGACGGCTGGCACGGTCGGCAGCCTGGTCGGCGGGCTGATGCTCGGCATCGGCCTCGGCCTGGTGGTGGAGGGGGCGCATATCGGCTGGCTGCTGCTGCTGCCGGCGGCGCCCGTGGCCGGCATGCTGGGCTATCTCCTGGCGCGGAAGCTGGCGAAGAAGCTGGAGAGCTAATCCTCGTCCGGCCGCCCGCGCCGCATCCGGCCGCGGGAGAGTTCCGTCACCACCCCATGCAGGGTGCGGAGTTCCTGCTCCGTCACCTCGCCCCGCTCGAACCAGTGGCGCAGGTTGCGGATCATGCCCGGGCGCTTGGGCTGGTTGTCGAGGAAGCCGCAGGCATCCAGTTCCGAAATCAGGCGGTCCAGAAAACGATCCAGTTCGCCCTTGGTGGCGACTCGAGTCTCATTGGTCACCAATTGGCGGGGCGGGGTGGTTTCGGCGACGGTCCACCACTCATAGGCCAGAATCATCACTGCCTGGGCCAGGTTCAGCGACATATGCGCCGGGTTCAGCGGGTAGCGGACCAGCGTGTCGGCACAGGCGACGTCGTCATTCTCCAGCCCGGCCCGCTCCGGCCCGAAGAGCACGGCGGCGCGCAAGCCCCGCCCGTTGATCTCCCGCAGGTCCTCCGCCGCGGCGCGGGCGGTGCGCAGCGGGGTGATGACGTGCCGCGGGCGGGGGCAGGTGGCGAAGACGCGGTGGCAATCGGCCACGGCGGAAGGCACGTCCGGAAAGACCTGCGCCGCCTCCAGGATGCGGTCGGCGCCGGAGGCGGTGCGCCAGGCCCGGTCCTGCGGCCAGCCATCGCGCGGCGCGACCAAGCGCAGATGGAACAGCCCGCCATTCGCCATGGCGCGGGCGGTGGTGCCGATATTCTCGGCAAGCTGCGGGCGAACCAGGACGATGATCGGGCTCTCTCCCGGCGGCGGGTGCAGGTCCGCGCCCTGCTTGCCGCCGCGGGTCCAGGCCTCCGGCAGCACCCGATGCGCGCCGAGGGCGAAGGCAACCTCCGGCCGCAGCCGCCAGCCGCCCTCCGCCTTGGTCGCCAGCAGGGAGAGCGGCTCGGCCGGCAGGTCCGCATCCAGCGCGGTGGCCAATTCCAGGGCAAGGGCACGATAGGCTTCGGCCGGCTGGCCGGTGGCGGCAGCCAGGGCGTCCAGGCTTGCCGTGCAGTCCGGCGCAGCAAGATGAGCGCGCAGCCAGGCGCGCTTCGCATCGGTCAGCGCGATGCGCTGCAGCGCGTCCAGCCAGTCCTGGGTGGAGGGCGTCATGCGCGCCGCCAGGTGGTGCCCTGTGGCCCGTCCTCCAGCACGATGCCCTTGGCGGAGAGCTCGGCGCGGATGCGGTCGGCCTCGGCCCAGTTCTTCGCCTTGCGGGCGGCGAGGCGGGCGGCGATGGCCTCCTCGATCCAGCCGGTGTCCTCCCCGCCCTGCAGCCAGCGTTGCGGGTCGGAGGCGCAGAGGCCGAGCACCCCGGCCACCTCCCGGAAGGCGGCGGCGGCCAGGCCCGGCACCACCGGCCAGTTGCGGCCGGCACGGTTCAGCACCGCCGTCGCGCTGCCGCCGACGCTGGCCACATTCTCCAGGGTGCGAAGATCGTGCAGCCGGGTCAGGGCCAACGGGGTATTGAGGTCGTCCCGCAGCGGCTCCAGCGCCCATTCCGTCATCTCCGCCTGCACGGATTCCATTTCCGGCGGCGTCGGGGCGCGGGCCAGCATGGCGTAGTCGTCATCCAGTTCCGACTTTGCCTCCTCCAGCCCGGCGAAGGTGAAGTCCAGTGGCTGGCGGTAATGGGTCTTCAGTAGCAGCAGGCGGAAAGCCTCGCCGGCCCAGGGGCCGCGCTCCAGGATGTCGCGGACGGTGAAGAAATTGCCGAGCGACTTCGACATCTTCTCGCCCTCGACGCGCAACATGCCGTTGTGCAGCCAGTAATTGGCCATGCGCGGCGTGCCGAAGGCGCAGCGGCTCTGTGCCACCTCGTTTTCGTGGTGCGGGAAGATCAGGTCGTGGCCGCCGCCATGGATGTCGAAGACCTCGCCCAGATACATCCAGGACATGGCGGAGCATTCGATGTGCCAGCCCGGCCGGCCGCGGCCCCAGGGCGAGTCCCAGCCCGGCAATTCCGGCGGGCTCGGCTTCCACAGCACGAAATCGCCAGGGTCGCGCTTATAGGGCGCCACATCCACCCGTGCGCCGGCCAATAATTCCTCCGGGCTGCGGCCGGACAGCCTTCCGTAATCGGCGAAGGAGGGCACGGAGAACAGCACATGCCCATCCGCCGCATAGGCGTGGCCACGCTCGATCAGCCTCTCGATCAGCGTGATCATCTGGGCGATGGACTGGGTGGCGCGCGGCTCCACATCCGGCGGCAGGGCGCCCAGCGCCGCCATGTCCCGGTGGAAGTCCGCGGTGGTGCGGGCGGTGATGGTCTCGATCGGCTCGCCGCTCTCCAGGCTGCGGGCGTTGATCTTGTCATCCACATCCGTGATGTTCCGGACATAGGTGACCTTCGGATAGAGCCGGCGCAGCAGCCGGACCAGCACATCGAAGACCACGACCGGCCGCGCATTGCCGAGATGCGCAAGGTCATAGACCGTCGGCCCGCAGACATAGACCCGCACATGCGCCGGATCGATCGGCGTGAACAGCTCCTTGCCGCGGGTCAGGCTGTTGTGGAGGTAGAGGTCGCTCATCTCATTCCGTCGTCGCCAGCCTGAGGCGCTGGGCGGCGCGATCGCGCCCGATCAGCGGCAGCAGGGATTTCAGGTCGGGGCCGTGCTCCTCGCCGGTGAGGGCCAGGCGCAGCGGCAGGAACAGCGCCTTGCCCTTGCGGCCGGTTGCCTGTTTCAACGCCTCGGTCCAGGCGGGCCAGGTGCTCTCGTCCCAGGGCTCCGGCGGCAGGGCGGCGAGGGCGGCACGGAGGAATTCGCCTTCCCCCTCCTGCACCGGGGGGATGACGGTGCCATGCACCACCTCCCACCATGTCCGCGCCTCCCGCAGCAGGTCCAGATTGCCGCGCACGGCCTGCCAGAAGGCTTCGCCGGCGCCTGCCGGCAGGCGGTCCCTGACGCTCTCGAAGCTTGCCTCGTGCAGGTAGCGGCGGTTCAGCGCCAGAAGCTGCCGCGGGTCGAAGCGGGCCGGGGAGCGGGAGATGGCCGAGAGGTCGAATCCGGCCACCAGATCGCGTGGCATCCCCGGCACCGGGTCGCGGGAGGTGCCGAGCGCCGCCAGATAGCCCGCCAGCGCCGCCGGCTCCATGCCATCCCGCCGCAATTGCCGCAGGGACAGGCTGCCGAGACGCTTCGAGAGCGGCCCCCCATCCGCATCCGTCAGCAACGGCAGATGCGCGAAGGAGAGTGCGCCAAGGTCGCCGCCCAGCGCCTCCCACAGATCCATTTGCACGCCGGTATTGGTCACATGGTCTTCGCCCCGGACCACATGCGTCACGCCGCTCTCCAGATCGTCCACCACCGAGGTGAAGGTATAGAGCGGCGTGCCATCGGCACGGATCAGCACGGGGTCGGAAAGGCTGGGCAGCTTCACCTGCCGCCGGCCGAGCACGCCATCCTGCCATTCCATCGTCCGGTTGCTCAGCAGGAAGCGCCAATAGGGCTGCTTGCCATTCGCCCTGGCGCGCTCCAGCTGCTCCGGCGTCATCTTCAGCGCGGCGCGGTCATAGACCGGCGGGCGGCCCTGCCGCAGCCGCTGCTCCCGCTTGAAGCGAAGCTCTTCCTCGCTCTCCAGGCAGGGATAGAGGCGGCCGCTGGCCTTCAACCTCTCGGCTGCGGCCTGGTAGCGCGCCATGCGGTCGGACTGGCGGAAGCTCTCGTCCCAGTCCAGGCCAAGCCAGCGCAGATCCTCCTCCAGCGCCGCGGCATATTCGGCCTTGCTGCGCTCGGTATCGGTATCGTCCAGGCGCAGCAGCACGGTGCCGCCCTGCTGGCGCGCCAGCAGCCAGTTCACCAGGGCCACGCGGGCATTGCCCACATGCAGCAGGCCGGTGGGGGAGGGGGCGAAGCGCAGCTTCATGGGGCGGGCGGCGGTCACGCCTCCTCCTCCCCGTCCTCATCCTCGTCGCGGCGGGGGTCAAGGGCGCGCCAGTTGCGCTCCTCCGCGTCATGAACAGGCCGCGCCGCGAAGTCGGAGAGTTCGGTGGCGCTGCGCCAGGCGGCCTCGCCGCCGCCCAGCACCTCGGCATCCTCGCCGAAGGCGAACCAGGCGGCGATGACCTGCTCTGGCGTCATGCCAGAGGTGCGGCAGCGTTCCATGCTGTCCCGCACATAGCGGCGGGCGAAGGCATTGGCGTGCTCCAGGGTCCGGAAGCCGCCGATGGTCTCCACCGGGTCGGAGCCATTGCCGCCCGAGAGATCCATGATCCGCACGGCATAGCCGCCGGGCTGGCCGAAGAGGCCGGTGTCGAAGGCGCTCCCGCTCATGCGCCCGGCTTCCTGGGGGTGGGGCTGGTCGGGCGGGTCCTGCCCGCAGGGGGATTCATTCGGGAAGGCTCCATCCGCGGGGTCGTTGCCATGGCTGGCGGAAGCTAGGGATGCCGCCCCCAGGGGTCAACGCGGGCGCGGGTCGACAACGCCCAGGACCATCCCCAGCGAAACGAGCAGCACGGCCAGGAGGCCGAGCGGCGGCAATGCCTCGCCCAGCAGCGGCCAGGCGATCAGGGCGGCCAGGGCTGGCACCGCGGCGCCGATCATGGTGGTGGGGCCGGGGCCGATGGCCGTCACCGCCCGCGTATAGAGGATGCCCGCCACCACCGAGGCGCCGAGCCCATGGAATGCCGCCTGGACGAGCGCGGCCGAGAGCGGCGTCTCCCCCAGGCTGGAGGGCAGGGCCAGCCACCAGACCGGCAGGTAGAGCGGCGCCGCCAGCAGCCCGATCGCGAGGGTCGCATCCAGCGCCGGCAACTGCCAGCGCTGCACCAGCACCGTGTAGGCGGCCCAGGAGGAAACGGCGGCCAGGAAGAGCAGATCTCCTCGCCAGGCGCCCTCCCACATCCCGCTGGTGGCCCGCGCCAGCAGCAGGCAGCCAAGCACCACCACGCCGAGGCCCAGCGCCTTTCGCGCGGTGATGCGCGCAAGGCCGAACGCCGCCCCCAGCAGCAGCGCCGCCACCGGCAGCCCGGCCGCCATCACCACCGCGCCATGCGCCGCCGGCGCCCACTGGTAGCCCGCATAGGCACCGAGCGGGAAGCCGAAGCCGGCGAAACCCAGCACCGCCGGCAGCCGCCGCAGCCGGATCCGCGGCAAGCCGCGCCACAGCGCCAGCGGCAGCACGCCGAGGAAGGCGCCGGCATAGCGCAGCGCGGCGACATCCCAGGCGGTCAGCGCCTGTTGCGTGGTCAGCCGCGACATCAGATGGAAACCGACCCAGACCAGCAGCAGCAGGCCAGCACAGGTCCAGCCGACCAGCTTTTCCCGCGCCGCTGCGGTTTCGGTGTCAGGCGGGATGGCCGCCCCCGTTGCCGCCGTTCCTCTTCCGCTCCCCGTTCCGTCGCAGCAGGAATTCGCGGCCGACCTTTACCCGGGCGACATCGTCATAGGCGACGATATCGGCGGTGGCATAGGTCTCGGACCAGATCTCGGGAAGGAAGCTGCCGGTGCCGACCACGTCGATCGGCGCCTTGGCATCCGCCATCACCCGGCATTTCTGCACGTTGAAGCCGGAGGAGGCGACGATCCGCACCTTGGGGAAGCCGGCCTCGTCCAGCGCCTCCCGCATCTTCCAGATGGCGGCGGCGGAGACGCCGGTGCCGACCAGGTAGCGCAGCTCGGTCTCGCTGCGGTAGCGGCGGATGGCGCCGGGCACGTGGCGCTCCAGCACGGCATAGCTCTCGCCCGGATCCAGCCCCTCCAGGAAGCGGCCACCATGGGTGTCGAGCCGCACCGCCAGCCGCCCCGCCGCGGCCAGCTCCGGGAAGCGCCGGCAGACCGCCAGCGCATCCGTCACCTCCCGCCCGAAATAGTCCACCAGCACGGTCAGATCCGTGTCCGGGAAGCATTCGTGGAACATCTCGGCGGCGCGGACGGTGGAATTGGCGTAGCCGATCAGCGAATGCGGCATGGTGCCGTAGCCGCGCGGCGCGCCGAACCAATGGGCGGTGGCGTCGGTGGCGTTGCCGATGAAGCCCTTCGCCCCCTCCTTCTGCGCCGCCGCGCTGCCGACGCTGGCGGCATAGGCCATCATGTTCTGCATCTCGAAGCCGGCGCAGTGCCGCGCATCCATGGCCAGGAAGGCGACCTTCGGCAGTTCCAGGCACATCTGATAGGCATTGTGCGCGGCCACGCAGGGCGGGCCGAGCTTCTGCAGATACAGCGTCTCCAGATCCGAGAGCTGGGCGAGGGAGCCGGAGAGGTAGAGGATCGGATCGCCGGCGCCGACCCAGGTGCCCTCCGGATGCATCACCTCGATGTCGAAGCTGGTGCCGCGCGCCTTCGCTACCGCCTGCAGCCAGTCCAGCATCAGGCGCGGCGCGCTGATGACGGGGCGGCGCAGGAAGACCGCATAGGTGACCCGGCAGTCGCCATAGCGCTCGACGATGGCGCGGGTGCGGTTGAAATAGGCATCGGTGCGCGCCGGGATGACGGTATCCACGGCGTCCATATTCAGCGGCCCGTCCGTCATCCCCGCTTCTCCTATTCCGCCGCCTGGACCGGCCGCTCCGGCCTGGCGCGCCGCGCCTTCAACTCCTCGGCGATCAGGAAGGCAAGTTCCAGCGACTGCTCCGCATTCAGCCGCGGGTCGCAGAAGGTCTGGTAGCGCAGGGCCAGGTCGGCCTCGGTCAGGCGGTGCGCGCCGCCGAGGCACTCCGTGACCTCCTGCCCCGTCATCTCCACATGCACGCCGCCGGGCTGGGTACCCTCCGCGGCATGCACGTCGAAGAAGCGGCGGACCTCGGCCAGCACCGCGTCGAAGCTGCGGGTCTTGTAGCCGCCGACGGTGGTGGTGTTGCCGTGCATCGGGTCGCAGAGCCAGACGACGTTGCGCCCGGCACGGCTCACCGCGCGCAGCAGCGGCGGCAGCTTCGCCTCCACCTTGTCCGCGCCCATGCGGGAGATCAGGGTCAGCCTGCCCTTTTCGTTCGCCGGGTTCAGGATCTCGGTCAGCCGGACCAGCTCGTCCGGGTCCATGCTGGGACCGACCTTCATGCCGATCGGGTTCTTCACGCCGCGGAGGAATTCCACATGCGCCCCCTCCGGCTGCCGCGTGCGGTCGCCGATCCAGAGGAAATGCGCCGAACAGGCGTAATAGTCGCCGGTCGTGGAATCGACCCGGGTGAGCGCCTGCTCATAGGGCAGCAGCAGGGATTCGTGCGAGGTATAGAAATCCGTCTCCCGCACCTGCGGCAGGTCGGACATGCCGCAGGCCTGCATGAAGGCGAGGGTCTCGTCGATCCGGCTCGCCAGGTCGGCATAGCGGGAGGCGAGCGGGCTGCGCGCGACAAAGCCCAGGTTCCAGCGATGCACCTGATGCAGGTCCGCATAGCCGCCGGTGGCGAAGGCGCGCAGCAGATTCAGCGTGCCGGCCGACTGCATATAGGCGAATTCCATCCGGGACGGGTCGGGGATGCGCGCCTCCGGCGTGAATTCCGGCCCGTTGATGATGTCGCCGCGATAAGAGGGCAGGGTGACGCCGTCCCGCGTCTCGGTGTCGGAGGAGCGCGGCTTGGCGAATTGCCCGGCCATGCGGCCGAGCTTCACCACCGGCAGCCCCCCGCCGAAGGTCAGCACCACCGCCATCTGCAGCAGGACCCGGAAGGTGTCGCGGATGATATTGGCGGTGAAGTCGGCGAAGCCCTCGGCGCAGTCGCCGCCCTGCAGGACGAAGGCCTGGCCGTCCCCGGCCTGCGCCAGGGCCGCCTTCAGCCGCCGCGCTTCCCCGGCGAAGACCAGGGGCGGCCATTGGGCCAGACGTCGCTCCATTTCCGCCAATTTCGCCGGATCCGGATAGTCGGGCACCTGCCGGATCGGCATGTCCCGCCAGCTTCCCGGATGCCACCCACGCGCAACCATAGTCGGAACTCTCCCTGAAGGCCGGAGACCATACCGGAGCCCGGAGGCGGGGTGAACCCGGCGCCGCCGGATCCGGCCTTTCCCCTCCCCCAGGGGCGCAGGCCCCCCGTTAGTTGAAGCTGGCACTCAGAGTGCGGCGCCAAGCACTTGCCGCATAAACAGACTTGCATCCGCTCGCGCTCCGCGAGATGAAGCGGCACGGCGCCCTCCGGATCTTGCCTCCGGAGGGGCCGCCACGGCCGTCAGCATTGATTCGCCGGTATTGTCGGACCATCCAGGAAACGAGGACCCATGCGGGAAAGCCATCCACAGCCGAAAAGGCCAAAAGGATCTGGGACGCCCGCCCGCGCGCGCGGCGCGATCCTGCTCATGGCCGGCCTGTTGCTCGCGCCGCCCGCCCTCGGCGCGCCGCGCTGCCCCAGCCAGCAGGACCAGTCGGTGTTCGAGGTCGAGGCTCTGAAGACCGAATTGATGGTCATCGGCATCACCTGCAAGGAGGAGGACCGCTACAACGCCTTTGTCCGGCGCTTCCAGCCGGAACTGGCGGCGAATGGCCGCGCCTTCGGGCAGTATTTCGCCCGGGTCAAGGGCAGGGCCGGCCAGCGCGCCAATGACACCTACATCACCAACCTGGCCCAGGCCCGCGCCACCGAGGCCCAGGCGCTGGGCAGCGATTTCTGCCCCCGCAACACCGCGTTGTTCAACGAGGTGATGGCGCTGCCGAGCGCATCGGAACTCGCCGCCTACGCCGCCGGCAAGGACCTGATCCCTGGCAATCTCGGGGCTTGCGAGGAGGCATCCGCGGAGCGCCCGCGTCCTGCCCCGGCTCGCCGCGCCCCCGCCCAGCGGACCGCCCAGCGGTGAGCCGCCTGGTGACGCCCTGGCGGGCATTCGCGGCGGTTGCGGGGCTGCTGGTCCTGCAGGGCTGCGCGGAGCAGCGCGCTGAGGCGCCGCCCGCCGCCCGGATCTATGCGGTGGATCTGCAGGGTGCGGCACGGCTCTGCACCGTGCCGGCAGTCAGCCTGACGACGGACCGCCCCGCCGAGGCGACGATGGTGGTCGGCAATGATGGCGGCTGGTGTGCCATCAGCGTTTCCCAGCCCGGGCCGAAACCCTATGACGCCGGCCTCGTCACTGAGCGGCCGGCGCATGGCAGGCTGAACATCCATACGGTGGGGAATGCAACCCGGATCGATTACACGCCGGATCGCGGCTATGCCGGCCCGGATGCCTTCGCCGTGCGGATGGTGCCGGGCGGGGCAGCGCTGAAGGTCGCCGTGACCGTGCAGGCGACGGAGCCGGCCGCGGCGCCGACCACACCGTCCGCCGCCACGCCCCCGGCCCAGCCGGCAAGGCGTCCGGCGCCCCGGCGGTAATCTGCCCTGGAAGCCGGAGCCGAGCCCTGACCGGCGATCGCCCTGGGCAGGAATGCCAGGGTGTGAAGCGCCGGGGCAAGGAGCCCGGCTCCGGATCACCCTGACCATGACGGGTGCGATCCGGCCCGGGCGCCGCCCCAGGGTGGCCAGGAGCGGCAACGCCCTGCTTGGCGGCATGCGGAGATGCCTCGGCAGATCCGCAAGTGGCCATGCCTCTACTGCACGTAAAGAATAATACCGCCGCGTCCATGAAGCGACCGTCGTGACACAAGGGGGCGCAGCGAGAGTGGAGGCGCTTGGCCGAGGCGCTGTCGGTGGATATGCGGGAGTGGTGGCGGCGGCTGGGGCGTCCTGCCGGGCGGTGGCGGCCCGCTTCTGCAGCACCTCCGCCTCGCCGGGCAGCGCTCGATGGGGCCGGGGAAAAATGCCACGTCGCATTCCGGGGCCGCCACCATTGCCGAGCTTGCCGGCGCTGCGCCGCGCCATCCTCGGACACCTGTTCGCCAACTTCGTCGTGCCGATCCGGTGCCCGCATTGCAGGCACAAATTTAGGCCACCATCTAAGCTCACACTGCCCAGGTAGTGTTAAACCGCCCGTGCGCCTGCAAGCTTTCGAAGCTGAAGCGTTTTGCGAAGGCAGGTGTGAAAGTCGGGCCGAGATCGGATCCTGTCTCGGATGAGGCCGGCTGGGCGGGGCTGACGATGCGATTGCGAGTACAGTCGCATTCCCATCAGCCCCGCCGGTCTGCGCACCGTGGGACGAAGGGCTGCCTGATGTAAGGTCTGCATAGCTCACTCTGGCCTGCGTGCGCCTGGGTCCCAGCGGAAGCGGTAGGGTCTGGTCCATTCGGGGCGTGGGTCGTAGGCGGCGTGGATGGCTTCAATCGGCGGGACTTTCGGCAGCAGTTCGGCGACGCGGTCGGCGGGGCAATGGCCGCCGAGCGCACCGTATGGCCTCGCGGTGTTGTAGAGGCGCTGCCAGGCGGCGAACTGCTCGCGGAGTCGGGTGGGGCGGAACTTGATGCGCCAGGCCCGGAGCTGGTCCTGCACTTGTAGGCGAAGAACTCCTGGCCGCGGTCGGTATGGATGCGCTGGATCGGGAACGGCATGGCCGCGCGCACCCCGGTGAGGAAGCCGACGGTGTTGCTGGCGGTCTTGCGGGAGAAGAGGCTGGCTACCTGCCAGCGCGAGCAGTCGTCGATGGCATTGTACTGGTAGAGGCCGCCGGTGATCTTGCAGACGTCCACCTGGACGCGGTCGCCGGGGATGGGGCGGCTGTAGCGCCTGGTACCCTTGCGGCGCAGCCGGGGTCGTCGCAACTGGTTCTCGCCGTGGCGGACCAGCACCTTGTGGACGGTGTCCGGGACGAGCCGGAGCCGATGCTCGCGGATCAACTCGATGCGCAGACGCTTGATACCGAGCTTGCGGGTTTGGCGCAGCTCGAGAATGAGCGCCTCCTCACCGGCGAAGACCTTCCTCCGGGGTGAGGGGTGCGGCCCACAGCTTCGGGAATCCAAGCGGAGAGATATCGCAGCGGCGGTAGACGAGGCCCGCGTCGCTGGCCGGACGGAGGTGGGCGGTGGACTTGATGGACAACGCTGCGCGTTGCCCACAACCCCACCGCCCCTGCCGCCGCATCATCGGTTGGTCAGAGCCGAGAGTGGCAAGGCGGCCGGAAGAAGTGAAATGCCGTCTCCGAACCCCACATCACTCGCCGCGGATGAGATCAATCGCGCCGCCCACCATCGCGCCCAAGCCGCCGGCCGATACGCCGGCTCCGGTCACCAAGCCGACCATGGCGGCCGACACGCCGGTCGCCAATGCCGCAGGTGCAACAAAGGCAGCCGCAGCCAGCGTGCCGACGGCGGCACCGATTCCGCCAAGCAGGCCGAGAGCGGAAATGCCGCCAGCAACCTGGTCCAGGGCCTTCTCCGGCAGTTCGCCGACGCCCGCCTCCCTCAGTTCGCGATGCGCCTCCGCGATAACCGCTTCCGCTTCAACCGGGGACAGATCGTGGCCATGGCTCTTGGCATAGGCTGAAAGATCCGCGCCGCTCCTCATGCTTGCCGCCAGCCGGAGGAACTCCTCCGAGTCCTTGGCGATGCCTGCGGCAAAGGTCCGAAAAGTGTCCAGTGACATGCGACAACTCCGTGTCCGTTAGGTGGCTGCTGTTTCCGGGTCTTGTCGGCGTGCCAGCGTCCCGAAGCCGGCCCATGCCCCGCCTGCGCAGCACATGGCCAGTGCTCCTCGGGAAGCCGGCACGCCAGGCTTGCTACTTCAGGGCATCAACGATGGCGCCGATGGCCGTGCCTGCCGCTCCGCCGAACCCGGTCGTTGCGCCAATGCAGCCGGCGAGCACTGCGGCAGTCGCCCCGGTCGCTGCGAAAGGGAGGAAGGCGATGGAGGCCCCGACCAGGGCGATGCCGCCACCGACCACTGCCCCAAGCGCCTTGAAGTTGATGCCGCCCGCGACATCGCCAAGGGCTTCATCGGAGAGCTGGACCGTGCCGCTGCTGCGAATGCGCTCGCCGACCTCCCGATTGAGTTCGACGACCTGCCTGGCTTCGTCCTGCGTCACGGCATAGCCCAGGCTGGCCGCATAGGACTTGAACGCCTCTTCGTTGCTCATGCTCGCGGCAAGCTGGTTGAATTCGGGAGATCCGATCTGCAGCGAGCAAACATACTTGCCGAATTCCTCAAGGTTCATCTTGACCTCTCCAGTGAAGGAAACGCGCTGTGGAGGCGTGGCGCCCGCGGCAGGCGCTGCGGTGAGCGCCAGGGCATTGGTTGCAGCAGGGATCGGAGCAGCGGCTTGGCCGATCATGGTGCATTCCTTCTTGCTTCGGCCCAGGCCCTGGGAGCAGTGCCTGTAACGCAACCATACCCTCCCGATATGAAACCCGAAGTTGGGTGATCATGTCTAATTCTCCATCAGCCGTCACAGAACGGTTGCAGTCGGCCAATGGGAAGTGCCGCCGACAGCACGGCCTCTTCGTCTGCGGCAAGGCAAGGCGCTCCCGCTGCGTCCTGGACCTGTCCTGCCCATAGGCACGGCCGGCAGGGTGTCCTGCGGGTTTACGTGGCGCCGTGTCAGCGGCGCGCGCCGGCAGCACACCGGCAGCGGACTGCACTGCCTTGGTCATGACTGCCCGCGCGCCGCCTGCGGGCGGGCGCTGCGCCCGGCGCTCAGGCAAGTTGCCGCTCGGCGAGGCGGGCGAACAGTCCGCCGCGCGCCATCAGCTCGGCAAAGCTGCCCTCCTCCACCACGC
>Ga0182742_1003230_pt1 | contig 16365 bp, 12 predicted proteins | sample eDN5th37CBELigMG_FD_128880 | JGI IMG/M metagenome (GOLD analysis project Ga0182742, IMG submission 128880) | Enriched Miracle-Growth compost microbial communities from Emeryville, California, USA - eDNA 5th pass 37_C BE-Lig MG (version 2)... ...
CCTGCCGGCCGGCACCCGCCTGCATCTGGGCGAGACAGCGGTGGTGGAGGTGACCGGGCTGCGCAATCCCTGCGTCCAGCTCGACCGCTTCCAGCCCGGCCTGATGGCGGCGGTGCTGGGGCGCGACGCGGCGGGCCGGCTGATCCGCAAGGCGGGCGTCATGGCCATCGTGCTCGCTGGAGGCGAGGTGCGGCCCGGCGATCCCATCCGCATCACCCTGCCGCCCGTCCCGCACCGGCCGCTGGAACCGGTCTGAGCGCCCCGCGGGCGGAGGCCCTACCCGCCCCGCGCCTCCAGGAACCGCACCGGCGCGCCGCGGGGCGGGCCAATGACCTCATCCTCCCGCATCGCCACCTGGCCGCGAATGACGGTCATCACCGGCCAGCCGGTGCAGCGATGGCCGGCAAAGGGGGTCCAGCCGCAGGGGGAGACGATCCAGCTTTCCTCGATGGTGCGCTGCTTCTTCATGTCCACCACCGTGAAGTCGGCATCATAGCCCGCTGCCAGCCGGCCCTTGCCCACCACCCCATAGACCCGCGCCGGCCCGGAGCACATCAGATCCGCCAGCCGGTTCAGCGAGAGCCGGCCAGCGCTGACATGGTCCAGCATCATCGGCACGATCGTCTGCACGCCCGTCAGCCCCGCCGCGGTGTCCGGCCAAGGCCGTTCCTTCGCCGCACGGCTGTGCGGGGCGTGGTCGCTGCCTACCACATCCACCGTGCCATCACGCACTGCCGCCCAGGCCGCCTCCAGATGCCGCTTGTCGCGGATCGGCGGGTTCATCACTGCGTAGCCGCCGAGGCGGTCATAGGCCTCATCCGTCTGGGTCAGGTGATTCATCAGCACCTCGACCGTGGCGATGTCGCGGAAGTCCTTCAGGTAGTCCAGCTCCTCCGCCGTGCTGACATGCAGAATATGCGCCGGCCGGCCGGTCCTGCGCGCCAGCGCCATCAACCGCCGCGTGCCGAGGAAGGCGCATTCCACATCACGCCATTCCATGTGGTTCCGGTGCGGCATGCCGCTCTTGAACATCGGCTTGCGCGCCTGCAGCCGGTACTCGTCCTCCGAATGGTAGCAGATGCGGCGGCGGCCGCTGCGCATCACCGCTTCCAGGCTGGCATCGTCCTCCACCAGCAGGTCGCCGGTGGAACTGCCCGCGAAGACCTTGATGGCGCAGACATTCGGCTGCAGCTCCAGCGAGGCCAGCTCCGCGATGTTCTTCTTGGATGCGCCGACATAGAGGCCGACATCGCAGAAGGCCCGCCCTTGCAGGTAGTCGCGCTTCCAGTCCAGCCGCTCCCGGTCGGTGACGGAGGGCGCGGTGTTCGGCATGTCGAAGACCGCCGTGAGGCCGCCCAGCACCGCGGCGCGGGTGCCGTCCGAGAGCGTCTCCACCGATGCATCGCCCGGATCGCGCAGATGCACATGCGCGTCGATCAGCCCCGGCAGCACATGCAGGCCGCGGCAATCAACCTCGTTCTCCGCATGGGCGGTGCGGAGGTCGCCGATGACGGCGATCCGCCCTTCCCGCACCCCGACATCCGCCGTCTCGGTGCCCCAGGGCAGCACACAGGCACCGCCGCGCAGGATCAGGTCATAGGGTGACGACATCGGCCTCTTCCTCTCCCGCCCGGGATCTCAACGTTCGCTCAGCACTTCGAAGACATCGCCCTCGGGCCGCCGCCCCTCGACATGGCGGCGGTGCCAAAGGGCGTAGAACAGCAGGTGCCAGGCGGCAAAGCCACGATGCTTCTCGCCCCCCGCATGGCGGAACAGGGCAGCCACCCGGTCCGGCCTGGCGATCTCCGCCACGCCCGGCTGGGCCGCGACCAGGGGGCCGAGCCGCTCCCCCACCCGCTCGATCCAGGCGCCAATCGGCACGGTGAAGCCCTGCTTCGCCTTGAAGGGCTCCGCCGCCGGCAAGTGCTGCGCCAGCCATTGCCGCAGCAGCCATTTGCCGCTGTGGCCCTGCACCTTCAGCCCATCCGGCAGCCGGAAGGCCGCGGCCGCCACGCCTGGATCCAGCAGCGGCGTCCGCCCCTCCACCCCATGCGCCATCAGGCAGCGATCGAGCTTCACCAGCAGGTCGTTCGGCAGCCAGTCCGCGATGTCCAGCGCCTGCGCCACCTGCAACCGGCTGCGGCCGGGCGAGGCCGCGGCTGCCTCGGCGGCAGCGATGCCGTCGCGCCAGCCGGTCAGGGGCTCCCGCAGTACGTTCACCCGGTCGAAGGCGCCGCGTGCGCGCATCGCCTTGCCACCCAGCCACCAGGGACGCATGGCAGCGCGGTAGCGGCCATAGCCGCCGAAGATCTCGTCCCCGCCCTCCCCGGACAGGACCACCTTCACTTCCTGCCGCGCCCGCCGCGCCAGGAACCAGGTGGGGATGATGGCGTAGTCGGCCGCCGGGTCGTCCATGCAGGCGACGATCTCCGGCAGGTGGCGCCAGACCATCGCCTCGTCCACCGCCACCGTCACATGCTGCGCGCCCGCCGCCCGCGCCAGATGCGCAGCCGCCGCGCGCTCATCCGCCGCGCCGGGCACGTCGAAGCCGGCGGTGAAGGCCAGGACCGGCCGCTCGTTCAGCCGTGCCATCATCGCCAGCACCGCAGCACTGTCGATGCCGCCCGAGAGGAACAGGCCATAGGGCACGTCGCTGCGCTGGTGCAGCGCCACGCTCTCCTCCAGCGCCGCGTCCAGCCGGGCCAGCGCCGCCTCGGCGGTGATCGACTCCGGACCGCCCTCGGGCAGGGCGGCGCGGCGGTGGCGCTCGGCGACGGCGCCATCGGCCACCACCACCGTCTCGCCCGGCAGGACACGCGTGATGCCCTCGAAGATCGTCTCCGCACCAGTGGTGAACTGGAGCTGCATCAACTCCGCCCGCGCCACCGGCCGAATGCGCGGCTGCACCAGCCCGGCGGCGATCAGGGCCTGCGGCTCGGAGGCGAAGGCGATGCCGCCCGGCACCTCCGCCATGTAGAGCGGCTTGATGCCGAAGGGATCGCGCGCCAGCACCACCTGCCGGGTGGCGCGGTCATGCAGGGCGATGGCGTACATGCCGCGCAGCGCATCGGCGAAGCCGATTCCGTCGCGGCGCCAGAGATGCAGCGGCGGCTCGCAATCGCTGCCGGTGGCGCAGTGGAGCTGGTTCTGCTCCCGCAGCTCCCGGTAGTTGTAGATCTCGCCATTGCCGACCAGCGCCGCCGGCCCGGCAAAGAGAGGCTGGTCGCCGGTGACGAGATCGATGATCGCCAGCCTGGTATGGGCGAGGGCGACGCTGCCCGCGACATGGTGCCCCGCCCCGTCCGGCCCGCGATGCGAGAGCGCCCGCGTCAGCCGGTCCAGCGTGGCGCCGGCGGGGGTGAGCCCCTGGCGCAGCGCGACTCCCGCCAGGCCGCACATCAGCCGGAATCCTCGCCAGGGCCGGCCGTGGCCGGCATGATGGAGAGCAGGAATTCCCGCCAGCGTGCCAGCACCGGTCCTTCCGCATGCGCCCGCTCGAACTCCGCGCGCCCCGCGGCGCCGAGCATGGCGGCACGAGCGGGATCGGCGATCAGCCCGGCGATGGCCTCGGCCAGCAGCTCGGGCGCTTCCCTCGGGACCAGCAGGCCGGTTTCGCCCGGCCGGATCAGCTCCGTCGGGCCCTGCGCCGCGGCCGCCACCACCGGGCGCCCGGCCGACCAGGCTTCCAGCACCACATTGCCCAGCGGCTCGTGACGGGAGGGGCAGACGAAGATGTCGCTGCCCGCCAGCAGCGCCCCCGTATCCTGCCGCCAGCCGAGGAAGGCGACGCGGTGCGCGATGCCCAGCTCCCGCGCCAGGCGCTCCAGCGCCGCCCGCTCCGGTCCCTCCCCGGCCAGGGACAGATGCGCACCCGGCAGCAGCGGCATGGCCCGCAGCAGCAGGTCGAAGCCCTTGTTCGGATGCAACCGGCCAAGGGCGAGCAGCCGCGCCGCGCCGGGCGGCGCCGGCAGGGCCGCCGGTACCGCCATGGCGAAATCGGCGGCGAAATTCGGCACGAAATGCGCCCGGTCCTCCGGCCAGCCCTGAGCGACGAGCCAGGCCCGCAGATCCCGCGTATTGCCCACCAGATGGTCGCAATGGCGGTAGTATTTCAGGTCGTAATAGCCGCCGAGCCGCCCCACCAGGGTCCAGGGCGCCCCGCCCCGCCGGAGCTTGCCGGCATAGAGGCTGGCGCGGTTCTGCCAGGATACCACCACCGCCGGCCGGAACCCGGCCAGCACCCGGCCCAGCCGGTGCCGGGTGGTGAGGTCGAAGTGATTGCCGAAGGGCAGCTCCACCGGGTCGAGCCCCCCGGCGCGCAGCCGCCCTGCCCGTCCGGCATCCCGGCGGATCACCGCCAGAACCTCCTCCCCGGCGGCATGCTGCGCCGTGGTCAGGCGCTCATAGAAGGCTTCCGCGCCCCCCATGGCGGCGCCGCCCATGACATGCGCGACGCGGATCGGCGCCACCGGGCCCAGCCCCTTGCACCCGCCCGCCTGGCGATGGTCGAGCAGCACCGTCATGCTGCCAGCGCCTCAAAGCCCGCCGCCACCGAATCCCAGTCCGGGCCGGTGCCGCGGGCCAGGGCCGCATGGTGCATCGCCGACCAGGCAGCGTCATCCGTCAGCAGCCGGATCGCCGCAGCGGCGAAGGCAGCCTCGTCGCGCGCCACCACGCCGGTCTCACCATCCACCACCCGCTCGGCGACCGAGCCGAGATCGGTGATGACGCAGGGCAGCGCCGCCGCCTGCGCCTCGGCCAGGGAGAGGCAGTAGGTCTCCCCCGGATCGCCGCGATAGAGCATCACCCGCGCCCCGGCATAGGCCTGCGCCAGCCCGGCACGGTTCACCGGCGGCAACAGGCGCACGCCGGCCGCTTCCAGGCCCCTCGCCCGCTCCAGCACTGGCGCGGCGCGGGCGGCCAGCTTGGGATCGCCGCCATAGGTCGCGGCGCCGGTGTAGAGATGCAGTTCCGCTCCCGGCGCCGCCGGCCCGATCCGCCGCTCCCAGAGATCCAGCAGCCAATCCAGCCCGCGCAGCGGGTTGGAGGCGAAGACCGCGACAGGCGGCGGCGGCTGCCGCGGCGCCGGCGGGGTGTCGAAGGGCGGGGCGACGGGCAGCGGCAATTGCAGCCGGCCGGAGACCGGCATCCAGCGCGGCAAGGTCGCGTCGTGATAGCGGCCGAGCGTCACCGCGACCGGCCGCGCCTTCAGCAACGGCCAGAAATGCCGCGGCTTCAGCAGATAGTCACAAGGGTTGAACAGCCAGAGCACGCGCCGTCCATGCCTGGGCAGCGCACCGAAGAGCCGCGGCACCCGCGCAGCGATGACGAGATCCGCCGCCTCGATGGAGCCGGCGCCGAGCGGCCGCCAGCGGGCGCCGTCCTGCTCCGCCTCCGGCTCCTCGCCCGCCAGGACCTCGACCCGGTGGCCGCGCCGGGCGAAGGCCTGGGCCAGCAGGGCGAAGGCCGTCTCGGTGCCCCCCAGCGGCCTTGTCCCGACCATCGCCGCAGTGATGCGGGGACCTTCCATCGCCATCGTGATTCGCATCAGGCCTTCCTGTCCGTGCTGGGGCCGGATGCCCCGGCTGCGACCGGCTCGGCGGCTCGTGGCGCCGGCGCCGCCCGGGCCCAGGGCCGGTGCCGCTCCGGCTCCAGCCGCGCCTTCAGGTGGGACAGGAGCGGGAACAGCCCGGCACAGAGCGAGACGAGGAGGCCCCAACCACCCTCCTTCCAGCCTTTGCGGCCGATATAGCATTTGAGGAAGCGGGAGACGAAGCGCCGGACATTGTCGGGCAGCGTGCCGATCTCCCCCGCCGCCAGCAAATCCGCCGCCTTGGCCGAGGAATAGCGATCCAGCCGCCGCAACATGTCCGAGATGTCGCGGTCCACCTCATGCCGGATGCCGGCCTCGGTGATGCGCTCCCCCTCCGTCCCGGTCCAGTCGAGGCCGGGATGCACCCGCTGCGGCCGCCAGCGCTTGGCGCCCTTGCGGAACAGCACCGGCTTCAGAGTGGTGCCGAAACTGCCGCCCCAGCCATGCCGGATCAGCCGGTCCCCTACGTAATTGTCGATCCGCACCCGGTGGAAGCCATGCGGGGAGGCGGCGATCACCCGCCGGATCGCGGCCCAGAGCGCCGGCGGCACACGCTCATCCGCGTCCACCTCCAGGATCCAGTCGCCGGTGCAGGCAGCAATGCCGGCATTGCGGCGCTCCCCCTCCAGCTCCCAGGCGCCTTCCAGGATCCGGGCGCCGTGGCGGCGGGCGATCTCGGCGCTGGCATCGGTGCTGCGGTCCAGGACGACGACCACCTCGTCCGCCGTCGCCAGGGTGGCGAGGCAGGCGGACAGCCGCGCTTCCTCGTTGCGGGCCACCACCAGGGCGGAGAGGCGCGGGCCGCTCATGCGGCCACCGCGGGCCGGGCAAGCAGCCGCCCGGCGGCGGCCAGTGCTGCCTCCACTGTCAGGCCCGGCATGGAATCGAGCGCGGGAGAGCCGGGCGCCACTGCTGCCGCCGCATGGCGGCCGGACGGTCCGTATTCCTCCACGCGGGAGGGGCCGAACAGGCCGAGGGTCGGGGTGCCAGCCGCGGCGGAAAGGTGCATCAGCCCGGAATCGTTGCCGACGAAGAGCGTGCAGCGGGCGAGGACCGCCGCCGCCTCCGGCAGGGAGAGGCTGCCGACCAGATCCACCGCCCGGTCACCGAGCGCCGCCAGGACCGGCGCCGCCATGGCCCGCTCCCGCTCCCCCGGCCCGCCGAGGATGGCAGCCCGCGCACCTTCCAGCGGCGCGCCGGGGCCGGTCAGCGCCCGGAACAGGGCGCAGAAGCGGTCGGCCGGCCAGGTCTTGCGGTCCCAGTTCGCGGTCGGACCAAGGCCGATCCAGGGCCCCGGCCCCGGCAGCAGCCTGGCCGCCCGCTCGGCATCGGCCGGGCCGAACCAGGCCACCGGCAGCGGCGGCGGATCGAGTCCGAGCAGCGCCCCGAGCTGCGCCAGCCGGTGCCCGGGCTGCCGCCCGCCCCGCATCACCAGCCGCCGCTTCGCCCGGACCGTCCAGGCGAAGGCAGAGCCGCGCAGGTCCACCACCAGATCCCAGCGGGTTCCCGCCACCTGCCGCCACAGCTCCAGCCAGTGCAACCGGAAGCGGCGCTTGGCGAGCACGATGGTCCAGGCGCGGTTCGGCATGCGCGCGAAGACGCCCTCCGCAACCGGGCCGCATGCGACGACCACCTTCGCCTGCGGGTGGCTGCGGATCAGGTGGTTCAGAATCCCGGTGGAGAGTACGGCGTCCCCGATCCGGGTAGAGGTGATGAAAAGGATGCGCACGGCGGCCGCCTGTAGCACGTCCCCGGCACCGCGTCCCCTCCCTCGGCGCATCGGACCCGTTGCAGCCTGGCCGGCGCGGCGCCACCTGTGTTCCATGCCGATCGCGACATTACCCGACCGGGGCGTGCTGGAAGTGGCGGGCGAGGACCGCATCGCCTTCCTGCAGGGCCTCGTCTCCAACGACGTCACCGAGGCGGCCCCGGGCCACGCCGTCTGGGCGGCGCTGCTGACGCCGCAGGGCAAGTGGCTGGCCGATTTCCTCATCCTTTCGGATGGCGAGCGTCTGCTGCTGGACTGCGAGCGCGAACAGGTGCCGATGCTGGCGCAGCGCCTCTCACGCTTCCGGCTGCGCTCCCGCGTCGCGCTGCGCGACCTTTCGGGGGACTTCGCCGTGCATGCCGGCTGGGGCGGCGCGCCGCTGCCGGCCGGCCTGGTCGCCGCCCCCGATCCCCGGCTGCCGGAAGCGGGCTGGCGCGCCCTGGCTTCCGCCCCCCTGCCCGGAGTGGACGCCACGGCGGAGGACTGGGACCGGCACCGGCTGACCCTGGGGCTGCCGGAGGGCTCCCGCGATCTCGCCGCGGAGCAGACCGTGCTGCTGGAGGCCGGCTTCGACGAGCTGCACGGCATCTCCTGGACCAAGGGCTGCTACATGGGCCAGGAGCTGACGGCACGGACCAGGTATCGCGGCCTGCTGAAGCGCCGCCTGGTGCCGGTGGAGGTGGCGGGTCCGCTGCCGCCCCGCGGCACGCCGATCCTGGCAGCCCAGGGGGATGGAACGGCGGAGGTCGGCGAGATGCGCTCCGGCCGCGGGGATCGGGGCATGGCCTTGCTGCGGCTGGAGGCCCTGGACGGACGCCGCCTGACCTGCGGCGAGGCGGTGCTGACCCCACGCATCCCCGCCTGGATGTCCCTGCCCGGCCGGAACGCCGCGTGACGGAGCCGAAGAGCGATACGGAGAGCGGGCCGGATCTTGGCCCCGGCGTGCGGGTGCCGCCACCGGCGCTGGTGGCCGGCGCCATCCTGGTGGCCTGGCTGCTGCGGCACCTGCTGCCCCTGCCGGTGATGGCGCCCCTGCCCCTGCCGGGCAACATCGCCTTTGCGCTGGCACTGGGGCTGATCCTCTGGGCCGCCCTGGCCATGCTTCGCGCTGGCACCGACCTGCGGCCGGACAAGCCGGATGCGGCGCTGGTCGTGACCGGCCCGTTCCGCTTCAGCCGCAACCCCATCTATCTCGGCCTGGTGCTGATCGCCGGGGGCTTCGCGCTGCGCTGGGGCGATCTCTGGGGCTGGCTGGGGGTGGTGGCGGCCCAGCAAGTGCTGGACCGGCTGGTGATCGCGCGGGAGGAACCCTATCTCACCCGACGCTTTGGCGCCGCCTATACACAGTATCGGGCCAGGGTGCGCCGCTGGATCTGAAGCATCCAGGTCCACAGGCGGGATGCCTCCGGGAATGGCCGGCACCGACCCGTTCCGCCTTGGTTGCGAATCCGATTTCCCTGCGCTCCCATGCGGCGACCATCCGCGCTGCCGATGGAAACCGACGGGAAGTTGCATGCCAAGACTGCTCGCCGCCTTCGCGCTGATACTGCCGCTGCTGGCCGTGCCGACGACTTTTTCCGCAGCGGGCGGGATGCCGGCGGGAAGCGATGGTCCCGCACTCTCGCTCGGCCCCGGAGCTGACCTGCGCCGCAGTGCCGCCGAACTCGCGGCTCTGCCGGAGGCACGGGACATTACCCTTCCCTCCGATCACGTGCACGGCCCTGGCCCGTGGCAGTTCCGCGCCGTGCCGCTGTCCATGCTGGCGCGCGCGGCGGGCGTCGAGCCGAATGGCATGCTTGCCGTCATCGCCAGCGACGGCTTCGTGGCACAGATTCCGGGCAATCTTGCCCTGCAATCGGAACCCGACCGGTCCCGCGCCTGGCTCGCGATCGAGCCGCCGGAGCGCCCCTGGCCGAACATCCCCGGCAAGGCTCACTCCGCCGGCCCCTTCTACGTGATCTGGGAACGGCCCGAATTGTCCCGGATCTCCACCGAATACTGGGTCTATCAGGTGGTCGCGCTCAGGGCGGAGCAGCGACCGGAGCAGCGCTGGCCGCAATTGCTGCCCGACGCCGCGCTGCCCGCCGACGCGCCGGAGCGGCGGGGGATGGCCCTGTTCCTGGCCAATTGCCTCCCCTGCCACCGCATGAGCGGCGCCGGTGAGGCCGAACTCGGCCCCGACCTGAACCGGCCGATGAACCCCACCCGCTATTTCCAACGCGCGGCGCTGCTCCGCTACATCCGCGATCCTGCCTCGGTCCGTAGCTGGCCCGAGCAGCGGATGACAGGTTTCCCGCCCGAGACACTTCCCGACACCGCGATCGAGGACATCGTCCGCTATCTGGAGCACATGGCCGGGCGCTGAGCGGCAGGCCGCTACCCGTTCACCACCGTGCCGCCATTCGGGTGCAGCACCTGGCCGTTCATGTAGCTGCTGTCGCTGTCCGCCGCGAGGAAGATGTAGCAGGGCGCAACCTCGTCCGGCTGGCCGGCCCGCTCCATCGGCGCCGACTGGCCGTGCTTCGCGGTGCGCTCGGGGCTGAAGCTCGCGGGGATCAGCGGCGTCCAGATCGGGCCGGGCGCCACCGCGTTCACCCGGATCTTCCGCTGCTCATAGAGGTTCTGCGACAGGCTGCGGGTGAAGGCGACGATAGCGCCCTTGGTGGAGGAATAGTCGATCAGCCCCAGGCTGCCCTTATAGGCGGTGATGGAGGTGGTGTTGATGATCGCCGCCCCGTCCGGCATGCGCTTCAGCGCGTATTTCGTCATCCAGAACTGGCCAAGGATGTTGGTGCGGAAGGTGCGTTCCACCTGCTCTTCCGGGATCTCGGCGAAATCCTGGCAGACATGCTGCTCGGCCGCGTTGTTCACCAGGATGTCGATCCGACCGCCGAGGAATTGCGCCGCCTGCTCCACCGCCTGCCGGCAGAAGGCGCTGTCCCCGACATCGCCGGCGATGGCGAGGCATTTGCGGCCGGCGGCCTCGACCAGCCGCTTCGTTTCCTCCGCATCCTGCTTCTCGTCCTTGTAGAGGATCACCACATCGGCGCCTTCCTTGGCGAAGCCGATGGCGACGGCGCGGCCGATGCCACTGTCACCGCCAGTGATCACGGCGCGCTTGCCGGTGAGCTTGCCGGATGGCTTCCAGTCCTCCATGCGGTCGCGGGGCTGCGGCCGCATCTCTCCCTCGAGGCCCGGCTGGCGGTCCTGCTTCTGCGGCGGTTGCGGGGTCTTCTGCTGGTCCGACATGGCTTCGTTCCCTTGGCACTGCGGCCGGGAACGGGCGGCGGCCGGACCGGGTTGCCGCCGCCCTGCGGAACGAAGCCTCGATGCCGGCTGCGGCTCAGGCCGTGCGGTCCACCCCGCCGCCGGAAAGTGCCGCCTGCGCCGCCGCCAGCCGCGCCACCGGCACGCGGTAGGGCGAGCAGGAGACGTAGTCCAGCCCGACCTCCTCGCAGAATTGGATGGAGGCCGGGTCGCCGCCATGCTCGCCGCAGATGCCGAGCTTGAGATCGGGCTTCACGCCACGCCCCTTCTCCTTGGCGATCCGAACCAGCGCGCCGACACCCTCCACGTCGAGGGAGATGAAGGGGTCCTTGGGCAGGATGCCCTTCTCCACATAGACCGGCAGGAACTTGCCGGCATCGTCGCGCGACAGGCCGAAGGTGGTCTGCGTCAGATCATTGGTGCCGAAGCTGAAGAAGTCCGCCGCCTCCGCAATGGCGTCCGCGGTCAGCGCGGCGCGCGGCAGCTCGATCATGGTGCCGACATAGTATTCGACATGGTAGCCGGTCTCGGCGAAGACCTCCTGTGCCACGCGGTCCACCAGGGCGCGGGTGATCTCCAGCTCCCGCCGGGTCGCAACCAGCGGGATCATGATCTCCGGCACCGGGGCCTTGTGCGTCTCCTTCCCGATCTGCACCGCGGCCTCGAAGATCGCGCGGGCCTGCATCTCATAGATCTCGGGGAAGGTGATGCCGAGGCGGCAGCCACGATGCCCGAGCATCGGGTTGGCCTCGGAAAGTTCCGCGACGCGCCGCTGCATCGCCTGGGCATCGGTGCCCAGCGCCTCCGCGACCTCCGCAATTTCCTGATCCGTATGCGGCAGGAATTCGTGCAGCGGCGGGTCGAGCAACCGGATGGTGATCGGCAGCCCGGCCATGATGCGGAACAGCTCGGCGAAATCCTGCCGCTGGAAGGGCAGCAGGCGGGAAAGCGCATCGCGCCGGCCGCTCTCCGTCTCCGACATGATCATCTGACGCACGGCGCCGATGCGGTCGGGGTCGAAGAACATGTGCTCGGTGCGGCAGAGGCCGATGCCCTCGGCGCCGAATTTGCGTGCCGTCTCGGCATCCAGCGGCGTCTCGGCATTGGCGCGGACGCGCAGGCGCCGAACCTTGTCCGCCCATTCCATCAGGGTGGCGAAGTCGCCGGAAAGCTGCGGCTCCACCATCGGCACGCTGCCGATGAAGATCTCGCCGGTGGCGCCGTCCAGGGTGATGGTCTCGCCCGCCCGCACCGTCTTGCCTCCGGCGGTCAGCACCTGGGCGTTGTAGTCCACGGTGACGCCGCCGGCACCGGCGACGCAGGGCCTGCCCATGCCGCGCGCCACGACCGCCGCATGGCTGGTCATGCCGCCGCGCGTGGTCAGGATGCCCTTGGCGGCGTGCATGCCATGGATGTCCTCGGGGCTGGTCTCGATACGGACCAGGATCACGGACTCGCCCTTGGCGGCGCGGGCCTCTGCCTCATCCGCGCTGAACACCACCGCGCCGCAGGCGGCGCCGGGGGAGGCCGGCAGGCCCTTGCTCAGCAGCTTGCGCGGCGCCTTGGGGTCGAGGGTCGGATGCAGGAGCTGGTCCAGCGCCGAGGGATTCACCCGGCGCACCGCCTCGGCCTCGTCGATCAGCCCCTCGCGCGCCATGTCCACGGCGATCTTCAGCGACGCGGCGGCGGTGCGCTTGCCGTTGCGCGTCTGCAGCATGTAGAGCTTGTTGCGCTGGACCGTGAACTCGATGTCCTGCATGTCCTTGTAGTGCTTCTCAAGGATCGCGCGGACCTTCACGAGTTCCTGGTAGGCTTCCGGCATCACCTCTTCCATCGGCCGCTCGCCGGGCTTGGCGCGCGCCTTGGACATCGGCTGCGGGGTGCGGATGCCGGCCACCACATCCTCGCCCTGGGCGTTGACCAGATACTCGCCGTAGAAGACGTTCTCGCCAGTGCTGGGATCGCGGGTGAAGCAGACGCCGGTGGCGCAGTCATCGCCCATATTGCCGAAGACCATGGCCTGCACGTTCACCGCCGTGCCCCAGTCGGCCGGGATGTCGTGCAGCCGGCGATAGGTGTTGGCGCGCGGGTTCATCCAGGAACCGAACACCGCGCCGATGGCGCCCCAGAGCTGGTCCTGCGGATCCTGCGGGAAGGGCTTGCCCTTCACCTCCAGCACCATGTCCTTGTAGCCGTCGACCACCCGGTGCCAGTCCTGGGCGGAGAGCTCGGTATCCTCCACCGCGCCGCGGTCGAGCTTCACATGCTCGATGATCTCCTCGAAGCGGTGGTGGTCGATTCCGAGGACGACGGAGCCGTACATCTGGATGAAGCGGCGATAGCTGTCCCAGGCGAAGCGCGGATCGCCCGAGGCCGCGGCCAGCCCGTCCACCGTCTGGTCGTTCAGGCCGAGATTCAGCACCGTATCCATCATGCCCGGCATGGAGACGCGGGCGCCGGAGCGGACGGAGACGAGCAGCGGCTTGCGATGATCGCCGAATTTCGCGCCGACCGCCTGCTCCACGCGGGCCAGCGCCTCGGCGACCTGACCGGCCAGGTCGGACGGATACTGCTTCCCGTGCTCGTAGTAATAGGTGCAGACTTCGGTGGTGATGGTGAAGCCCGGCGGGACGGGCAGGCCGATGCTGGCCATTTCGGCCAGGTTGGCGCCCTTGCCGCCGAGCAGGTTGCGCATCTCGGCCTTGCCCTCGTTATGGCCGGCACCGAAGCTGTAGACCCATTTGGTCATGGGGCGGTCTTCCTCTTGCATTCTGCGTGGCTGGCCGCGGCCGCCGGCTAATCCCGGGCCGGGACCAGACCACGCCCTCGCGCTCAGCCTTCGATCTTCGACAGGTCGGCGACCGCATCCATGGCGGCGCGGAGCCCGGCGAGCAAAGCCAAACGATTGCGGCGGAGTTCGGGCGCCGGATCGTTCACCGTCACGCGATCGAAGAAAGCGTCAACCGGAGCGCGTAACGCGGCAAGCGCCGCCATGGCTCCGGTGAAGTCCTCGGTGGCGAGGCGTTCCCGCGCCGCCGGCTCGGCCCCGGCCAGGGCATCGGCCAGGGCGACCTCCTCCGGGGCACGGAGCAGCGCGGGATCAGCCGGCGGCTTGTGCGGACCGTCCTTCCGGTCCTCGATCCGCAGGATGTTCGCGGCGCGACGATAGGCGGTGAGGAGATTGGCACCGTCCGGACTCTCGATCAGCACGCGCAGCGCATCGGCGCGGGCAAGCAGGCGCACGAGGTCGTCATCCGGCGCGGCGCCGAACACCGCCGCGACCACGTCATGCCGCGCGCCATCGCTGCGGAGCTGGATGCGAAGACGTTCGGCGAGGAAGTCGATAAGGTCCGCAACCGTCCGCCGGGCCTCCTCGGCGCCGACGCCCGGCACCTGCATCGCCGCGCCGGAGAGGAGATCACGCAGCCCCAGCCGCAGCACGTTCTCCCGCACGATTCGGATCACCCCCAGCGCCGCGCGCCGCAGCGCGAAGGGATCGCCCGATCCGGTCGGCTTCTCGCCCACCGCGAAGAAGCCCGCCAATTGATCGAGCTTGTCCGCCAAGGCCACGGCGATCGCCACCGGCTCCCGCGGCACGTCATCCGCCGGGCCGAGCGGCCGGTAATGCGCCGCGATCGCCTCCGCGACGCGCGAATCCTCGCCACCATGCAGCGCGTAGTAGCGCCCCATGATGCCCTGCAATTCCGGGAACTCGCCGACCATGCCGCTGGCGAGGTCGGCCTTGGCCAGCCTCGCCGCCCGCGCCGCCAGCACCGGGTCGGCGCCGACCATCGGGGCGATCAGCGCGGCCAGCTTCTCCAGCCGCCGCACCCGTTCCCCCTGGGTGCCGAGCTTCGCATGGAAGACCACATCCTCCAGCTTCGGCAGGAAGTCCTCCAGCTTGTGCTTGCGGTCCTGGTCCCAGAAGAAGCGTGCATCCGCCAGCCGGGCACGCAGCACGCGCTCATTGCCGCCGATCACCGCGGCGCCGCCATCGGCGGGTTCGATATTCGCCACCAGGGCAAAGCACGGCGCGGCGCTGCCATCCGGGTGCCGCAGCGTGAAATAACGCTGGTTCACCCGCATGGTGGTGCGCATCACCTCCACCGGCAGGTCCATGAAGGCGCCGTCAATGCGGCCGAGCAGCGGCACCGGCCATTCAACCAGTCCGGCCACCTCCGCCAGCAGCCCCTCATCCGCCACCACCTGCAAGCCCTCGCGCGCCGCGAGGCCGGCAATTCCGTCGCGGATCAGCCGCGCGCGTTCCTCGGCATCCAGGATCACCTTACGCTCGCGCAACCCGGCTTCATATTCGGCGAAGCTGCGGACCGCGAAGGTACCAGGGGCCATGATCCGGTGCCCCTCCGTGAGGTCGGAGGCAACCAGCCCATGCACCGCATCCTCACCCTGGGCGAGGGCGAAGGGCACCGTCTCGCCATCGAAGACGCAGAGGATGCGTTGCAGCGGCCGGACCCAGGCGAAGCTGCTGGTGCCCCAGCGCATGGATTTCGGCCAGGGGAAGTTGCGCAGCACGGCGGGCACGGCGCGGGCCAGCAATTCGCGCGCCTCGATCACCTCGCCGGGTTTCTGCAATACCCAGAATTGGCCCTGCTGGGTCAGCGCCTCGCGGGTCGCGCCATGCTTGCGCAGGAAGCCCTCGATCGCCTGGTCCGGCGCGCCGATGCGCGGGCCGCGCTCCTCCTTGCCCGACGTCTCGGCACGGCGCTCCATATGGCCGTGCAGCGCCAGGCGGCGCGGCCCATGGAAGGCGCGGGGCGGCTCCGGCATCAGCACGGCAAGCTGGGCGTGCAGCAGCCGCGCCAGATCCTCGGCGGCGCGCGCCTGCATGCGCGCCGGGATCTCCTCGGAGAAGAGTTCCAGCAGAAGCTCAGGCACCAGACTTCTCCCCCGCCAGCCAGGCCTCGCAGCAGCCCTTCGCCAGGGCGCGGACGCGGCCGATATAGGCGGCGCGCTCGGTCACGCTGATGGCGCCGCGGGCGTCCAGCAGGTTGAAGCGGTGGCTCGCCTTGATGCACTGGTCATAGGCCGGCAGGGCCAGCCCCTTCTCCAGCAGCAAGGCGCATTCGCGCTCCGCATCCTCGAAATGACGGAACAGCGCCGGCACGTCGGCGTATTCGAAATTGAAGGCGCTGAATTCCTGCTCGGCGCGGAGGAAGACCTCGCCATAGGTCACGCCCTGGCCGTTGAAATCCAGGTCGTACACATTCTCGACACCCTGGATGTACATCGCCAGGCGTTCGAGCCCGTAGGTCAGTTCGCAGGAGGGCACCTCGCAGGGGATGCCACCGACCTGCTGGAAATAGGTGAACTGCGTCACCTCCATCCCGTCGCACCAGACCTCCCAGCCCAGGCCCCAGGCGCCGAGGGTCGGGCTCTCCCAGTCGTCCTCGACGAAGCGGATGTCGTGGACCAGGGGGTCAATGCCCAGCGCCTTATAGCTGCCGATCAGCAGGCTTTGCGGGTCCGGCGGCGAGGGCTTCAGGATCACCTGATACTGATAATAGTGCTGCAGCCGGTTCGGGTTCTTCCCGTAGCGGCCATCGGTCGGGCGGCGACTCGGCTGGACATAGGCTGCCTTCCAGGGCTTCGGGCCAAGCGCGCGCAGGGTCGTCGCCGGATGGAAGGTGCCGGCCCCCACCTCCATGTCGTAAGGCTGCAGCACCAGGCAGCCCTGGGCCGACCAATAGGCGTGCAGCCGCAGGATGATCTCCTGAAA
>Ga0182742_1003231_pt1 | contig 16363 bp, 10 predicted proteins | sample eDN5th37CBELigMG_FD_128880 | JGI IMG/M metagenome (GOLD analysis project Ga0182742, IMG submission 128880) | Enriched Miracle-Growth compost microbial communities from Emeryville, California, USA - eDNA 5th pass 37_C BE-Lig MG (version 2)... ...
ATTAGTTGTTTGCGGATTGAGCCTTGCGTGAAATCCTGTTGCGTCAAAACGTGAACACTCCTTATTCTTCAGAGATATCTGTTCTAGGATACCATACCTTCTCTATGCTGTCTGATTCTTTACCCCAGGAAATACATTAGAAGTTTTGCATAACTAAAAAAACAATAAAGGAGTTTTCCCTCTATTGTTTTTAATTGAACATTTTATTCCTCTAAATCGTACATACACAAGTAGAAGAAAGCCTAGTTTTTCTTAACACGACTTGATATTATACATACTTTTTCATCTCAATCGCACGATCAGGGTGACATGCTGTAAGGTCTAATTCAATCTCTTTATTTTGAATCATTGAAGCCGCTAAACTACCAATATATGGGCCCATTGTAAGTCCAGATGCCCCTAATCCAGTAGCAAGCAAAACGCCTTCAAGTGTATCAACTGTACCTAGGATCGGTAATAAATCTGGGCCCATTGGACGAAATCCGATACGAATCTCTTCTAAAGTACCATCTTCTAAACCTGGGGCAACCTCTAGGGCTTCAGTCAAAACCTCATTCACTCCACCGGCTGTCAATCGATAGTCAAATCCTGACCCAGTTTCTCTAGTCGCACCTGCAACCACTTTACCATCATCAAATGGAACCAAATAGTGGGTTGACTGTGGAATAATAATCGGCCAATCAGAACTATTTATTCCTGGTAATTTTATATGAGCAATCTGACCTCGCTGTGGATTGACGTTCAATTGGATACCAAACGGCTGCAATAACTCAGGAGCCCATGCACCAGTGGTGATGAGGACTTTATCAGCAAAAAACGTTTTATCTCCTACCGTAACACCCATTACTTTTCTATTATTCTCATGAACTAGTTCTGCATCGCCTTCGACAAACTTGGCACCGTGACGAAGTGCAGCCCGTTTTAACGCATCACGCAGCAAAGCGCCATCTACTCTTGCCCCTCCAGATACATACAAACCTTCCAAGTTTTTGTTAAGTGGTGGAAAGAGTTCTCGTGCCTGCTCACCATTCAGACGCAGAATATCACCTATTTCAGGTGCATCCTTCCGTTTGGTTTTCACTCTCTTTTCAATTTCATCCAATTTAACAGGATCTGACGAGACACATAATGCACCAACCTTTTTATAACCAACTTCATCTTCGCCCTCATTTTGCAAAGTAGAAATTATATCTTGATAGAAAACAAAACTTTCCTTAGCAAGGTTATACCAAGTTTCATTTTCAATTTCTTTGATCCAGGGACAAACAATACCCGCTCCAGCTGAAGTTGCCTTTCCTTCTTGTTTTTTATCAATCATGATGACATCTAGATTATTTTTGGCCATGTGATACGCTGCACTTGCACCTACTATTCCTGTTCCGATTACAATAACTTTCATGTCAATCACTCCTTCTAATTCTAGTGTATTTAACATTCAGGGACTTTACCTTAGCTATTTTCACATTATATAAATGATTGAACTACTTATACCATAAATCTATTTATAACTACCTCTCCTGTATGAATCTTACTACGTTTAAAATATAAATATAACTTTTTAGTTTGTGGGTCCTTTATGTCCAAATTCCAATGAGCTGTTAAAAAAACTTTTCGAATATCGAAGAAAATTATTGGCAGTGAGGACTTATTCTATTATTATAAGTATTATCAAAAAAGTTTGGAAATCGAAAGACCCAAAATAGGTTTACATAGAAGCTAACTGGGCAATTTAAACTTGACATAATTTTTTTGATAGTATTTGAAGTAAAGGAGAAATGTATATGAGCAACAAAATTAGACTAGGTATCGTAGGTTACGGTAATCTTGGAAAAGGCGCAGTTAAAGCTATTAAACAATCTCCTGATATGGAATTAGTAGCAGTTTTTACGAGAAGAGATCCAGAAGCCCTCGTTCTTGATGAGCCAAATGTAAAAGCTGAGCACATTTCAAATGCAAGTGATTATCAAGGTAAAATTGATGTTATGTTACTTTGTGGAGGTTCTGCTACAGACCTACCTGAACAAACTCCGCAAATTGCTAGCATGTTCAATACTGTAGATAGTTTTGATACACATGCAAAAATCCCTGAATTCTATGCAGCTGTAAACGAAGCTGCAAAAAATACGACTGCTATTATTTCAGTAGGTTGGGATCCAGGTTTATTCTCCATTAATCGTGTTATGGCGGATGCGATTTTACCTAATGGTGAAAATTATACATTCTGGGGTAAAGGCCTTAGCCAAGGACACTCTGATGCAATAAGACGAGTAGATGGTGTTAAAAACGGTGTACAATATACTATTCCATCTGAAGATGCAATGGAAAAAGTGCGCAGTGGTTCAAATCCAGAACTAACAACTGCTGAAAAGCATCGCCGCGTCTGCTACATCGTTGCTGAGGAAGGTGCAGACAAAGCAGCTATCGAAAATGAAATTAAAACAATGCCAAACTATTTCGCAGATTATGATACAGAAGTGAATTTTATCTCAGAAGAAGAATTAAACCGTGAGCATTCTAAAGCACCACATGGTGGATTTGTCATTCGTGGTGGTAAAACTAGTGAAGACACTACACAGGTATATGAATTCTCACTAAAATTAGACAGCAATCCTGAATTTACGTCTGCTGTATTAGTTGCATATGCAAGAGCAGCATACCGATTAAACCAAGAAAAGCAATTTGGTGCAAAAACTGTATTCGATGTAGCACCAAGCTATATTACACCACGTTCTCCAGAAGAACTAAGAAAAGATTATTTATAAGAAAATCTATAAAAAAATCACTCACAATTCGTGAGTGATTTTTTCCTACTTACTCATCACTACCTCTGTAACGGTTGTATGGCAGCGGGTTCCAAACTCTATATTTTAGGTTTTCTGAACGAAGTGGTGAAGGGATATCATCAAATATTTTTCGTGCAACTTCTAGTTCACGTTCTGCCTCGGACTTATCCTGATACATAAATTCATCGGAAGCCTTTTCCAATGCTTTATTTACCTTTTCTTCTAAATACTCAACCACCATTTCTTGTTGTTTATGGATAGACTCTCTGGCTGATGCCACCCAATCCGGCTGAGCGGTACGAAGTGTGTCTGATACATAACTGAACTCTTCGAAAATATCTCTATATATTTTATCGGCATTTTCACGTGCATCCATGATCACATTTTCTAAATCTTCTATCGTAAGTTCCTCAACCTTAAGCGGTTTTCTTCGCTTTGGACCACCAATTCTTGATCTCGTTAAATAATATGGGAAAATACTCTTTATCGTTTTACCGACAGGTGAGATAGCCATATTGTTCTCATCCACACCTTTCGGCTGCACACCCTGCATCGCAATCCGGGCAGACTCTGGTCTTACTATTTCTTTCGGTGGTAAAACCCCATACCTCAGTAACTCACGAATCCCAGTCCCGGAGATATTAATACGATATTGTTCATCATGTGGACATGTTTGGTCAGTTGCTTGCGTACTGCATCGGGTACAGTAAAACACTTCATGGAACAAGCGAATATCGATTCCTAATTCATCTGGTGTAAATTCATCAAATATCGTATGGCTAGCATATTTTTCATAGAAATCACCAATACCCGCATGATCCCGTCCGATTAAAGCGTGGGTACACCCATAGTTTTTCATGATCAACGCATGGAGAACCGCTTCACGTGGACCAGCGAATATATAAGTAACTCTTAAAGGTGCAAGAATCGTTCTTTCTTTTGGATAATATGTATCCAGTACACTGCGGTAAGACAACATTCGAAACTCGTGTCGTGTATATTCACGCTTTGCCATTTCTACTAGTGGCTGAACAAATAGGCCCTCTAACTCTTCCAACGCATTTCTATGAATATACTCATGTCCGCGGTGTAAAGGATTTGCTCCAGTAATAAATCCGCCTACAGATTTAAACTTCTTTTTTTCATAAAAAAGCTTCCAAGTTTCTTTCGGCTCCATTCTTATATCTTCAAATGGCCCCCAATGGACTCTTCGAAGCAATTGTATGGGGCCGGCCAAAGCGGTATCTCCCATTCGACGATAGATCGAATCAACTCCAGGGTGGTTTCGGTCAGTTGTGCCAAAAAGATGGGTTGCACGGAATTCACGATCATAGTGAAAGATATCATTCAACTTTAGAATCGCGACGGGTTCTCTTGTTTCATCCGCAAGAGCGACCTCATCCCCGACGGATAAAGTTTTAATTACCTGCTGATTTCGGTCACCAATTGGCGCGAAACTTAGCGGTACAGGCCAAACCACTCCATTTTTCAAGCGGCCTTTCGTAAGTACAGACTTGTAATCCTCTTCATCCATAAAACCTTCATTAGGAGACAACACCCCTGTTGCGATCATTTCAAGCGTTATGACGGCCTCCAAATCTACCATAATCATAGGTAAATGCTTTGCTCTTTCCATTGCTTCCTCTTGTGCTTTCCCGGTAAGTACACGATTCACCAATTTGCCACCATGTGGCTGTTGTGGATAGCTTGCTAATGTTTTTTCATCCAACACATCAGTAAACTGATTCATCATATCACCCTCCTATACCCACTTATATTCTATTGATATACTTTATATCCTTCCAAAACTGAATATTTTTTAGAAAATTCAGTTAAACTTTTTTTTAAAAAATAACATAGATGCCTGTGAATAATAGTTTAATAGAATGGATTTTCGGTTAAAATCCGCATGAATTTTATACTTCTTTACCGTTAATCCCTCAATACCCACCAAAATCTTAACGTTCATGTGTATTCACACTAAAATATTTCGTATTTACTATTGTACAAACACTATTTTATCTATATGATTATTATGTTATTAAATTTCACGTAGGAGGATTAACATGAAGCTTAAATACACAGGTAAAACAAAAGATGTCTATGAATTGCAGGACGGAAATTACCTACTCCAATTTAAAGACGATGTAACAGGCGTTGATGGTGTTTTTGATCCAGGTGCAAATACGGTTGGTTTAACAATTGAAGGTGCAGGTCGTGCTGGATTAAAGTTAACTAAATACTTTTTCGAGTTATTAAACGAAAGAGAAATTCCAACTCACTATATTGACGCCGATATCGATCAAGCAACTATGACAGTTAAACCGGCTGAAGTATTCGGAAGCGGTCTTGAAGTCATCTGCAGATATCGTGCTGTTGGTAGCTTTCTTCGCCGATACGGATTATATGCTGAAGAAGGCCAAGCTCTCGATGCTTTTGTTGAAGTAACCTTAAAAGATGATGGTCGTGAAGATCCTCCAATCAGTGAAGACGCTTTAGACATGCTCGGTATCCTGTCTAAAGAAGAATATCAGGTATTAAAAAAACTTACACAACAAATCAGTGGTATCGTTAAAGACGAGTTAGCTAAAAAAGGAATCGAATTATATGATATTAAATTCGAATTCGGACGCACTGGCGATGACAGACAAATTGTACTTATCGATGAAATCTCTGGAGGAAACATGCGCGCATACAAAGACGGAGAATATATTGAACCATTAGAATTAGAAAAGATGTTTCTATAATGGGACATAGGGACAGGTCCCTTGTCCCAAAAATCGATAATTTAGGATCTAAAAAAGAAGCCAATACAACATGATTGGCTTCTTTTCTAAAATAAGACTATTTCACTTCCACTTTATTTGTCACACTACACTACTCTTTTTTTGCTTTCAATAGTACCTTCTCTTACTGCCTCTTTAGATTTACTTAACATATTCTCCAATTGTTCCAATGACTTTCCTTTTGTTTCGGGAATAAACTTCCATACAAAAACCGCTGAAAGAAGACTCATTATTCCATAGAAGGAGTATGTTAATCCACCACTAAACTCCATCATTGCTGGGTAAGTCGATGAAATAAAGTAGTTTGCCGCCCATTGTGCAGCCACTGCAATCGCCATGGCTTGACCTCTAATTTTGTTAGGGAAAATTTCTGAAAGAAGTACCCATACTACAGGTCCCCATGACATCATAAATGATGCTGTATAAATGATAATGAAAATTAATGTACCGATTCCAATTACGTTTGTGAAAGCCATGCCAGCCACACCAAACATTCCAATTGTCATACCGATTGAACCAATAATTAAGAGCGGTTTACGTCCAAATTTGTCAACAGTGAAAATCGCAATAAGTGTGAATACAACATTAACCAAGCCCATAATTATCGTCTGGAACATAGAAGCATCTTTTGCCGCCCCCATGCTTTCAAAGATACGTGGTGCATAGTAGAGTGCCACATTAATTCCCACGAACTGCTGGAAAACTGATAACAGAATTCCGACTACAACAATTGTTTTCCCAAATGAGAATAGTTTTGATTTTGATTTATTGCCGTCAAAGGATGACTTAATTTCTAATAAAGTTGATTTAGCGACAGCTTTTTCGTACAACTTATTGAGAACAGACATCGCCTTCTCATCCTGATTCTTTTGAATAAGATATCGAGGTGTTTCAGGTACGGTAAATAATAGAGCAAGAAATATAGCTGCTGGTATTACCTCTGAAAGAAACATATAGCGCCATCCGATATCATTTATCCATTCAATGGTTTGGCCATTCGCAATTCCCCAGTTAACAAAATACACAACCAGCATACCGAAAATAATGGCAAATTGATTTAATGATACTAATGTACCACGAATTTTTGGTGGTGCGATTTCTCCTATATACATTGGTGCAACAGCTGAAGCAAGACCAACGCCTATTCCACCAATAATTCGATAGATGTTAAATGTAATCAACAATTCAATCGAAGGATTACCCTTTGTGAAGAATAAAAATTCAGGATAAGCTGATCCAAGTGCTGAAACGATAAACAAAACTGCTGCTACAACAAGCGAATATTTTCGTCCAACATTCGATGCGAAGTAACCGGATACAATACCACCAATAATACAGCCAATTAAAGCACTTGATACTGTAATCCCATGAACAAGTGAGCTCAGTCCAAGACTGTCTGTAAAATACGCTTGAAGTGCTCCTTCCGCACCTGAAATTACAGCTGTATCGTAACCAAATAACAAACCTCCAAGAGTTGCTACTAATGTAATTAATACAATCGAAAAATTACTATTTTTTTTCATATACTTTTGAAAGAGACTTTCCTCTTTCTTCCCCCTCTCATCCTTGAAAGGATTACTATTTTGATAACCCTTACACTTTCTTTAAAAAGGAACCTACCTCAAAACAAATCAACTATCCTCCTGAAGAAGAATTAATTCCTCAGTATGATTTCGTTTTCATAAACCTCGAAGCAGGTAGCATTTGGTTTCTATGTATATAAATTATCATGTAAACGCATTAATGTTTTCGCTTTCATCTTCATTATCTTGTTAATTACTAGACTATCTTGTTTTTTATGTTAGACCTTCAAATCACTTAACCAATCCCATCACCGAATTTACCTGCCTAAAAAAGTAAAAACAACGACCTAAGATCGTTGTTTTTTACGGTTGATATTTCGTTCGATACTCACTTGGGGTCATTCCGATTTCCTTTTTGAATACTCTACTAAAATAATTTGGATCTTTATAACCTATACTTAGTGCAATTTCTTTTAATGACTTACGTGTTAATAATAACTCTTTTGCCTTTTCTAATCTCGTAGCTGTCAAATACTCTATAATCGTAAGATGAAACCTTTCCTTGAATAACTTACTTAAATAATAAGAACTAATACCAATTTCTACAGCAATTGATTCGAGAGAAATTGTTTTAGCATAATTTTTATCTATGTATTCTTTTGCTTTTAGTAGCAATGTTTGTACACCATTCGAACGATGTTCTGCTAAACTTTCAATAATCACGAGTAGGTGTGATTTGGCGGCTTCTTTAATCTGCATTGCTGTCCCAAATTGACCCAAGCCTGTCACTATATCTTCCTCAAACCCTAGCTCTTTTATGGCACGTGATAATACAATAAAGAAGTTTTCCATCGCCTTATGGATTGTTTTAACCTGATAGTCTGAGGCCTGTTGAATAGACTGAAAGTATAGTTCAAACATGTGTAAACCCTTTTGACTATCCCCTTTCTTCACTGCATCAACTAGTTCCTTCTCAATTTCAAAAGGAACTAGTTCTTTGCGCCTTTGCTTAATCCGTTCATTAAATACCATATAGGCTGCACCAGGTTGTGTATAGGCTAGCTCTAAAGCATCGATTGCTTCCTTATAAGAAATAGAAAACTGATTAACATCAGAAATAATACTCCCAATTCCAGCATATAAGTGACATTCTTTAAGCGAATGTTGAACTTGATGAATAACCGACCGAGCAAACACTTCTCTTATTTTATGATTTTTATATTCCTCGTCAGTTACTAGCCTCAAAACAGGTACTTGAAATCCGGTCAAAGGACCTACAAGACAATGGGAATACTGGTCATGAATTGTTTCTTTCAACACGCGATACCAGTCGCTTTTTTCTTTACGACTAGCATGCAGATGCTCTGATTCAAATGTAAAAACAGCAACAAAACCTTGTTTATGCTCAAGATCTAGCCATTCCTCCCAGTCTTCCTCATTAAACTCATGAACGTGATCCATAATGAACGAAACAATAAACTCTATTTCAATAAAGGAACTTGCTCTTTCAAGTCGTCGATTTATTTGTTTTGTTTCATTTTCTTTTTGCTTCTCACTTTCGATTTCTTCGACCATCCGATCAAAAGCCTCTATAACTTCAGACAATTTACTAGGCTTTAATAAATACTCTTTAATTCCAAATTTCATTGCTTCTCGAGCGTAATCAAATGTATCAAAAGCCGAGACCATAATAAATTTTGTTTTAGGTAGAACTGAAACGATTCTCCTAATCGCTTCTAAGCCATCAAACTCAGGCATTTTTATATCCATGAAGACTAAATCTGGTTTATGTAAGATGGCTAATTCAACTGCTTGTTTTCCATTCTTAGCCTCAGCGATAATTTCAAAATTTCCCCGCTTCTTACTAAGCATTATTTTTAAACCATCTCTTTCAATCTGTTCATCATCCACTAACATGACCTTTATCATAAAAAAATCCTCACTTATTCTTCTTTACGTTTTGACTAATTTAATACGTACTGTAGTCCCTTCACCTATACTTGAAACAACCTCAACTTTACTCTCTTTTTGAAACAGTGCAAGACGGTTGATTACATTTTTCATGCCAATTCCAGTTGAATGACCAGTACCTTCTTTTATCGTAGTTACTTCGTTACTGTCATTTGGATCCATCAAGCTTTGTAGTGTCTCATCATCCATCCCTACCCCATTGTCCTTAACTTCTATGAGCACCATATTACCTTCTTCATAAATGTGTAATTCAATCTTGGCCCCCTCCGCCATACCCTCAATTCCATGAATAAATGCGTTTTCAATAATCGGTTGAAGCGTAAGACAAGGGATCGGAATTGAAAGGCAATTTGGATCAATGTTTTCGATAAACTCAACTCGATCTCCAAACCGCGTCTTTTGAATAAAAAAATATTCGTTTACAATTTTAACTTCATCTTTCAATAATGTTTTTCGATCAAGACTACTAATATTATATCGGAGTAACGTCGAGATTGAAGAAATTAAATCACTTGTTTTCTCCGCTCCCTCGATAAGGGATGTCTTAGAAATTGTGTTTAGTGTATTAAAAAGGAAATGGGGATTAATTTGGTTTTGTAAGCTTTTTAATTCCATTTCTTTCAGTAATTGTCCCATCCTAGCCTTTTCTTCTATCTCACTCATTGATTCTTGAATATTCCTTTTCATTTCATTAAATGTCTTTGTTAAAAACCAAAGTTCATCCTTTGTTGAAACGACAACATCCTCTCCCATATATCGTCTAGCAGATATTTCTTTAGCTGCTAAAGAAAGTCTTTCGATGGTGCTTGTTATCCCATTGGAAAACCATAATGCAAATAAGATGCTTAAGAGGATAATCACAACTAGAATGGATATCGCCATCTTCTTCATATAAGTAATCTTTTTATCTAATAACTTATCTATTGCTTTATAATTGCTAAGCTCATTGTTTATCAAACTAAGTGTTTCTTCGTGAATATAGCTAGATGTATCATTCGCCTCACTAATATACAGTGAGTAGGCCTCAATGTCATTTTTTTCTACTGCAACTACTGTCTTATCTGTTTGTTCAAGTAAACTGGTCATGATATTTATATAATTTTTTTTCGTAATACTTTCCTTTTCAATATCCTTAAACCTTTGTTGCAGTTTTACTAGTTGCTCCTTACTTTCTTGATAATCAATCAGGTTCTCAGGTAGCGGTTCGTATACGTATATTTGTAACGTTTCAAATGTTTGATTCGTCATTTTCGCAATATCATTTAATAGAAACAAATACTCATCGTTCTCATTATGAAGTTCCATAATGCTTTGATTACTCTGCTCACGAACAACAAACAAAATTACAATTAACAATAAGATGGTTGCAAAATAAATAAGTAACTTTGTTCTAATTTTTATCATTAGGAACCACCATTGTTTCTTCAATATCTAAAGAAGTTTTACGAATAATTGATGAATTAGTATGAGTAATTTCTTTAGTCTGTTTGCCATTCATAATGTCTATCATTTTTTCCACACTTAAGTATCCCATTTCGAAAGGATGCTGTTCCACAATTGCTCCAATATCCCCGTTCTTTAATAATTCCATATTTTCATCGATTGTATCAAAAGTAATGACATACATATCATTTTCCCTTTGTAAAGAATTAGCAGCAGACACAATTCCAATCCCATTGTAAGAACTCGTTCCAAAAAAGGCAGTAATATTTTCATGTTCCGTTAATATGTTGTACGCCTTTTCTTCTACATCCACCCTTGTAATTTTTGACTCTTCAACCGCAACAATTTTTATATCTTCTTCTTGCTCCACGACATCTTTAAATCCCTTTAAACGTTCTAGGTGATGAGGGTTGTCCAAACTGCCGGTTATGATACCGACAGTTGCTAGGCCATTCGTATCTTCAACCAACGCTTTCCCTGCTAATTGGCCAGCCATGTAATTATCTGAACCAATGTATGCATGCCTCATACTTTCGGGAGAGTCTGTATCAATCGTTACAACTGGAATTTCTTGACGCTCTGCTTTATTTATCATGTCGGTAAAGTTTTCGTTAAGGCCTTGGACGATAATACCATCCACTTTTGATTTAATTGCTTTGTCAAAGAGTTTCAATTGCTCTTCTGTATTTGATCTTTCAGGCCCAATATACTCCACTAATACATCATACTTTTGACCGGCATCCTTTGCTCCTTCACCAATTAATTGCCAATACTCATGTTCCATCTCCTCCACTATTAATACAAAATGATACTTTGGTAAAGTTACTTCTGGAGAATAAACCTTTTCCATTTCTTGATTAATCGTTTGCACATGTTCATAAAAGTAAATGGAAAAACCTAAAGCTGTTATAAAAGAGATAATTAATAAACTATAGATCAAACGTATCCTCTTCATGTTGCCCCCTTGAATATTGACTATATAAGAGTCATTATGTACTAAAATAGCATATTTCGACATTCTAATGCATTCTATCCGTTCTTATACTCATGTCGAAGATTCGTGACGATCTTCGAACTGCTTTTTACCTCCTCACAATTACATTATTTGAATTTGTAAAAATGAAGAACTTGGGGATAGTAATAGGTAGAAAAGAACAAATGGATGGTGAAATAGGTGGATGGTTTTTCACGATATAAACTAAACGAAACAGAAGACGGAATTGAAGTGATCTTATACCTCGATGAGAACTTAACAGAATACTCTTCTGAGTTAGGAGTCTCATCCCTAGTGGAAGAGGCTGATATAGAAAGGAAAGCTGTTCATTTTATAAAAAACATTCTTCCTGCATTGAAGGTTAAAACCGTTAAGATCATGGCTGGTGGAATGTTATTATCAGCCATAGGTGTTGGTACATTGCCTGCAACTCAAGCCTCTGCAGCTGACGCAACTGGGAAAAAGACACACTCGAAGACTTTATCCCATACTGTAGTTGCTGGCGATACACTATATAGTATTGCTCAAGCTAATGGAACAACCGTTGATGCAATTAAGAGCGTAAATAATCTTTCTTCAGATTCATTACAGATTGGACAAATTTTGACAATTCCTGTTGGAATTACTGATATTCCTGCTCAAACCAATGTAACTACACATCAGGTTGTTCCCGGTGATACGTTATATAGTATTGCCACACGTAATGGCACAACCGTGGATATGCTCAAAAAGGCCAATAATCTATCTTCGGATTTTTTGCAGATCGGTCAAACGTTGACGATTCCTTCTGACAGTGCGTCCACTCCTACTCAAACAAAGCAAACTACACATCAAGTTGTTTCCGGTGATACGTTATATAGTATCGCTAGTCGTAACGGGACAACTATCGATGGAATTAAAAAGGCCAATAATCTATCTTCGGATTTTTTACAGATTGGACAGACGTTAACGATTCCTTCTGGCGGTATGTCCACTCCTACTCAAACTAATCAAACTACCTATCAGGTTGTTTCAGGTGATACGTTATATAGTATTGCTACTCGTAGCGGCACAACTGTGGATGGGATTAAAAAGGCAAACAATTTATCTTCGGATAGTTTGCAGATTGGACAAACGTTGACGATTCCTTCAGGTGTTTCAAGTGCCCCTGCTCCGGTTCAAAACGAAACATCATTCGCTGCAGAACAACAGAAAGTAGTTAACCAGGCAGAAGTGGAATGGCTTGCGAAAATGATACACAGTGAAGCAAGAGGTGAATCTTTAGAGGGACAGATTGCTGTTGGTGCTGTAATTGTGAATCGTGTAAATAGTCCCTTATTTCCTAATAACATAAAAGATGTCTTGTTTGAAAAAAGCTACGGTTACTATCAATTTACACCAGCAGAAAATGGTGCGTTACTTACTGCAACCCCTAACGACCAACATAGAGAAGCTGCAAAACGGGCACTTAATGGTGAGGACCCAACGAATGGAGCATTATTCTTTTACAACCCTGACAAAACATCGAGCTCCTATCTGAGAAGTCGTACCGTTTCAACCACAATAGGAAACCACGTATTTGCCTTTTAGGGACACAGGGACAGGTCCCTTGTCCCAAACCAAAAACAAGCACACTCCTTTAGGAATGTGCTTACTTAATATCACATATTTACGATGCTTGTTGAACAGCTTCAACTTCAGTAGGTGGGTTATATTTGCCTTCCCATTTAGCTACAACTAGAGCTGCCAATGAGTTACCTACGACGTTAACCGCAGTACGTCCCATATCTAGAATACGGTCAATACCAGCAATAAAAGCCAATCCTTCAGCCGGTAAACCAATTGTACTAAACGTCGCTAATAGCACTACAAAGGATACCCCAGGTACTCCAGCCATGCCTTTAGATGTTACCATTAATATTAGCATTAGCATGATTTGTTCCCCAATGCTCAAGTGAATTCCATACATTTGGGCGATAAATAAAGACGCTATGGCCTGGTATAAAACAGATCCATCCAAATTAAAAGAATAACCTGTTGGTATAACGAAAGTTGCTATGTGCTTAGGACTTCCGGCCTTTTCCATTTTATCCATAATCCTCGGAAGTACAGTTTCAGAACTGGATGTTGAAAAAGCAAGGATTAACTCTTCCTTAATCATCTTCAATAATTTAAAAATATTTAAACCAATAAATTTAGCCAATAATCCTAAAATAACTACTACAAAGAAAATCATTGTTCCATAAACAGTAATGGCTAGCTTGCCTAATGGAATAAGTGATTCAAATCCATATTTTGAAATAGTTACACCAATTAATGCAAAAACACCAACCGGAGCATATTTCATAAATAAATTTGTCACATAAAACATGGCATTTGCCATACCCTCAAAGAAACGTAAAACCGGTTTTCCTTTTTCACCAATAGCTGCAATTCCAAGACCGAATACAACTGCAAAGAAAATAGTTGCCAGCATATCTCCTTCAACCATAGCTTGGAACGGATTTGTTGGAACAATATGAAGGAGTGTATCTGTAATAGATTTTCCTTCTTGCGCTTCTGATGTTTCTACATAACCTGAGATATCAGTTTGTTCTAACTGCTCCATTACAAGACCAGCACCTGGTTGGAATAAATTTGCAGAAATAAGGCCGACTGCAATTGCAACCAAGGTCATTCCAATAAAATATGTCAGGGATTTAGCACCTAATTTACCAACTGATTTTAAATCACCAACGCCAGCTATCGCAACGATGATACTTGAAAGAACAATTGGTACAACAATCATTTTAATTAAACGTAAGAAAAGATCTCCGAATGGCTGTAGAAAGGTTTGAGCAGTTTCACTTCCGTAGAAAATCCCACCAACGATAATACCTAAAATAAGACCGATCAAAATTTGACTTGCTAAACTTAACTTGAATTTTTTCATAAATTACCCCACCTTCTTAATAATGTGATTCTGATTACTCAGGTTAGGGAAACATATAGAAAGATAAGATAACAAATAAACGGCTGTTGCCGATTCACTATTCTACCATACTGTTTCCTCTTAATTGCTTACGAGGTTAGCTTTCAGGTTAGGACTAAGGGAAACAATAAGCCCCTTCTATTTAAGAACTCACCAATAGCGAAAAAAATTCCGCATGAATAATTTGGGTCCCCCGCTCTAGAAAAAGATTTAGCAATAATGTACTACTCTGATTTTATACTAAAATATTATTCTAGTAAACTATTGATCATTTCCAGTTGTGGGACCCACCCCTGATTATCTAAAGCGTTAACACTCCAGTGGGACGGGACCAGCTTTCCAAGGTCAGCTCTTTGTTTCCGGATGAAAAATTGGCGCAGTTTCAACCTCTATCAATACTGGCCCATTATGTAATAATGCTTTTTTTAAGGTAGCTTCTAATTCACTATCTTCTCTGATTGAATAGCCTTTCCACGAGCAAGCTTCGGCTATTTTTACAAAGTCAGGATTCGTTAAATCCACATCCTTTTGAACGCTTCCGCTGGCTATCATTTTATCGCGTTCCATTTGTAACGCATGATTATTGAAAATGATGACTGTAATATTTAAGTTATATCGGATGGCCGTTAATAAATCGGCTAAAGTCATTTCAATCCCGCCATCCCCAACGACTGCAACCACTTGCTTCTCCGGGAAGCACAGTTTGGCTGCAAGAGCGGCAGGTAAACCAAATCCCATTGTTCGCCATTCTCCTGAAAAGATGATTTGTTGTTTAGTTGAGCGAAAATTACGATTGAACCAAACAGTTACATCACCCGTATCTAGAGTAATAATTGCATCGTTTTGAACAGTATTTTCAATAGCTCTAACAATTCTTGATGGATGGAGCGGTTGTGAAGATTGTAATCCTTCTTGCTCGTTTTGAGTATCCCATGTTTCTTTTGTCTTTTGGATGTTTGTTACCCAAGTTTGATTTTGTGAAACGCTATGAAGACTTTTCGTTAACAGTGGGACAAGCATTTCAGCTGAACCTACAATACCTAACTCAACAGGTATACCTTTCCCAATATTCTCTTTCGCAACATCAATTTGAATCACCTTCGCATGCTCTGGAACATATCCTTCCGGCCACCACAAGTTCCCTACTAATAAAACAACATCTGACTCTTGAAAAAGATCTTTAGCATGAGGGTTTCCCCCTTGTCCAATTCCTCCTAAAAAGTGCGAACAGGATTGAGGAAACACCCCTTTTGCACCTAAACTTACAAGGATACCCGCTCCCCAAAGTTCTGCTAGTTTCTCTACTTCATTAACAACATGTATTGCCCCAAGCCCTGCTAAAATCATTGGTTTTTTTGCGGTTTTCATTAATTCAACAACCTCTGTGATATCTTGTTCATCTAAAGATGTGGCAGTCTGTATCATTTTTGGTTCCCGCTGAATTTTTGCAGTCGAATTCATTGAAAAAAGATCTTTTGGAATCGATAGATGAGTAACAGCCCCTTTATCAAGTGATGTTTTCATCGCTTTTGTTAAAACATCTATAATGGCGTCAGGGTGTGCGAGCAAAGACGTATATTCTGCGAGTGGTTTTATTAATTCTTGTTGATTAAGATACTGCTTATAGTCAGTCCCGATTTTTTGACTAGGAGCCTGACCAGTAATAGCCAGTACGGGTGCCTTATCCATATAAGCATCCCCTAGACCATTGAGTAAGTTTCCTAATCCTGGTCCCATCGTTGCCAGACAAACGCCAAGCCTTCCTGTTATCTTTGCCTCAGCTGAAGCCATCATGGCGGCAACCGATTCATGTTTCACCGCTATAAATTGTATTGAATTCTGCTTTGCTAGTTCATCCATAAACCCAATAATGGCATCACCGACAACCCCATAGATCCTTTTAACTCCCCACA
>Ga0182742_1003234_pt1 | contig 16355 bp, 13 predicted proteins | sample eDN5th37CBELigMG_FD_128880 | JGI IMG/M metagenome (GOLD analysis project Ga0182742, IMG submission 128880) | Enriched Miracle-Growth compost microbial communities from Emeryville, California, USA - eDNA 5th pass 37_C BE-Lig MG (version 2)... ...
GCATGATCTATGAGAGCGGCAAGGCGGGCTCGCAGGAGCCCATCGATTTCTGGCGCGAGGAATATCGCCTGAACGCCCGGCTGAACCGGTTCCCCAAACCGCTCGTCGCCTTCATGGACGGTATCGTCATGGGCGGCGGCGTCGGTGTTTGCGTCTATGCGAGCCACCGTATCGTCACCGAGCGCACCCGCCTTGCCATGCCCGAGACGGGCATCGGCTTCTTCCCGGATGTCGGCGCCTCGTGGTTCCTGACGCGGGGAAATAACGAGCTCGGCACCTATGCGGCGCTGACCGGCGCGGCGCTTGCCGCGGGCGACGCCATCGCGCTCGGCCTTGCCGACAGCTATGTCCCCTCCGGCCGCCTTGCCGAGCTTGCCGAGGCGCTGACGCGCCTGCCCGGCGGGCGGGCGGCGCTGCCGGCGCTGATCGCCGCCTTCGCCGCGCCCCCGCCGCCCGCCGAGGTCGCGGCGCGGCAAGCGCCGATCGACCGGCTCTTCGCCTTCGACACGGTGGAGGAAATCTTCACGGCGCTGGAGCGCGACGGCTCGCTTTTCGCACAAGAAACGCTCGCCGTGCTAAAGGCAAAATCGCCGCTCACCCTGAAGGTGACGCTGCGCCTGCTGCGCCTCGGCCGGCGGGAAACCGCGCTGGAAGCCTGCCTGGAGCGGGAATTTGCCGCCACCGCGGCGGTGCTGCGCAGCCCGGATTTCTACGAGGGCGTCCGCGCCGCGGTGATCGACAAGGACCGCAACCCGCAATGGCGGCCGGCGCGGCTGGAAGCGGTCGCCGCCGGGAACGTCGCCGCCTTCTTCGAGCCTTCGGCAGAGCCGCTTTTTGCCGGGGATGCGGCAAAAGGAGAACCGACATGAGCACCATCGCCTTCATCGGCCTCGGCCATATGGGCGGCCCGATGGCCGCAAACCTCGTGAAGGCCGGCCACGGCGTGCGCGGCTTCGACCTGTCGCCCGCCTCGCTGGAGCTTGCCCGCGACAACGGCGTGACGACCGTCGCCTCGCTGGCCGAGGCGGTGGCCGGCGCCGACCTCGTCGTCACCATGCTGCCGGCGGGAAAGCACGTGCTGGCGGTCTGGCAGGAACTCGTCGCCACCGTGCCCGCCGGTACGCTGCTCATCGACTGCTCCACCATCGACATGGACAGCGCCCGCAAGGCCCATGCGCTCGCCAAGGCCCATGGCAGCCCGGCGCTCGACGCGCCGGTCTCCGGCGGCACCGGCGGGGCCGCGGCCGGCACGCTCACCTTCATGGTGGGCGGCGAGGTGGAGGTCTTTGCCGGCGCGAAGGCGATCTTCGAGGCGATGGGCAGGAAGATCATCCATTGCGGCGGGCCTTCCGCCGGCCAGGCGGCGAAGATCTGCAACAACATGATCCTCGGGGTCAGCATGATCGCGGTCGGGGAAGCCTTCGTGCTCGGCGAAAAGCTCGGCCTCACGCACCAGGCGCTGTTCGACGTTGCCTCGGTCTCCTCCGGCCAGTGCTGGTCGCTGACCGCCTATTGCCCGGTGCCGGGGCCCGTGCCGGCCTCGCCGGCCAATCACGGCTATGAGCCCGGCTTTGCCGCGGCGCTGATGCTGAAGGACCTGAAGCTGTCTCAGGCGGCCGCCGAGGACAGGCATGTCATGACGCCGCTCGGCGCGAAGGCGGCGGCGCTCTATCAGGCCTTCGCGGATGAAGGCTGCGCCGACAAGGATTTTTCCGCCATCATCACCATGCTGCGGGACAAGGCGGACGCGGTCTGAAGGACAAGGTCTTTGCGCCGGAAAGAGGTGTCCGACAGCGGCAGGTTGCGTTCACAAGTGCGACAAGTGGTCGTTTCTTGACCGGGGCGGGGCGACGCCAGGCCTTTGCCACACTATGTACGGTCTGGATATGGCTCGAACTGTGAAACGACGATGACGAAGACCGCACCGCACAAGGATGACAAGACCGCAGAAGACGGCGGCCGGACCAATGTGACCTTCATGCCGGGCGCCGCTCCCCCCGCCCGCCGCAAAAGGCGCTCGCGCGGCTGGATCTGGCTGCCGCTGATCGTCATCCTCGCCGGCGCCGGCTATTATGGCTGGCGGGCCCATGCGCCCGCCGATACGGCGGCGGCGATCATCACCCAGCCCGTCATGCGCGGCGATATCGAAAATGCCGTGACGGCGGTCGGCACGCTGGAGGCAGTGAAATCCGTCGATGCGGGCGCGCAGGTTTCCGGGCAGCTCAAGGCGCTGCATGTGGAGATTGGCGACAAGGTCGAAAAGGACCAGCTTCTCGCCGAGATCGATCCGGCGACGATCGAGAACCGCATCGAGATCAACCGGGCGGAGCTCTCCAATCTCGAGGCGCAGCTTCAGTCGAAGACGGCCCAGCTCGCCTTCCGCCAGGCCAATATCGCCCGCCAGCGCAATCTCGTCGCCGGCAATGCCGCCGCCCAGCAGGCGCTCGACCAGGCGGTGGCCGATCTGGCCGCCGCAAAGGCCGATGTCGATGCGACCGAGGCGCAGATCCGCAAGCAGCAGGCAACGCTCGCCGGCGACGAGGTCGATCTCGGCTATACCAAGATCTATGCACCCATGGCCGGCACCATCGTCGCCAATCCGGTGAAGGAGGGCCAGACGCTGAATGCCGTGCAGAGCGCGCCGACCATCGTCACCATTGCCGACCTTTCGACCATGACGGTGCGCGCCGAGGTTTCCGAGGCCGACGTCGGCCGGCTGAACGTCGGCATGGAGGCCTATTTCACGCTGCTCGGCCAGCCCGGAAAGCGTTTTGCCGGCAAGCTGCGCCAGATCGAGCCGTCGCCCACCGTCGAAAACAACGTCGTGCTCTACAATGCCTTGTTCGACGTGCCGAACCCCGATGGCGAATTGATGATCTCGATGAGCGCGCAGGTCTTCTTCGTGCAGGAAGCCGCTCGCGATGTCCTCCTGGTCCCGACCGGCGCGATCGTGCTCAAGCGCGGCGAGGGGCAGGGCAGGCCCGAAGCGGAGGCGACGGTCCTTCTGCCGTCCGGCGCGACCGAGACGCGCAAGGTCGAGACAGGCATTCGCAATCGCGTGAGTGTGGAGGTCAAGAGCGGGCTGGAAGAGGGGGACCGCGTCGTCGTGACCGCCGGTTCGGGCGACGGCACGGCCGGCAACCGGGGCTCGCGCCGCGGCATGCGCATGCCGCCGATATTCTGAGGGCGGACGCCATGGCACCGCTTCTCTCGCTAAGGGACGTCACCAAGACCTATTTCAACGGCGATTTCGCCGTGGAGGTGCTGCATGGCATCTCGCTGGATATCGAGGCGGGCGAGTTCGTCGCGATCATCGGCCAGTCGGGCTCTGGCAAGTCGACGCTGATGAACATTCTCGGTTGCCTCGACCAGCCGACCACCGGTGATTATCGCATCGACGGCGAGCCGGTCGCCGATTTCTCGACGGACGAGCTTGCGGCGCTGCGCCGGCGCACCTTCGGCTTCGTCTTCCAGAACTACAATCTCATTCCGACGGCGAGCGCCCGCGAGAATGTCGAGGTGCCGGCGATCTATGCCGGCCTTCCGGCGCGCGACCGGCAGGAGCGGGCGGATGCGCTGCTCGGCTCGCTGAAGCTCGGCGACCGGCTCGACCATCGGCCGAACCAGCTTTCCGGCGGCCAGCAGCAGCGCGTTTCCATTGCGAGAGCCTTGATGAACGGCGGCCGCGTCATCCTCGCCGACGAGCCGACCGGCGCGCTCGACAGCCAGAGCGGCGAGGAGGTGATGGCGCTGTTGCGCAGGATGCACGGCGATGGCCATACGATCATCCTCATCACCCATTCGCGCGAGGTGGCGGAGGCGGCGGACCGTCTGATCGAGATCCGCGACGGCCGCATCATCTCCGATCGCGCCCGCAAGCCGGCCGCGTCCCCGCAGGCGGCGGCGCTCAAGCGGGCGGTGATGGAAGGCTCGGCCGCGATCGCCGACATTTCCGAGGCGATCAAGATGGCGCTGCGGGCGCTGCATGCCAATCTCTTCCGCACCGTGCTCACCCTGCTCGGCATCGTCATCGGCGTGGGCTCGGTCGTCGCCATGCTGGCCATCGGCACCGGCGCGCAGAATTCGGTGCTCGACCGTATCTCCGCCATGGGATCGGATCTCCTGCTGGTGCGGCCGAGCATGGCGAATTTCCGCGGCGGTGGCGGTGCTCCGGTCACGCTTATCCCTTCGGATGCGGATGCCATTCTCGAATTGCCGAATGTCGCCTTCGCCGTGCCGGAAATGACGAGCTCCGTCACGCTACGCTATGGCAATATCGACTACCAGACGACGGCGAACGGCACGGTGCCGCAGTTCCCGCGGGCAAAATCCTGGACGGTCGGCAGCGGCGAGTTCATCAATGCCGACGACATGGCCACCTACGCGCCCGTCGCGGTGCTCGGCCAGACGGTGGCCAAGACCCTGTTTCCGGACGGCGCCAATCCGCTCGGCCAATATGTCCTGGTCAACAAGATTCCCTTCCAGGTGATCGGCATCATGAGCGAGATGGGGGCGAGCGCCGGCGGCAACGACCAGGACGACGTGATCCTCGTGCCGCTTTCGACCGGCAGCATGCGGCTCTTCGGCCAGCGCAACGTGCGCACCATCACCGTGCAGGTCCAGGACGCCTCCGCCATCGACCTGACGCAGGATGCGATCCAGTCGCTGCTTAACGAGCGTCACAAGGCGGAGGATACGCAGATCACCAACATGTCCTCGGTGCGCGAGGCCTTCACCGCCACCTCGAACACGATGAAGCTGTTCCTCGGCTCGGTCGCCGCCATCTCGCTGCTGGTCGGCGGCATCGGCGTGATGAACATCATGCTGGTCAGCGTGCGCGAGCGCACGCGCGAGATCGGCGTGCGCATGGCGACCGGCGCGCGGCAACGCGACATCCTGATGCAATTCCTCATCGAGGCGCTCGTCGTCTCGGCCATCGGCGGGGCCATCGGCGTCGTGCTCGGCCTGTCGATCGGCGGGCTGGCGCAGCTTTTCGGCATGCCGGTGAGCTTCACGCTCGGTCCCGTCGCACTCGCCTTCGCCTGCTCCTTCCTGACGGGTCTCGTCTTCGGCTATCTGCCCGCCCGCAACGCCTCCCGCCTGCAACCCGCCGTCGCCCTCGGCGCGGATTGAGCGGTGGTCAGAGCGCCCCGCCCGGCGAACCGGGCGGGTCGTCGTGTCTAGTCTTGGCCGGCAACGTCTGACCAGATGCGGTGAAGGGCCCCGACATCGCCGCTGGTGAGCACCGGCATTGCCGCCTTCAGTTGCGCGTCCGGCCAGGTCCACCATTGCATGTCGAGAAGCTGCTCGATCTGCCGGTCGTCGAAGCGTTTGCGGATGGTTCTTGTGGGATTGCCGCCGACGACGGCATAGGGTTCGACATTCTTCGTCACCAGCGCCCTTGTCCCGATGACCGCGCCGTCACCGATCGCAATGCCCGGCATGACGATGGCTTCCGAGCCGATCCACACATCGTTGCCGATCACCGTATCGCCGGCCGGCAGATAGCCGTTTTCCGCCCCGGCAAATTCCGGCACCTCGGGCATCCAGTAGAAGGGAAACGTGCTGATCCACTCGTTCCGGTGCCCCTGGTTGCCGGCCATGATGAAGGCGGCGCCCGATCCGATCGAGCAGAAGCTGCCGATGATCAGCCTGTCGGCGCCTTCGTCCGGCAGGAGATAGCGGGCGCAGTCGTCGAAGCTGTGGCCGTGATAGTAGCCGGAATAATAGCTGTAGCGCCCGACGACGATATTCGGATTGGTGACTTGTCTGTCGAGCGTGATGCCCCGAAACGGGCTTTCGAAAAAATTGTCCATCGATGTTCTTCCTGCATGGGTCCGGGACCGCTTGCAGCTCTGCAAGCGGCGACCAGCCGAAAAACCCTCCGGTTTCTCGGCCAGGCTCCTCGCGTCAGCGACGCGGGAGCGCGATGCAGGGGATACTCGACGCCTTGATCATGGAATTGTGTTACACGAAACGACGCGCCGGGCCAATAGTGGCGTCGCCCGGATTCACGGGGCAGTCGAAAGCATCGGCATGATGTGGAGCTGGCCGTGTTTTACCGCGCGTTCGGAAATGACGTGCTCGGCAAAATGCTGGATTTCCTTCGACGGGCCCTTCAGAATGCTGACTTCCAGGCAGTTCTGCCCGTCGAGATGGACGTGGAGACTGGAGACGGTCAGGTTGTGATGGGTGTGGAAATTGCTTGTAAGGCGCTTGGCAAGTTCGCGCGCCTCATGGTCGAAGACATAGCTTAGCACGCCGATGGCGCTTGCCATCGCGCCGATCTCGATGCTTGCCTGCTTGAGGCCTGCGCGGGCGAGGTCGCGGATGGCTTCGGAACGGTTCTGGTACCCCCGTGCTTCCATGATGCGGTCGAGCTCGTCCATAAGATCGTTGTCGAGCGTGACGGTGACTCTCTGCATGGAAATCCCTGACTGGCGCGGCCCGTGCTTTCGGCGTTCACCACCGATATCGCATGGGCAGCGATCTGCAAAACGCTTTTGCGGGGCGTATGGGAATCGGTGCCTGCTCGGCAGGCAGTAAATTTTTCTTAACGCAGACTGTAAGCATTTTTAGCGTGGACATCATACTCCCCGCATCCGATCGTATTGGCATGATTTCACTGATAGAAGGAAACGGGCTTTGAACGCCGTTCGGGTATCAATTCTTGCGGCGGTTTCGACGCTTTGCCTGTTGGGCACGGAGGCTCTGGCGGCAGAAAAATCCGACCTGGTCCTGGCCATCGGCGGCGAGCCGGATACGGGCTACGATCCGCTTTTCGGTTGGGGCCGCTATGGCCATCCGCTGTTCCAGTCGACGCTTCTCAGCCGGGACGCCGACCTTGCCACGAAGCCGGATCTTGCAACCGACTGGACGCTCTCGCCGGACCGGTTGACCTGGACGATCACCATCCGCGAGGATGCGAAATTTTCGGACGGCGCGCCGCTGACCGCAAGGGATGTCGCCTTCACCTTCACCAGGGCGGCAACGGCCGGGGGCGCACTGGACCTCACGCAGATGGCGTCGGCCGTCGCGCCGGATGACAGGACGGTGACGATCACGCTCAAGCAGCCGTGGATCACCTTCACCGAGAATTTCTATTCCCTTGGCATCGTGCCGGCGTCCAAATACGGTCCGGACTATGCGCGCGACCCGATCGGTTCCGGTCCCTACCGGCTCGTTTCCTGGAAACAGGGTGAGCAACTCATCGTCGAGGCCAATCCGAACTATTACGGCCCCAAGGCATCCTTCAATCGCCTGACTTTCCTCTTCACCGGCGAAGATACCAGTCTTGCCGCCGCAAAAGCCGGTCAGGTGGATATGGTATCGGTTCCAGCATCGCTCGCCGACGCGCTTCCGGAAGGTTTCAAGTCGATCGTGGTGAATTCGGTCGAAAATCGCGGCGTGCATTTTCCGATGTTGCCCGCTGAGGGGAAGACGGATGCGAAGGGCAACCCGGTCGGCAACAACGTGACGGCCGATCCCGCGATCCGCCGGGCGATCAATATCGGCATCGACCGCCGGAAGATCGTCGAGACCGCTTTGCAGGGGCACGGCAAGCCGGCCTATGGCCCGGCGGACGGCCTGCCCTGGGCCAATCCGGCAAGTGCCGTTCCCTTCGATCTCTCCGCGGCCAAGGCGATGCTGAGCGAATCCGGATGGGAGCCCGGCCCTGACGGCATTCGCCAGAAGAACGGCCAGCGCGCTGCCTTCCCCGTCAACTATGTCGCATCCGATTCCACCCGGCAGGCCGTCGCCATCGTCCTTTCCGAGATGTTGAAGCCGCTCGGTATAGAAGCGACGCCGAACGGCACGACCTGGGAAGGCATCGGCCGCGTCATGCATGCCGAACCCGTGCTTTTCGGGTGGGGTAGCCACAGCCCGCTCGAGGTCTACAGCCTCTACCAGAGCGACTGGGGCGGCGTCGATTTCTACAATCCCGGCTTCTTCTCCAATACCGCGGTCGACAAGCATTTCGAGGAGGCGCAACACGCCGCCAGCCTGGAGGCCTCCTATCCTGCATGGCAGAAGGCGGAATGGGACGGTACGACCGGCTTTGGCCCGAAGGGCGAGGCGGGGTGGGCCTGGCTCGCCAATCTCGATCATGTCTATTTCGTCAACAAGTGTCTCGATGTCGGCAAGACGCAGATCGAGCCGCACGGCCACGGCTGGCCGATCACCGCCGGCATCCAGGGCTGGACCTGGAACTGCGATTGAGGAACGGCGATGGGATACTGGAAGGCTTTTGTCATCGGCCGCATTGCCCGCCTCGCACTCGTGCTGGCGGGCGTGGCGGCGGTCGCCTTCATCCTGGCGAAATTCTCGCCCGTCGATCCGATCAACGCCTATCTCGGCCCGGATATCGCTCGTGTCGGGCCCGAGCAACGCGCGCTGATCGCGGAGAAATGGGGCCTCGATCAGCCCCTGTCCGTCCAGTTCACGAAGTGGCTGGCAAGTCTTCTCAGCGGCGATCTCGGCTGGAGCATCACCTATAACAGCTCCGTCGCGGACGTCATTTCCGAGCGCTTCCGCTCTTCCGTCGTTCTCATGGGCCTGGCGTGGGCTTTTTCCGGTCTGATCGGTTTTTCGCTTGGCATCTGGGCAGGTGCCCATCCCGGGAGCTGGACCGATCGGATCATCCGTCTCTATTCCTATGTGCTGGCAGCCGCGCCGACATTCTGGATCGCGATCCTGCTCCTGATCGTCTTCTCCGTCGGTCTGCGCTGGACGCCGGTATGCTGCGCCGGGCCGATCGGCGTTCTGCCGGAGGACGTCACTGCCCTGCAGAAGCTGCATCATCTCCTGCTGCCGCTCGTTACCCTCTCTGTCCTCGGCGTCGCGCAGATCGCGCTGCATACCCGCGTCAAGATGATCGAGATCATGCAGTCGGACTTCGTGCTCTATGCGAAGGCGCAGGGTGGCACGCCCCTCGACATCGTCTTGCGCCATGGGGTGCGCAATGCCGCGCTGCCGGCGGTCACCGTGCTGTTTGCATCGCTCGGCGAATTGTTCGGTGGTTCGATCCTTGCTGAAACCGTGTTTTCCTATCCGGGCCTCGGCAGCGCGACGATCGAGTCCGGCATTCGCGGCGACGTTCCACTGCTGCTCGCCATCGCCATCCTGACGGCGTTTTTCGTGTCCGCCGGCAACACTATCGCCGATGTGCTCTACCACGTCGCAGATCCGCGCATCGCACCTGAACGTCGAATGCGAGGAGCGGAATGACAATAGCATTCGAAAAATCCGCCGAAGCGCCCTCGATCAACAATGCGGGCCTCGTGCTAGGGGGATTTAGCATTGCGGTTCTCCTGCTTGCCGCCGTGACGCTCGGCGCGTGGCTCATGGGAGCCTCGGGCCTCCTCAGCGATTTTCAAGCGCGGCTTCAACCGCCATCCTCAAGCCACCTTTTCGGCACGGACATGCTGGGGCGGGACATGCTGGCGCGGACGATCAAAGGATTGGCGCTCAGCCTGCGGATCGGTTTTCTGGCAGCCGGTATATCGGTCATCATCGCGACCGGCCTTGCCATCCTGGCAGCGAGCGGGTCACGGATGGCCGACGCCGCGGTCTCGCTTGTCGTCGACATGACGATGGGGCTTCCGCATCTCGTCCTTCTGATCCTCATTTCCTTCGCGCTCGGTGGTGGCACGACCGCCGTCGTCATCGCCGTTGCCGTTACCCATTGGCCGCGGCTGACGCGCATCCTGCGGGCGGAGATCCTGCAGCTTCAGGCTGCCGAATATGTCACGGTTTCCCGCAATTTCGGCAAGTCGCGATGGTATATCGCCCGTCACCACTTCCTGCCGCATCTCGTGCCGCAGATGATTGTCGGTTTCGTGCTTTTGTTCCCGCATGCCATCCTTCACGAAGCGGGCCTGACCTTTCTCGGTTTCGGGATAGAGCCGAGCAAGCCGGCGATCGGCATCCTCCTGTCAGAATCGATGCGTTATCTCATGGCCGGCAAATGGTGGCTCGGCTGCTTTCCGGGGCTGATGCTGCTGATTGCCGTTCTCTGTTTCGATTTCATCGGCAACGGTCTGCGCACGCTGACCGACCCGCGGGGCAGTCAGCAATGAATTTGCTCGAGATTGCGAAGCTGAATATCTCGTTCCGGCGCTATGACGGCTTCATGCGCCAGACCACGATTGAATGCGTTCGCGACATTTCCCTTACGGTCGCGCGCGGCGAAGTGCTGGCGCTGTTCGGCGCTTCGGGCGCTGGCAAGAGCCTGATTGCCCATGCCGTCATGGGGCTTTTGCCGCCGAATGCCATCGTTGACGGCGTGATTCGTTTCGAGGGCCGAACCGTGGATGAAAAGGTGATGGCCGACCTTCGCGGAAACCGCATCGCCCTCATTCCGCAATCGCTCAGCCATCTCGATCCGCTGGCAACCGTCGAGCAGCAGCTTCGCTGGGCAGCCCGCCGCGCGGGCCGCTCCATGAAAGCCGCCGGTTCGGTCCGGGACGCCCTGTCGCGGTTCGGTCTCCAGCCGTCCGTCGCCCATGCCTTCCCCCACACGCTGTCTGGCGGCATGGCGCGGCGCGTGATGCTGGCGATGACGACGGTGTCCAATGCCGATCTCATCATCGCTGACGAGCCGAGCAACGGACTGGACCCGGAAAACACCGCGACCGTTTTCCGTGCCCTGAAGGCGTTGGCCGAGGCGGGAAAGGCGGTTCTGGTGATCTCACACGACCTTTCGGCCGCATTGGATATCGCCGATAGGGTCGTCATACTGCGCGATGGCAAGGTGGCGGCGGCGGAGCGGGCTGAAGCCTTTGCCGGGGGAGGCGAGAACCTTTCCGCCCCGTACGCCCGTTCGATTTGGAACGCTCTGCCGCAGAACGGCTTTTCCGGGGGCTATGATGAGGCTTGAGGCATCGGCCATTGGCTTCCGTTTCGGCGCGGGGCCTCCTGTGCTGCAGGGAGTCAATCTTGCCATCGAAAGCGGCGAGATCGTCGGCTTAACCGGCCGGTCGGGTAAGGGAAAGTCCACCCTCGGGCGTATACTCGCCCGTCATCTCGTGCCTTTGCAGGGACGGGTGCTGATCGACGGTGCGCCGGTTGCCGCGGCCGGCTTCAATCCCGTCCAGTTCGTGCACCAGACAGCGGTTTTCGCCGTCAATCCGAGATGGAAGATCGAGCGGATCGTTTCGGAGGCCGGCCCGCCGGACGCGACGTTGCAGCGGATGCTCGGCGTGCAGCCCCACTGGTTTGGGCGGTATCCCCATGAATTGTCGGGCGGTGAACTGCAGCGCGTTGGCCTGCTGCGTTCGCTTGTGCCGATGACGCGCTTCCTCATCGCCGACGAGATCACTTCCATGCTCGATCCAATCGCGCAAGGCGATGTCTGGCGCGCGCTCGTCGCCATCGCGAAAAGCCGTGGGATCGGAATACTGGCAATCAGTCACGACACCGCTTTGCTTGACAAGGTGGCCGTAAGAACCGTCACGCTATAGGCGGCTTCCGGTAACTTCGGTCGCATCGGAAATAGTGTTTTTCTGAAAAAAAGATGAGCGCGGCCTGCTCGCCATGCCGCGCCCTTGATCGACGATCATCTGGAAATCGTGGCGGAAGATCGCTACTCCCCACATAGGATCTCGCGTCTGAGAAGGATTGTTCGAGAGATCGATCGTATGCAGATTTGGAATGCGATTGATGCGCATCGTACCTGCCATCCAGATATCAAGCGGTTCCCGTCTCAGGCCGCGAGGTCGATCTCCTTGCCGATGCCTTTCTCGCGGGCGCGGGCGACGATGAGGTTGCCGATCGCCAGATCCTGGATGGCGAGGCCGACGGAATTGAACAGGGTGATCTCATCGGGCGAGGCACGACCGGGGGAGATGCCGGCGATGACGTCGCCGATTTCGGTGAAGGTCTCCTGCGCGGAGATCGCACCTTCGGCGATGGCGAGCAGCAGGTCGCCCGAATCGTGCATCGCCATCGGAACGCTGTCGAGGAAGACGTGGGCTCTCGCCATGCCGGCGGAGTCGATCTCGCGGTGGTCCGGGCGCGGCGGTGCGCCGACGGCGTTGATGTGCTGGCCTGGCCTGAACCAGGCTCCCTTGACATGCGGCTCGCGCGAAGGGGTCAGCGTGCAGACGATATCGGACCCGGCGAAGACGTCTTCCGGCGCGGCGGCGCCGGCCAGCTCCAGATCGGGGAAATCCTGTGCGACCCGCTCGATGAAGCGGGCGACGGTGGTATCGGAGCGCGACCATGCGATGACGCGTTCGATGGGCCGGACCTCGCGCATGGCGCGGACATGTTCGACGGCGAGATCGCCGGCGCCGATCAGGCCGAGCACGCGACTATCGGCGCGCGACAGATGACGCGTCGCCACGGCGCTGGCCGCCGCGGTGCGGATGCGGGTCGGGATCTGGCCGTGGAAGATGGCGACCGGCGCGCCGGTCTCCTGGGACACCAGGAACGCCACGGAGCGCTGCATCGGAAGGCTGCGCGAAAGGTTGTCGGGAATATCGGCCAGCAGCTTGACGACGGCGAGGCCCTGGCGATCGGCCAACGCCGGCATGGCAAGGAACGCGCCGGTGCCCGAGGGAAGTTTCATCGCCACCGCCGCCGGCTGCGCGGCCGTACCGCGCGACATGTCGGCATGCGCGGCTTCCACCGCCTCGATGACCTCGGCCATGGTGACGAGCCCTTCGATCTCGGAACGGGAAAGAACAAGGGTCGTGCTGGCAGGCAGGTGGCGGTCGGCTTCCATGGGCGTTCTCGCTGGCTCCGGGTCAGGGCAGGGTCTCTCGTCCGAAGAACCTCAGTCCTTCCGAAGCCATATGCTATGGCATTTGTATGCGAAGTCAATAAAACTTGCCTGCAAAAAATACACTTTTATGGCAGGATATTTCGAAAGTTTGTGCGCTATTTTGCATGCAATTATTGTATGTATTAGATTTTCCACGTTCGTCGCGTGCTTGCCTTTTCCCGAACGGTCACAGACTACTAGCGCCGACGCGATCTGGAGGGTATCGAGCGGGTGTGGAATTCGCATCGAAGGCGATTGACGAACGGGTCGCCCGGTATGCCGCAGGTTCGTAACGTATTTGGATGGGGGGCAGATAGGGTATGAATGCGAAAATTGGAGCTCTGAAGGAGAGCTTTCCGGGCGAAGCCCGGGTTGCGATGACGCCGGACAGCGCGGTTCAACTCGCCAAACTGGGATATGACTGCGTCGTGGAAGCGGGCGCCGGGCTTCTGGCCGGCATTTCGGACGATGCCTATCGCACGGCCGGCGTGACGGTGGTCGATGACGCGGCTGCGCTTGTCGCGGCCTCGGACGTCATCGTCAAGGTCCGTCCGCCGACGACGGATGAGGTCGCGCAGCTTTCGCCGGCCAAGACGCTGATCTCCTTCTTCTACCCCGGCCAGAATGCCGAACTGCTGGAGCAGGCCCGTTCGAAGGGCGCGAATGTCATCGCGATGGACATGGTGCCGCGCATCAGCCGCGCGCAGAAGATGGACGCGCTGTCCTCCATGGCCAACATCGCCGGCTACCGCGCGGTGATCGAGGCAGGCAACAATTTCGGCCGCTTCTTCACCGGCCAGGTGACGGCCGCCGGCAAGGTGCCGCCGGCCAGGGTGCTGATCATCGGCGCGGGCGTCGCCGGCCTTGCCGCGGCCGGCGTCGCCGTCTCGCTCGGCGCGCAGACCTATGCCTTCGACGTGCGGCCGGAAGTCGCCGAGCAGATCGAGAGCATGGGCGCGGAATTCGTCTATCTCGATTTTGATGGCGGCGTGCAGGACGGCGCGGCGACCGGCGGTTATGCCGCCCCGTCCTCGCCGGAGTTCCGCGAGAAGCAGCTCGCAAAATTCCGGGAACTCGCCCCGCAGATGGACATCGTCATCACCACGGCGTTGATCCCCGGCCGTGACGCGCCGAAGCTGTGGCTTGCCGACATGGTTGCGGCGATGAAGCCGGGCTCCGTCGTCGTCGACCTCGCCGCCGAACGCGGCGGCAATTGCGACCTGACGGTTGCCGACCAGAAGATCGTCTCGCAGAACGGCGTCACCGTCATCGGCTACACCGACTTTCCGAGCCGCATGGCTGCCCAGTCCTCCGCGCTCTATTCCACCAATATCCGCCACATGCTGGCCGACCTGACGCCCGGCAAGGACGGCAAGGTGGTGCACAACATGGAGGATGACGTCATCCGCGGCGCGACGGTGACCAAGGACGGCGAGATCACCTTCCCGCCGCCGCCGCCGAAGATCGCGGCCATCGCTGCCCAGAAGCCGAAGGAAAAGGTCAGGGAGCTGTCGCCGGAGGAAAAGCGCGCGGCGGAAGCGGCGGCCTTCAAGTCCGAGACGAAGAACCAACTCGTGCTGCTCGCCGTCGGCACGGCGCTGCTCCTGATCGTCGGGGCCTTCGCGCCGGCGGCCTTCATGAGCCACTTCATCGTCTTCGTGCTTGCCTGCTTCGTCGGCTTCCAGGTCATCTGGAACGTCTCGCATTCGCTGCACACGCCGCTGATGGCCGTCACCAATGCCATCTCCGGCATCGTCATTCTCGGCGCGCTCCTGCAGATCGGCTCCGGCAACTGGCTGGTGGTGGTGCTGGCGGCGCTTTCGGTGCTGATCGCCACGATCAACATCGTCGGCGGCTTCCTCGTCACCCGGCGCATGCTCGCCATGTTCCAGAAGTCGTGATCGGGGGAAACTGACATGACCATCGGTATCGTTTCGGCCGCCTATATCGCGGCAGCAGTCCTCTTCATCCTCTCCCTCGGCGGCCTTTCGGGCCAGGAAAGCGCCAAGCGCGCCGTCTGGTACGGCATTGTCGGCATGGGCCTTGCCGTCATCGCCACGATCTTCGGGCCCGATGTCGGCAACTGGTTCATCATTGTCCTGATGATCGCCGGCGGCGCGGTGCTCGGCCACTATGTCGCCTCGCGCGTGCAGATGACGGAGATGCCGCAGCTCGTCGCGGCGCTGCACTCCTTTGTCGGCCTTGCGGCCGTCTTCATCGGCTTCAACGCCCATATCGAGGCGGCGCATGTCGCCGGTCTCGACGAAGCCGGCCGCGCCGCGTTGACCGGCTTTGCCGCGCTCCTCGCCCACAAGGAGCCGGTAGAATTGTCGATCATGAAGGTCGAGGTGTTCCTCGGCGTCTTCATCGGCGCGGTTACCTTCACCGGCTCGGTCGTCGCCTTCGGCAAGCTGGCCGGCAAGGTCGACGGCAAGGCGAAGAAGCTGCCAGGCGGGCACTTCCTCAATGCCGGCGCGGCGATCCTGTCGCTGCTTCTGCTGATCCTCTACGTCAACGGCGCGGGCGCCTGGACGCTCATCCTGATGACGCTCGCCGCCTTCTTCATCGGCTACCACCTGATCATGGGCATCGGCGGTGCGGACATGCCCGTCGTCGTCTCGATGCTGAACAGCTATTCCGGCTGGGCGGCCGCCGCCATCGGCTTCACGCTCGGCAACGATCTCCTGATCGTCACCGGCGCGCTGGTCGGTTCTTCCGGTGCGATCCTCTCCTACATCATGTGCAAGGCGATGAACCGCTCCTTCGTCTCGGTCATCCTCGGCGGCTTCGGCGGCACGACGGGACCCGCGATGGAGATCGCCGGCGAGCAGGTGGCGATCGATGCCGAAGGGGTCGTCGCCGCGCTCAATGATGCCGACAGTGTCATCATCGTGCCGGGTTACGGCATGGCGGTGGCGCAGGCGCAGCAATCGGTCTCCGAGCTGACGCGCAAGCTGCGCGCGGCCGGCAAGACCGTGCGCTTCGCCATCCACCCCGTCGCCGGCCGCCTGCCGGGCCACATGAACGTGCTGCTCGCCGAAGCCAAGGTGCCCTACGACATCGTCTTGGAAATGGACGAGATCAACGACGATTTCCCCAATACCGACGTCGTCATCGTCATCGGCTCCAACGACATCGTCAACCCGGCCGCCCAGGACGACCCGAACTCGCCCATCGCCGGCATGCCGGTGCTGGAGGTGTGGAAGGCCAAGCAGGTCTTCGTCTCCAAGCGCGGCCAGGGCACCGGCTATTCCGGCATCGAGAACCCGCTGTTCTACAAGGACAATACCCGGATGTTCTATGGCGATGCGAAAAAGAGCATCGACCAATTGGTCATGCTGCTCGGCTGAGCGCAGCAAGGCCCGATCCCCGGCCATGAAGGCGGCTGCCCCTTGGCAGTCGCCCTTCCGCTCGAAGAGACAAGGATACGAACCGGAGCACGGTCAGGCCGAACGGCTGGCCGGCGGGCTTCTGTAGGCTCCGCCGCCGGCGGCTTTGGCCATGTAGAGCGCGAGGTCGGCGCGCGCAAAGAGCGCGGCCGGCGTCTCCGCCTCGGCGAAGGCAAAGCCGATCGAGGCGTTGACGTTGA
>Ga0182742_1003235_pt1 | contig 16354 bp, 14 predicted proteins | sample eDN5th37CBELigMG_FD_128880 | JGI IMG/M metagenome (GOLD analysis project Ga0182742, IMG submission 128880) | Enriched Miracle-Growth compost microbial communities from Emeryville, California, USA - eDNA 5th pass 37_C BE-Lig MG (version 2)... ...
ATATTGTTTCCGTTGAAGAAAAGCCGAAGCAACCCAAATCACCATATGCTGTGACGGGGATATATATGTATGATGCACAAGTGTTCTCAATCATACGTGATCTAAAACCATCAACGCGTGGTGAGCTTGAGATTACCGATGTCAATAATGCTTATATTACGCAAAAGCAATTAACCTATGAAATATTAAATGGCTGGTGGACTGATGCAGGGACACATGCATCTCTATCTAGAGCAAACGAATTGGCTATTCAACTTAAGTTGTTTTAGCTTGAATAATGAGGTGAAAACATGAACGTTCTATCAACAAAATTTGATAAAGTAAAACTCATTGAGCCTATCGTTCATGGTGATCATCGTGGTTTTTTTATGGAGTCCTACAACAAAAAAATATTTGCGCAGGCTAATATTGACGTTGAGTTTGTACAAGATAACCATTCCTTATCAGTTGAAGCTGGCGTTATAAGAGGATTACATTTTCAAACAAATCCATATGCTCAAGCTAAACTGGTTCGAGTCATTTCCGGGGAAATACTAGATGTTGTTGTCGATTTACGTCAAGGCTCTCCTACCTTTGGACAATGGGAAAGCTATGTATTATCTGCACAAAATAAAAAGCAATTATTTGTGCCTGCTGGATTTGCACATGGCTTTTGCACACTAGTTGCAAATACAGAAATTCAATATAAGGTTGATCAGTATTATGCTCCCGAGTATGATAGCGGTATTGCATGGAATGATCCACAATTAGCGATTAATTGGCCAACTCATAAGCCTATCCTATCAGATAAAGATCGAAAACTTCCATTTATGAAAGATTCAAACTTTAACTTCATATATGAAGGAGTAGACTTAAGATGAAAATATTAGTTACTGGTGGAGCTGGCTTTATTGGTAGTAATTTTTTATTATATATGATAAAACAATATCCACATTATCAGTTTATTAATGTAGATAGCTTGACTTATGCTGGAAATTTATCAAACCTAAAAGAAGTTGAGCAGCATGCTAACTATAAATTTATAAAGGCTGATATTTGTGATAAAGGCTTAATGGAGCGTATATTTGCGAGCGGAATTGATGCAGTAGTCAATTTCGCTGCTGAATCACATGTCGATCGTAGCATTATGATGCCCTCCATTTTTGTTGAAACAAATGTTTTAGGCACGCAGCATTTATTAGATTTAAGTAAGCAGTATAACGTATCTAAGTATGTACAAGTATCAACTGATGAAGTGTACGGTACTTTAGGTGATAGTGGAAAGTTTACTGAACAGACTCCACTTGCACCAAATAGTCCATATTCAGCAAGTAAAGCTGGAGCAGATATGCTTGTTAGAGCATATCATGAAACCTATGGCTTAGATGTTAACATTACAAGATGCTCAAACAATTACGGGCCTTATCAATTTCCAGAGAAGCTAATCCCTCTGATGATTAGTCATGCCTTACAAGATAAATCATTGCCTATATATGGAGATGGTTTACAAGTACGGGATTGGTTGTATGTAGAGGATCATTGCTCAGCATTAGATTTAGTTTTGCATAAGGGTAAAAGTGGCGAAGTTTATAATATAGGTGGACAGAATGAACGGACAAACTTACAAGTCGTTCACACGATTTTAGATGCACTTAATAAGCCAAAAACATTAATTAATTTTGTTGAGGATCGACCTGGTCACGATCGCAGATATGCAATTGATGCGACAAAAATTATACGTGAGTTAGGATGGGCGCCGAAATACGATTATGAGACGGGCCTTCGTTTAACTATAAAGTGGTATATTGAGCATGTGAATTGGATTAACAGTATTGTAAACGGTGAGTACCAAGACTATTATAAATGGCAATATGAACATAGGCTTGGAGGGACAAACTAAATGATTAGACGAAAAGTGTTAATTACTGGTGCACAAGGTCAATTAGGTCAACAACTGTTAAATATAGATCATGAGAAATTTATATTAATTGGTCTTACGAAAGAGCAGCTAGATATTACTAACTACAAGCAATGTCTAACACAAATCGAGCGGGTTAAACCTGATATCATTATACATTGTGCAGCCTATACTGCTGTTGATCAAGCCGAGTCAGAAAAAGACAAGGCTTTTTTAATTAATGAGCAAGGTACACTTAATCTAGTCAAAGCAAGTCATACTCAAAACTGTAAGTTTGTTTATATAAGTACAGATTATGTATTCGATGGTTTGTCAGCTTCACCATATGAGGTGGATGATACACCAAACCCACAGACGATATATGGACAAACTAAGCTTGCTGGAGAAAGAGTTGTGCAGCAATACCATGAAAAGTACTTTATCGTTCGAACATCTTGGGTATTTGGACAATATGGTCATAATTTTGCGAAAACGATGTTAAAATTAGCAGCACAAGGTAAACCCATTTCTGTAGTCAATGATCAGATAGGTAGTCCTACGTATACTTATCACTTGGCACAATTTATATATAACCTTATCGAGACCGAGCAATATGGTGTTTACCATGCAACTAATAGTGGGCAATGCTCTTGGTATGACTTTGCTAGCTATATATTTGAAAAATCAACTATCGATGTAGCTTTAACACCATGTACTACTGAGCAATTTCCTAGACCAGCAAAGAGACCAGCCTATTCAGTATTAAGTGATAAACAGGTAAAGTTAAGTGGTTTACCCTCCTTACCACATTGGAAACAAGCGGTTGATCATTTTATTAATCAGCAAAATGAATATACGAAAAAAAGAGAGGATTAGCTAAGATGAGCTCAGTATCAGTATGCATCGTAACCTACAATAGTGAAGAAGATATTATCACTTGTTTAAATGCAGTTTTAGCTCAATCACATATCGTAGATGAGATTATTGTTATTGATAATGCCTCTATAGATCATTCTGTTGAGAGAGTATCTACATTAGCCTCTACTCATCCTAATATCACGCTAATCAAAAACAAACTAAATAATGGCTTTGCAGGTGGACAAAATCAAGCTATTTCACTTGCAAAAGGTGACTATATAGTGGTGCTTAACCCAGATGTAGAGCTGGATTACAATTATGTCAAGCTGACGGTTCAAGCGCTTGAAAAAAATCATTTAGCAGGAAGTGCTACTGGCTTACTTAAATTAAAATCTAATCCTGATGTAGTTGATACGACTGGACTTTTTATGCCGTTTAATCGGCATGCAGTAGACCGGGGAATGGGAGAGTCAATTCAAAGCTGGCAAACTGCAGGTGAAGTATTTGGAGTGTCAGGAGCTGCTGCAGTATATAAACGTAAAATGATCGAAGCCATTAGTTTAAACGGAGAATTCTTTGATGAATACTTTTTTGCTTACAAAGAGGATGTCGATGTAGCGTGGCGAGCTCGAAATTTAGGTTGGATTGCCTTATATGAGCCTACTGCAACTGCCACACATGCAAGAGGATGGAAAAAAGGTGGAAGAAAAAATATTTCTTTATTTGTTCGCCAGCATTCATATGTGAATCAAATTTTTATGGTCATAAAAAATGAACAAATCAATTTATTGTTTATATTAAGGCTACCAGTTTTGCTATTAAGAGAACTGACTAAGCTAATGTATATCATATTAAAAGAGAGAGATTTGCTTTCAAGCTTAAACATCTTAAGAAAAAGCTTGCCAATTATGATGAAGAAGCGTCAAGTGCTTCAAGCTATGATAAGACACTTGAAATAAGTTACATTTCCAAATAAGTGGGTATTTGATAAAATGATAGAATAATAGAAATATTAATAGTTAATAAAATAATGTTGCTTAATAGGTGGTTAGCATAATGTTAAGGAGAAATCAGGGATTTCTTACACAATTATATATAATAGCAGACTTAATATGTGCCCTAGTGGCATTTTTATTTGCTTACTGGTTACGATTTAATAGTGGAATGTTCGAAGTTTTACCTTCATTACCATTTACAGATTATTTGATATGGGGTACCATTTATGCCTTTGGTTCTATTCTTGTAGGCTTTTATTTACAATTTTATTCACCAAAGCGTCGTAAAAGATTTTCATTAGATGTTATTAAAATTATACAAATTCAAGCTTTTTCACTAGTGGGCTTATTAAGTATTTTATATTTTGTAAATGAATCGAATATTTCTAGACAGTTTCTTCTAATCTATGTGGGCATCAATGTTATTGCAAAAGTGTTATATCGTTTTACAGTAAAAAAAGTGTTGAATATGCTTAGAAAAAAGGGGTTCAACAAGCGTTATGTTTTAATATTAGGTGCCGGTCGAGTAGGTAAGAGCTTCTACAAAAATTTGAAGCATTATCCTGAATATGGCTACGATGCATTAGGCTTCTTAGATGATATTAAATCTGAGCATGACGAGGGGGATCAACATCTAAAGCCGATTTTAGGTACACTTGATGAGCTGGAATTTATCTTAAACAAGCATGAAATCGATGAGGTTATTATTGCGTTACCACTTAATGCTCATTCAAAGCTACCAAAAATTATTAATACATGCGAAAAGGCAGGCGTAAAAACATTAATTATACCTGATTATTTTGACTTACTGCCTGCACGTCCATTTTTAGATAATTTTGCAGGTATACCACTTATTAATGTACGTGATATCCCGTTAGATGAACTCAGTAATAAAGTATTAAAACGAATTTTTGATATCGTATTTTCTTTCATTGCTATTATTTTGACTTCACCTGTTATGCTTGTAGCATTTATAGGGATAAAATTGACCTCACCTGGTCCAGTTATTTTTAAACAGGAGCGTATGGGGCTAAATAGAAAAAACTTTTATATGTATAAATTTAGATCGATGCATTTATCAAGTGATAAAGTTTCTGATACGCAATGGACAGTTGAAAATGACCCGCGCCGTACAAAATTCGGAAGCTTTTTGCGTAAGACAAGCATTGACGAGCTACCTCAATTTTTTAATGTATTATTAGGTCATATGAGCGTTGTTGGTCCAAGACCAGAGCGTCCATTTTTCGTTGATCAATTTAAGGAAGATATTCCTAAATATATGATTAAGCATCAGGTTCGCCCTGGTATAACTGGTTGGGCTCAAGTAAATGGTTTACGTGGTGATACCTCAATCGAGGAGCGTATATCTCATGATTTATACTATATTGAAAATTGGACATTTATGATGGACATTAAAATTGTCTGGTTAACAATATTTAAAGGAATGATAAATCGAAATGCTTATTAATCATAAACAAGATATTAAAGTTTCAGTTATTATTCCGACTTTAAATGCTGGTGACGAGTTTGCAAGTTTATTAAGTAAGTTAACTAGTCAAACCTTAAAGCCTTATGAAATCATCGTAGCAGATTCCGAGTCAACTGATAAAACTGTTGAAATAGCAAAACAATATGATGCAGCTGTATTAAATATTAAACGAGTGGAGTTTGATCATGGTAGTACAAGGAATGTTGCTGCTGAGCATGCTAAAGGCGATATTTTAATGTTTATGACTCAAGATGTCATTCCACTAGATAATAGATTAATAGAGGAGCTAGTATCACCATTTATATGTGACATAGCCAATGATAAATGTGACATAGCATATAGCTATGCTAGACAAATTGCAGATCACACCGCTCATCTATTTGAACGAGTAGCTAGAGAGGTAAACTATCCTGAGCAGTCAGCTATAAAGGGCTATGAGGATATTGAGCGCTTAGGTATAAAAACATTTTTTTGTTCTAACGCATGCTCTGCTATTCGAAAGGATGTATTTATTAAGCTAGGAGGCTTTGTTAACCCTACCATTTTTAATGAAGACATGTTTATGGCAGCACGCTGTGTATTAACAGGCAAAAAAATAGCATATCGTGCTGATGCTAAAGTTTTTCATACTCATACGTATACGATAAAGCAGCAGTTTAAACGGTATTTTGATAATGGGATGTCTATGCGCTCACAAAGCTGGATACTTCCATACGCAAAAGCAGGTAAAGCAGGAGCAGGCTTAGTAAAGAAACAACTCAAAGCTTTAAAACAAGAAAAAAAGCTCCTTCTTCTTCCACGGTTAGTGTTAGAATCAGCAGCTAAATTGCTTGGATACAAGCTTGGTGTGAATGTTCATCGTTTACCAAAGTTTATTTCTCGTAAATTAAGTATGCATACGTTAATCTATGAAAAGATTGCTATATTAAATTCATTTGCCAACTCTAGTACAAGAGAAGATGTAAAATCTTTTTCAGCTTCGGAGTAAAGTGTTCTGAAAAACGCCTTAACTCCGAAGCATTAGCTATAAGCATTCAAAACTTTTTCAACCTTATTTAGATGCATTTGAATGCTGCGAATAGCTAGCTCCTCATCCTGAGCAACGATGGAATTATAAATATCTCTATGCTCATCAAGCAGTAGCTGGGAGGGTGCTGAATTTTCTAAGAACCATAGTTGTCTAGTTTTCCCCATCGTATCAGTTAGCTTACTCGTTAGGGAAATCATTAAAGAATTAAGCAGCTGATTGTGTGATGCTGCTGCAATAGCAAGGTGAAAATCTATATCTGCCTGTTCGCTAATAGCAGCATGATTTGTATCAATGCCCTCTTGCATTCTATTTAATATTTGATTTAGCTTCTCTAAATCTTGCTCCGTTCTATGTTTAGCCGCAGCAGCTACAGCACCACTTTCTAGCCACTTTCGTACCTCTAATATTTCACGTACATTATCTGATTCAGAAAAAGGATTATGCAGTTGCTCTGTCGGAAGCACCTTACTTACAAATGTACCTCCACCATGCTTGACTTCTATCCAGCCAGTAGCCTTTAATACACTCAGTGCTTCACGCATTGTTGAACGTCCAACACCAAACGATGCAGCAAAATCAACAACTGAAGGGAGACGAGTGCCAGGCTGTAATGTACCATCCTTAATTTGAGCTAAAATAATTCGTTTTACTATTTCATGTCCCTTTTCGGTTTCAATTTTCATAGTATTCATTACTAGCCTCCGAAAATATTATTCTTGACTATAATGTACAACGAAATTAAACTATAATCAATCAAAAAGTCATCAGATGACCTGTTTACTTAAAAAAAGGGGGCCATTGCTATGTTGAATGAGCAAGTAGCAAAACGGTTAAGGGATATTGTTGGGGAAAAATATTTTAGAACAGATCAAGAAGCATTAGTGACTCATTCGTATGATGGAACGCCAATGCTACAATCATTACCTGATGGGGTTATTTACCCACAATCGACTGAGCATGTTCAAGCGATTATGAAGGTTTTGCATGAATATAAAATACCTGTCGTATCAAGAGGTTCAGGTTCTAACCTGTGTGGGGGTACTACTCCACTTAGTGGTGGTATTGTGATGGTCATGCATCGAATGAATAATATAGTCGAAGTAGATATGGAAAATTTAACAGCTACAGTTCAAACTGGAGTTATTACTGGAGAGTTTATTGCTCATGTTGAATCATTAGGCTTGTTCTATCCTCCTGATCCAAGCAGCATGAAAATTTCTACAATTGGTGGTAATATTGCTGAATGCTCTGGTGGCTTAAGAGGACTAAAGTATGGAACGACCAAGGATTATGTACTTGGCTTAACTGCAGTATTAGCAAATGGTGAAGTTATAAAAACTGGTGGTAAATTAACGAAGGATGTAGCGGGCTATGATTTAACTAAGCTACTTATTGGTTCTGAAGGCACACTTGCCATTATTACTGAAGCGATATTAAAGCTCGTGCCAAAGCCAAAAACTAAAAAGACACTAGTTGCAATGTATAAAGATATTTACGGTGCAGCTCGCACAGTTTCTTCGATTATTAAAAATCAAATTATTCCTGCTACACTGGAAATTTTAGATAATACAACGATTCAAGTTGTTGATGATTTTGCCAAAATTGGCTTACCAAGAGATATGGCAGCTATATTACTTATTGAACAAGATGGTGAGCCAGAAGTAGTCGAAAGAGATATGGAAAAAATCTATACGATTTGTCAGGAGGAAAAAGCAGATCGTCTAGAAATGGCTGCCAATGAAGAGGAAGCTTTAAAACTATTAACGGCTAGACGTAGTGCATTTACTGCACTAGCACGCTTAAGACCTACAACAATATTAGAGGATGCAACGGTGCCTCGTTCTAAAATTGCCGATATGATATTAAAAACGAATGAAATCGCAAAAAAATATAATGTAAATATTGCAACGTTTGGTCATGCTGGCGATGGTAATCTGCACCCTACCGCAACTACTGATGCCCGCGATAAAGAGGAGGTTCATCGTGTAGAGGAAGCCTTTGCTGAGATTTTTGATGCAGCAATTGAGCTTGGAGGAACAATAACGGGTGAGCATGGAGTAGGTACTGTTAAAGCTCCTTATTTAGAGTGGAAGGTTGGAGCAGCCGGAATCGAAGTAATGAAAGGGATAAAAGCGGCTTTTGACCCGCATAATCTATTAAATCCTGACAAAATGTTTGCGAAGCAAACGAAAAAGAGAGTGGTGATTACACGTGACTAATACTACTCTAGGAAAGCCATGTATTGAGCACAAAAATCCATTAGCACAAACATTACTAGAAAAGCTAGACTATGATCAGCTGACTAACTGTATGCGCTGCGGCTTCTGCCTACCTGCTTGTCCTACATTTAGAGAGACAGGAATGGAGCCAGCCTCGCCACGTGGTCGTATTGCCATGATGAAGGCTGTAGTCGATGGTATTATGGAGCCTGATCAGCAGTTTCAGGATCAAATGAATTTATGTATTGGATGTCGTGCATGTGAACCTGCATGTCCAGCAGATGTAAAATATGGTCATCTTATTGAGCAGGCAAGAGATGCGATAGAAGACCACGCCAAGCATTCATTACCAGTTAATATAATGCGTCGTACGCTGTTTAAGACCGTTTTTCCGAAGCGTAAAAGCTGGAAAATTATCGGTGGTGCATTAGCATTTTATCAAAAATCTGGGCTACAAAAATTTGCTCATGGCGTAGGGGCAATGAACATGTTCCCTGAACATGTGGCTGAAATGGAAAGTATTTTACCTGAAGCTTCATCAAAGGGTGTCATTGAACGCCTAGGTACGTTTATTCCAGCAAAGGGCGAAGCAATCGGAACAGTTGCGATGTTTAAAGGCTGTATAATGGACGTGATGTTTGCCGGGACAAATGTAAATACTGTTGATTTGCTTGCAGAAGCTGGATTTAATGTTCATATTCCAAAAGAGCAGGTATGCTGTGGTGCACTTCATGCTCATAGTGGTGAGATGACGGATGCTCGTGAGCTAGCTCGCCAAAATGTTGATGCATTCATGAAATATGATGTTGATTATATCGTAACAAACGCAGGCGGCTGTGGAGCGCTGCTTATTGAGTATGACCATGTGCTGCATGAGGATGAAGCCTATAAGGATAAAGCAAAGTGGTTTGCAGACCGCATTATTGATATTAGTGAGCTACTAATCGCAAAAGGTAGACTTCCTCAATTTAAGCAGAAAAAAGAAAGTGATGGAGTAGTTAGAGTAACCTATCAGGATTCATGTCATTTACGTAATGTTATGAAAACAGCCTCCGCACCACGTACATTGGTTAAGCAGGTTGCTAATGTACAATTTGTCGAAATGAAGGAAGCAGATCGTTGCTGTGGCTCAGGTGGAGTGTATAACGTTGTTCAGCCTGAAATGGCGAGCGACATACTAGAGCATAAAATGGAGCATGCAAATGTAACTGAGGCTAGCTATATGCTTACAAGTAATCCTGGTTGCTTATTACAAATGAAGCTTGGAATTGAAAAGCACAAGCCTAAACAACCGATGGAAGCGTTGCATATTGTTGACTTTTTACATGAGCGAATGCTATCCTCGAAGTAGTATGGACTGATAATTAATATTAAAAGTAGGTTGATTATGAGTATAAACGATAATGTATTAATAAAAATACGAGAAATGAAAGATAGCCTAACCCCTGTTGAGCGCATGGTTGCTGATTATATATTAGAAAATACTTCAGAAATTCCACATCTCTCAATTAAGGAGCTATCACAAGCGAGTAAAACAAGTGACGCCTCAGTTTTACGCTTTTGTAAAACGATGGGTTATTCAGGTTTTCGTAGCTTCATCGTTAGTATCTCTGCGTCATTAGGTTCACGTGAAGATGAAAATAAGGTGCAGTATACTGATATTCAGCCAGGCGATGAATTAACTACGATAATAGACAATATCTTTATTAATAATCGTCAATCAATAGATGACACACTAAGTGTTATAGATCGTAATGAAATTATTAAAGCAGTCGAAGTTTTACGTCAATGTAAACGAATTGTTTTTATAGGTAGTGGTGCGTCTGGATTAGTCTGTATGGACGGTGAGCAAAAATTTTCTCGGATAAACAAAATTTGCCATGCATATCGTGATGGACATAGTCAGCTAACTGCAGTAAGCTTATTATCAGAAGACGATGTTGTAATATTTGTATCTAATTCAGGTTCGACAATCGAAATTTTAGATGCACTTGATATTGCACAAAAAAATAAAGCAACCTGTATAGCGATTACGAAGTATAATAAAAGTCAGCTAGCAGAAAAAGCAGATATTGTTTTAAGCATTTCGACGCCTGAGCTTACCATTCGAAGTGGAGCTATGGGCTCTCGCATTGCAATGCTTACTATCATAGATGTTTTGTATGCTGGAGTGGCTAGTGCAGAATATGATCATGTTAAAAAATATTTGACGACTACACATAATATACTAACGAGAAAACTCAAATATTAGCTTTTAATGTAATATAACGTCACATAGCGTTAGTCTATTATTCACTTAGTAGACTGACGCTTTTTTTTATGAAATATGTGGTATTTTAAAATATTTTTTTAATATCGTAAAAGAAAACGTATTCATATCTAAATAACATCATATCTATCTCGAAATAAAATAAAACATCAGAAATAAAATTTATTTTGAAATTTTATTTCAAAAACTATTGACGAATCTCTTGTATGATATTACTATGTGAGTATAAGGATTGTAAGAGAACCTAACATTCCTCGAATTCATGTACAAAAAGTAATCAGCAAGAGGAGGATGGATATGAATAGTTATCTTGCGGGTTTAACTACAGAAGCAATAAATCCTGATACATTCAGCATTGACGAAGTTTCCACAGAAGAAATGGTCAGGCTTATGAATGAACAGGATAAATTAGTACCGCTTGCTGTATCTAAGGAAGGTCCGCACATTGCTAAGGCGGTAGACATTCTACACCAGCGTTTAGCAAACGGTGGAAGAATGTTTTATATAGGAGCTGGAACATCTGGTAGGTTGGGTGTATTAGATGCATCTGAATGCCCGCCGACATTTGGAACAGATCCAAACCTTGTACAGGGCTACATTGCTGGTGGAGATTTTGCACTACGAAATGCTGTAGAAGGTTGCGAAGATGATGCTGAAGAGGGTATCGCTTTAGTTGAAAAAATTGGTGTGACTAGCAAAGATGTTGTAATCGGTATTTCAGCTAGTGGTAGTGCTAAATTCGTTATCGCTGGTTTGGAAAAAGCTAAGTCTATTGGAGCGGCGACGATTGGCGTTTGCAACAATAAAGGCTCAAAGTTTGAACCGATTGTTGATGTCTGTATCTCACCAGTAGTTGGGGCAGAGGTTATTAGTGGCTCAACTAGACTAAAAGCGGGAACAGCACAAAAGCTAGTTCTAAACATGTTGACAACGCTTACAATGGTTAAGTTAGGAAAAACTTATAATAACTTAATGGTTGACTTAAAAGCTAGCAACATAAAACTAGTTGATCGCTCAATACGTATCATCATGAATACAACAGGTGTAGATTTTGAAACCGCAAATCAAAAGTTACACGAAGCATCTAAAAACTGTAAGTTAGCAATTATGATGGTAAAAACGGGGTTAGATGCAGTAGAAGCAGAAAGGGTACTAGCTAAACATGGTGGACGCTTAAAACAAGCGATTAATTCACTAAGCTAAGTATCTAGTAAATAGGTAGTGAGAAAATCGGAAAGTACCAAAAAAATTTGAGGAGGCACAACTATGAAACGCTTTATTACTCTATTTTTGGCAGTAACGATGCTTGTATCACTTCTAGCAGCATGTGGTGGAAATAACTCAGGGAACAAAGGGAACACCTCAGAGCCTGCAGGTGGATCAGGTGAGCAAACTCAAACATTAAAAGAAGACACAATTACGGCACTATTACCTCCAGTATCTGCAAACTATCAAGCACGCTTTTCGGATATGGAAAAAGAATTTAATGAACTTTATCCACATTTAACATTAAAAATCGAACCAGCTAGCTGGGAAGATATGACGCAAAAGCTTGATACTCAAGTAAATGCTGGTTCACCGCCAGATATAGCTTGGATTGGTTCTACTGGTCTAGCAAAATACGCACAATTAAATATGTTAATCGACTTAAATCCAGTACTTTCACAAGAAGTTATTAGTGACTATGATGAAGTAGCACTAAAATATTTCCAACTTGGTGATGCTCAATACGGTCTTCCAGCATACCTTGCTATTCACTCTATCGGTGGTAACAAACAAATGTTAGAGAATGCAGGTATTGACTATAAAACAATCCAAACAAACGGTTGGACTTATGATGAATTCCGTGAAGCAATTGCTAAAGGTGTAGTTAAAGACGGTAATGAAACTAAAACTTATGGTTTCGTATTTGCTACAGCTGGTGTAACTTCAAAAGACTATTTATCCATTATGGCTAAATCTGCAGGTCTACCAGAGTATTTTGATGCAAACCTAAAATATTCTTACACAAGTAAAAACTTCTTAGGCTTACTTGAAGACCTACGTGCATTAATCGACGATGGTTCTATGCCAAAAGAGTTAAGCTCTATCGATGCTGGTAAACGTTGGAACATGTTCCTAACTGGTCAAACAATGATTACTGGTAAAGGTCTTGCAAGCTTTGAAAACTCTGCACGTCTAAACAATGAAAAAATTCAAGCTAACGATGGTTCTGCAGTAGCTGATTCTATTGAAGCAGATTATATCGCACTTCCAGTTCCTACATTCAATGGTGCTGAATACGTTCCAACTGCTGTTGTTGATGGTTATATCGCACTTCGTGGTAAAAAAGAACCAACTCAAGAGCATATTCAAAATATCGGTTTAGCAATTAATTTCTTATCTTCTGGTTCTGTTGCAGCTAACTACTCTAACGAGTTATTCTTAACTCCTGTTACTGAAACTGGCCGTAACGCTGAAGTTTTAGAAGTTTACCCACGTAATGAAGATAACTTAGCTGCTGATGCTTGGATGATGTCTAAAGCAGTTCCAGCTCGTACAGATATTCCAACTGAACTATCTGCTCAAGCACTAAAAATCGAAACAGAAGTTATCGTTCCAAAACTACAAGCATTATTAGCAAATGAAATCACACCACAAGAAATGTATGATGCAGTAAAAGACGCTGCAGTAAAAGCATTCGGTGCTGACGGCGTTGTAGTAGACTAATCAAAGATTTGAACGGTGAAAGCTGTACGTAACTAAAGGACGTACAGCTTTCACTCTAAAATCTTAGAGAAAATGCATATTTTGCTAGTATGTCATTGCTGAAATTGTTCTAGAGAAGAGAGGTGCGTCCCAATGAATCAAACATTAACAAAAAGAAAAAAACTAAGATTAGAAAGTGATTCAGGGTGGGGGTATGCTTTTATTGCAGTTGCACTTATTGCATTCTGTTTGTTTACTGCATATCCAGTCATTAATGCTTTCATCATCAGTTTACAAGAATATAGACCTCTAGGATCAAATTATGTGGGACTAGAAAACTTCAAAGAAACCTTTACTGACAACTTGTTCTGGAAATCTCTTAAAAACACATTAGTGTATACTCTTTTAACAGTTCCGATGAATATTTTCTTATCATTTTTAATTGCCATTTTAATTATTCCGTTTAAGAAAAGAACACAAACTGTATTCAAAGCTATTTACTATTTACCAGCAGTAGCTTCAGGTGTAGCGCTAGCAGTTGTATGGTTATGGATTTTTGATCCATTAAAATCAGGTATTTTCAATCAGTTAGTAAGTATCTTCGGAATTAGTAATCAAAACTGGCTTGGTGCAAGTGCAACAGCCATGTTCTCACTCGTATTAATGTCATGGCTATCTAGTCATGGTACAGCCATTATTATTTATTTAGCTGCCCTTCTAGGGATTGATAACAGTTATTATGAAGCAGCTGATATTGATGGTGCCAACTTCTTCCAGAAGCTTTGGTACATCGTAATTCCATTCCTTAAGCCAACAACGCTTTTCCTACTAGTAACAGGGGTTATTGGTTCATTCCAAGTATTCCAAAATGCTTACCTGATGACAGGTGGCGGACCAGACCATGCGACTACAATGGTAGGATTGTTAATCTTTAACAATGCGTTCACATATTTTGAGTTTGGTAAAGCAGCAGCACAATCACTAATATTAGCAGCAATCATTGCTGTAATATCATTCATCCAATTTAAGTTCTTAGGTAATGATGTTGAGTACTAGGAAAAGGAGCGAGAGACATGGCATTGTATAATAATAACTTCAAAAGCAGATGGGCATTATTGCTCCGTAATGGATTGATCATTGCGTTCCTAGTTTTGTTTGCTCTAGCTACCATATTTCCAATATATTTTATGATAATTTCATCATTTGGAGATCCTGTTGAAGCAGGTGCAATGAGCTATTCCATTCTTCCTGGGAAAATCTCGTTTGAATCCTATAAGTTCTTCTTTAACTTTAATCAGTACACATACGACTGGTTATTAAACTCACTAATAGTAGCGGCATGTATTACCGTTTCTAACGTATTATTTGCAACTTTAGCGGGATATTCCTTTGCGAAAATGAATTTCAAGGGCAAAAATGTTCTATTTGCAATCTTACTAGGTTCAATGATGATTCCTGGTCAAGTTACACAAGTACCATTATATATTTTAATGGTTAATGTATTTGAATTACAAAATACGTATACAGCTCTTATTATGCCGAGCTTAGTAACGGTATATAATATTTTCTTAGTTAAGCAATTCATGTCTTCTATTCCAAAAGAGGTTATTGAAGCGGCGAAAATTGAAGGCTGTAGTCAACCGAAAATATTCTGGTATATCATTATGCCACTATCTAAAACAGTTATGGCAGTTCTAGCAATTCTAACGTTTATGGCTGCTTGGAATGACTTCTTCTGGCCATTCCTAGTAACAAATACGATGGATATGCAAACGATTCAAGTTGGTTTGAAAAACTTCCGTTTCGCAAATACAACTTATTTCGCACCGATGATGGCTGGTGCTACAATTTCAGCAGTTCCAATGTTCGTCCTATTCTTCTCACTTCAAAAGTATTTCCTTGAAGGGGTTACAGTAGGGGCGGTTAAGGGCTAATGAAAAAACAATCGAAAGCAGCAGTAAAACAATATTATATTGGATTAATGTCAGGAACGTCGGTTGATGGCATCGATGCAGCAGTCATAGAGATTACAAATCAGCATGATCAGCAGCTAGGCATTAATGTGAACTTACTCGCTTTTGAAAATACGCCCTTTCCTGAGCATGTACGCAATCAAATATTCGACCTTTTCGATCCCGCGAAAGCGACGATTGATAAGGTCGGCCTAATGAATATGTGGCTTGGCGAATTATATAGCCAAGCTGCACTTTCTATTCTCGCAAAATCTGGACTAGAGGCAAATCAAATAGCAGCAATAGGCTCACATGGTCAAACGATTTATCATGCTCCAGCAGTGGAGATGAGAGATGGATATAGCTTAAGATATACGGTACAAATTGGTGAAGGTGCTGTCATTGCCAATCGTACAGGCATTCCTTGTGTTTCGGACTTCCGAGTTGCTGATATGGCAGTTGGTGGTCAAGGTGCACCATTAGTTCCATTTACTGAATATGTATTATTTGCTGAAAAAAATAGAGCTTTGCTATTGCAAAATATCGGTGGCATAGGCAATATTACTGTTTTACCAAAGCAGGGGCATATCGATGATGTATTTGCTTTTGATACTGGTCCTGGCAATATGATTATTGATGAGCTAGTATCCAATTTATACCCACCATTAAAAATGGATATAGGTGGTCAAATAGCTGCAAAGGGAAAAATCATAAAGCCTTTACTGGACTACATGCAGCAAGATGAATACTATCGATTACCTTTGCCTAAATCTACTGGTCGTGAATATTTTGGAAAGCAGTATGTCACTAAACTACTAGAGATGATGAAGTTAAATAAGTGGCAGGCGGAGGATGTTATCGCAACAGCTACCTATATAACAGCATGGTCTATTCTAGATAGCTATGAGCGTTATATTGGGCCAGAGCATGAGGTAGAGCAACTCATCGTTGCTGGTGGCGGTAGCTATAATATGACAT
>Ga0182742_1003236_pt1 | contig 16348 bp, 13 predicted proteins | sample eDN5th37CBELigMG_FD_128880 | JGI IMG/M metagenome (GOLD analysis project Ga0182742, IMG submission 128880) | Enriched Miracle-Growth compost microbial communities from Emeryville, California, USA - eDNA 5th pass 37_C BE-Lig MG (version 2)... ...
GTAATGGAAGAACATAAGCCAGATGTGGTTTACCATGCAGCAGCACACAAGCATGTGCCGATGATGGAATACAATCCAAGAGAAGCTGTTAAAAATAATGTTTTTGGAACGAAGAATGTGGCTGAAGCAGCAGATACCTTTGGTGTAAAGGCATTTGTGATGGTTTCTACCGATAAGGCAGTTAATCCAACTAATGTGATGGGTTCAACAAAACGAATCGCAGAAATGGTTGTTCAAGACTTAGCAGAACGAAGTGCAACAAAATTTGTTGCTGTTCGCTTTGGAAATGTACTTGGTAGCCGTGGAAGTGTTATCCCTCTATTTAAAAAGCAGATTCAGGCTGGTGGGCCAGTAACAGTAACACATCCAGATATGACAAGATATTTTATGACCATACCGGAAGCTTCACGTCTAGTAATTCAAGCAGGTTCGCTTGCTCGTGGCGGAGAAATCTTTGTGCTTGATATGGGTGAGCCGGTTAAGATTGTGGATTTAGCTAAGAATCTGATTACTCTATCAGGATATTCAGTAGAGGAAATTGGGATTAAGTTCTCTGGATTACGCCCTGGAGAGAAGATGTTTGAAGAGTTATTGAATGAAAAGGAAATTCATCCTGAACCTATTTTCCCTAAGATTTTTATTGGGAAAGCGTTGCATGAACAGGATGAAGAGGTGCAATACCTGCTTAAAAACTTCGAAAAATTCACGACAAGCGATTTAAAGGAGTATGTAATTAATTTGGCTAATCGTAGAGAAACAAGGAAGCTCTTGGTTGCTAAGTAAATTATACATGTTATAAGTCTAAGAAAATGGATTGGAGAATGTAGAATGAAAAAAGTTCGTAAAGCGATTATTCCGGCTGCAGGGCTAGGAACACGTTTCTTGCCAGCGACGAAAGCCATGCCTAAAGAAATGTTGCCGATTGTCGATAAGCCTACAATTCAATACATTATTGAAGAAGCAGTGGCTTCAGGGATTGAAGACATTATTATCGTTACTGGAAAAGGGAAACGTGCGATTGAAGATCATTTTGATTTTGCCCCTGAATTGGAGATGAATCTAGAATCTAAAGGCAAATATGATATTCTTGATCGAGTCCGTTATTCTACGAATCTTGCCGATATTCATTATATTCGGCAGAAAGAGCCAAAAGGTTTAGGGCATGCGGTATGGTGTGCACGTAATTTTATTGGGGATGAGCCATTTGCTGTGCTATTAGGCGACGATATTGTTCAAAGTGATACTCCTTGCCTAAGACAGTTAATCAATCAATATGAAGAAACTCATTCTTCCGTGATCGGTGTTCAGTCTGTACCAGATAATGAGACTCATCGTTATGGAATTGTTGAGCCATCTTTGAAGGAAAATCGTAGATATCAAGTGGAAAACTTTGTTGAAAAGCCTGCTCCTGGTACGGCACCTTCCAACTTAGCAATTATGGGTAGATATGTTTTAACTCCTGAAATCTTTGCCTATTTAGATCAGCAGGAAACGGGTGCTGGTGGTGAGATTCAATTAACAGATGCCATTCAAAAGTTAAACCAATTCCAACGTGTTTTCGCGTATGACTTTGAAGGAAAACGATATGATGTTGGTGAAAAATTTGGGTTTGTGAAAACGACGATTGAATTTGCTCTACAGAATGAAGAGATTAAACATGAGTTAATGCATTACCTAGAAGAATTGATGGAAAAAAGTAAAGTAAAATAAAATATCTGGCTCCTTTTCTAAATAGATAATGGAAGAGGAGCCTCCCTTCTATTTTACTCATAGCTAATTAAAACATTTGTATTTTAGTGGGTTACTAGTTTGTTGGATTAACTCAATATCCAATGAAGTAATAGCCAACTAAACATTATATTACTTTAACATGGAAGGAAGTCTTGTAAAATGGGGACTACTGTAGTAAAAGATCGTATATTCCTTTCTTCACCTCATATGAGTGATGAAGGTTATGAAATGCAATATGTGAAAGAAGCCTTTGATACGAATTGGATTGCACCTCTTGGGGAAAATGTAAACCAGTTTGAAAAAGAATTGGCAAACAAGGTGGGTTCTAAAGCTGCAGCAGCATTATCTTCTGGGACAGCTGCCATTCACCTGGCACTAAAAGCTGCGGGAGTTGGAGAAGGGGATATTGTTTTTTGTCCAACTCTAACATTCTCTGCAACAGCTAATCCAATCATCTATCAAAATGCAATTCCAGTATTTATTGATAGTGATTATGAGACTTGGAACATGTCACCTAAGGCACTAGAAGAAGCATTTGAGAAGTTTCCAGAGGTTAAAGCTGTCATTGTAGTTCACCTTTATGGGCTATCAGCTGATATGGACAATATCATGGAGATTTGTAATCGATATAATGTTCCAGTCATAGAGGATGCTGCCGAGTCGTTAGGTACTTATTACAAAGGAAAGCATACAGGGACATTTGGTGATTATGGAATCTTCTCTTTCAACGGGAACAAGATTATTACCACCTCTGGTGGAGGTATGCTCGTATCTAATCATGAGGAGAGAATTGCTAAGGCAAGGTTTTGGGCCACTCAGAGTAGGGATCAGGCAAGACATTACCAACATAGTGAACTAGGATTCAATTACCGTATGAGTAACGTGGTTGCTGGAATAGGTAGAGGACAGCTTAAAGTATTAGATGAGAGAGTAGAAAAGAAAAGGTATATTTTTGATTACTATAAGCGTGAGTTAGGCGGACTTGAGGGTGTTGAATTTATGCCAAGCAACGAGTGGAACGAACCAAACTACTGGCTAAGTTCAATCGTGTTAACAGGTAATGTTAGACCTATTGATGTTATGGAAGCACTGGAAAAGGAAAATATTGAATCCAGACCAGTTTGGAAGCCAATGCATATGCAACCATTCTTTGAGATGTATGATTTCGTAGGGGCGGATGTATCGGAGAGACTTTTCGAGAATGGTGTTTGTTTGCCCTCAGATACGAAAATGACGGATGAGGATTTGGAGAGAGTTTGCGAGATAATTAAGGGGTTGTGGTTAGTATAATGATAAATTCCAAAGGTAGTGTCTATAGAAGGTTTATTAAAAGATCATTGGATTTCATGTTGTCATTAATTGCAATTGTTATTCTAAGTCCGATATTTATAATTGTAGCTATCCTTGTGAAAACAAAATTAGGTAGCCCAATTTTGTTTAGCCAGCATAGGCCGGGTTTGAACGGTGAAATTTTTACCATGTATAAATTTAGAACGATGACAGATGAAAGAGATGCTAGTGGGAACTTACTTCCTAATGAAAAGAGACATACTAAGTTTGGGAAATTTCTGAGAAGTACGAGCTTAGATGAATTACCAGAGTTATTTAATATTATTAAAGGTGATATGTCGATTATAGGACCACGTCCCTTATTGGTTGAATACTTACCTCTTTATAATAACTTTCAAAAACGTAGGCATGAAGTTAGACCGGGACTGTCTGGGTTAGCACAGGCAAAAGGAAGGAACTCTTTGTCCTGGGAAGAAAAGTTTATACTTGATGTGGAATATGTAGAAAACGTTAGTTTTTTGAATGATGTAAAAATCATACTTTTAACAATAAAAAAAGTTTTTGTTCGTGAGGGAATTAACTTTGATAGTGGTATGAAAGATACCAAATTTAGAGGATCAAAGGAAACATTATAACGAAGAAGAGGTTGAAAATGAAGAAAATAGTTGTAATAGGAAGCGGCGGCTTTAGCAAACAGGTGATAGAACTTATTGAACAGATAAATACAGCTTGTCAAGAGTATGAACTAATAGGAATTATCGATGACAATAAAAGCCTTCATGGTACGAATATATTGGGATATAAAATTATTGGAGATACGGAGTATATTAATCAATTTTCACAGCAAGAGGAAGTATACGGTGTGATTGCTATTGCAGATGGTGAAGTTAGAAAACAGATTTCCCAAAAATTAAAGAATATAAACTGGGTGAATCTAATACATCCAAGTGTAATACTTAGTAAGTATTCGGAAATTGGTTATGGAAATATTATATGTGCTGGTGTTGTTATTAACCCTGATTTTAAAATAGGAAATCATTCTCATATTAATATCGGAACTACATTAGGGCATGATGTCTCAATCTCTGATTATGTAACAATTATGCCGGGCTGTAGGATATCAGGAAATGTTCTATTAAAATCCAATTCAATGTTGGGAACAGGTTCTACGATAATACAAGGCTTAACGATTGAATGCAATGTAATCTTAGGTGCTGGTTCTGTAGTGACAAAAAATACTGAACAGAATTACTTATATGTGGGGATTCCTGCACAAAAAAAGAAAAAACTAATAGGTGACTGAAACTTATTAGATTTTATTAAAAATATAAAAAGGAGCTTTTTATGGAGTTTGTGGCTAAAATTGTTTTTTTTATAAGTGGCTTTTTAATCGTTTGGGCAATGGTCGGATACTCATTTTCCTTAAAGGTTATTGGGAAACTCTATAGGAATCGTAAGTTGGTTAAAGATTTTTCCTTTCAACCATCTGTAACGGTTATGGTTGTTGCTCATAACGAAGAGAAGGTTATTATAGATAAGCTCAATAATATTATTCAACTTGATTACCCAGCTGACAAGCTGGAATTCCTAATAGCATCTGATAATAGTACTGATAATACCAATGAGTATGTGAAAACCTTTATAAGAGAAAACCCAGATAAAAAAATCCGGCTCTATGAGGTCAAGGAACGCAAAGGAAAGACTAATGCCCAAAATGAGGCACATAAGGTAGTCAAAACAGAGTTTTTAATAATGACTGATGCCAATTCTATTATGGATAAAAATTCTGTTAAAGAGCTAATGGCTACATTTACATCTAGCGATATTTCATATGTAACTGGTAGATTGTCTATTGTAAACTCAGATTCTGAGGTTGGCGGTGCAGAGTCAAACTACTGGGATAGTGATCTGGCTATGAGGGAAATTGAAGGCAGGATACAAACAATAACAGCAGGTAATGGTGCACTTTACGCATGTAGAACGGAAGATTATTATGACTTTGATCCTATTAAGTCTCATGATAGTGCGATGCCTTTACATTTTGCTTTACAAGGCAAACGTGCATTATGCAATCACGATGCTATAGCCTATGAGAAGGCTGGTGAAACTATTGAGGATGAGTTTGGTCGGAAGGTTAGAATGAATAGAAGAATTTTAGAAAAGATAATACCAGATATCCGTATTTTAAATGTATTTAAATATAAATGGTTTTCTTTTTTTTACTTTGGTCATAGATCATGTAGGTATCTCTTATGGGTATCGCATCTGCTTATATTTATAACTAATGCCCTATTATTAATTAATCACTGGATTTACATTTTATTATTTGTTAGTCAAGTATTATTTTACTTACTTGCAATAGTTAAGATTATAACTAAGTCCAGTAATAAATATCTAACTATGATTTACTATTACTGTGTGACTTTAGCTGCTCAGTGGGTTGGTATCTATAAAATAATAACTGGAAACGCAAAACCCTTCTGGGAAAAAGCTGAGACTACTAGATAACATAAATACTTTAGGGGTATTTACAACTTCAATAATTAAATTAGTATTACAAGGGGAACAAACTGTGAAGATATTAAATATAAATTCATATTACTTAAGCTCAACTGTGCACAGTGAATTTGAAAAAGCATTGATTGAAAGAGGGCATACATTAAAAACAATAGTCCCAATCCAGAATGATTATAAGGTTAGAGATGAGGTTAATGCTGTAGTACCGGAACATGTGTCGATAATAGAATGTTTTAATAAAATCGATAGACCTTTTTTTGGAGTTAAACAAAAGAAGATAATGCAAGCTATTAATAAGTTTAGTTTTGATGAATTTGATTTATTGCATGCACATTCATTATTTACAAATGGTTATATTGCTTATAAAGTTTATAAGAAATTTAAAACACCCTATGTAGTAACTGTTAGGGATACAGATCTAAATATCTTTTTTAAAAGGATGGTGCACTTAAGAGGAGCAGGTCTAGAAATACTTAAATATGCTTCTAAAGTAATTTTTTTATCTGCGCCATATAGGGAACAATTAATTAAAAAATATATACCCAATGAATTAAAGGGACATTTAGAAAAAAAATCCGTTATTATTCCTAATGGGATTAATAAGTTTTGGTTGGATAATGCAAATAGTGCAAAGACTAAGGATGAAAAAATCATTAAATTAATTTTTGCTGGTAACATTATAAAAAGAAAGAACCTTGAAAGGGTTATTAAAGCGTGTGATTTAATTAAGCTAAAAGGCTATAAAGTAGAATTTCAAGTTGTAGGAAAAGTTTTAGATAAGAGTGTTGGTAGAAAGTTACTAAATTCGGATTTAGTTAAATTAAGAGGCAGGGTCAATAAGGAAGAATTAATAAAGTATTATAGGGAAAGTCAAATCTTTGTAATGCCATCAATAACAGAGTCCTTTGGATTAGTTTACGCAGAAGCTATGAGTCAGGGAATGCCGGTAATCTATTCTAAAGGCCAAGGCTTTGATGGTCTCTTTAAAGAAGGAGAGGTGGGCTACTCTGTAGATGCATTAAACATTGATGACATTAAAGATAAAATTTTATTAGTCTATGATGATTATAATAAACTTTCAAATAAATGTATACAAAATGTAGATGTTTTCTCTTGGGAAAAGCTCGTTATACATTATGAAAATGAGTATAAAGGTATAATGGGAGTCGTGAATAAAGAGCTTATTAGCTAACTAAAATAAGTGCTGGAGGGATAGATATATTAGTAAGTGTAATAATGCCCGTTTATAATAAAGAAAAGTATCTTGATGAGAGTATAGAGAGTATATTTAAGCAAGATTACAAAGAAATTGAACTGATTATTATTAATGATGGGTCAAATGACAATAGTGAAAAAATAATTAAAAGATGGGGCGAAAAGGACAATAGAATAAAGTTTATTTCTCAGGACAACAGGGGAGTTTCATATTCTAGAAATAAAGGAATCACTTTAGCAAAAGGAAAGTATATATATTTTGTAGATGCCGATGATAGGATTAAAGATAGCACTATCTCAACTATGGTGAAAAAAGCAACAGAAACTATGGCAGATATAATTGTTTCAAACTTTATTTATCGGAGGGGGAATATCTCTTATAACAATATATCGCTTCAAAATCATCTTTATAAAGACAAGGCACTCTTATCAACTCAGGTAAAATATAATATGTTCTTCTCAAATGGGAGACCAATGGCATCTGTTTGTAATAAATTGTATAAACTTTCATTCATAAAAAGTTGTGGTGTTGAATTTGAAAAAGGGATCATTGCTGAAGATAGATTGTTTAATTTAAAATGTTTTGTCAATTTACCGGTAATAAAAGTCATAAATGATTACACATACACAATTAATATTATTGAAAATTCTAGATCTAGAACATTTAATATAAACTACTATTATGAATCATTATCTTTGTTCTTTTCATTTGAAAAATATTTAAATCAAAAAGGAATTTTAAATGAAAATCAAGATTTACTACTGCTTACGTTAGTAAATGATCTTGAAAAAATATTTTTGTACTGTAATTTTTATTCAAATACTAAGCTAAAAGAGTGCAAAAGGTTACTCAAAGAATTAAGGGGTAATGACCTTATAATAAATACTATGAAGAATGTAGACAACAGTAGATTTATGGATATCTTAAAAGGGCGTAAAAAGTATTTTATTTATTTATTTGCAAAGTTTTTTCTCTATTCCCCCAAAAACATTTTTGCACTTTTCATAGTGTTTTACGGTTTGCTTATTAGGCAGCGTAGAAAGCTAAAATAGCTAAATGAATATTGTTGTTTTTTTCTAAAATAAAGTGTGCTTGGGGTTGAATTAAATTGTATATGAGTAGATTAGTTAGTGTTGTAGTACCGGTGTATAACGCAAGTTTATATCTTGAGGATTGTATTAAAAGTATACTAAATCAAACCTATAGTAATATAGAAATTTTGTTAATTAATGATGGGTCGACTGATAATAGCGGTCATATATGTGAGAGCTATTCGAAAGTAGATAATAGAATAAAAGTGGTACATCAACAAAATTCTGGACCATCTATTGCTAGGAATAATGGTATTCAGAAAGCATCAGGAGAGTTTATTCAGTTTGTTGACTCTGATGATCAATTAGAGCCATACACTATAGAGAGGTTAATAGAATCAGTACAAAATAGTGTTGAAATGGTGATATGTGGTTTTAAAACTATAAATTATTATAAAAATAAAAGGATTACTAAGGAATTTATCCCGTCAATTGATGGCATATTTGATAATAATGAGTTCATGCAAAACTTCGGAATATTATATAAGGAATCACTACTACACTCCCAATGCAATAAACTATATAGAAAAAGCGTACTTGAAAAATATAATATTCGCTTTCAAGAGGGAGTAAGTTTTGGTGAGGACCTATTATTTAATATTGATTATTTAAAAGTCTGTAAACATATAGCTGTAATTAAGGATTTGCTATATTTTTATTTAATATTTAATAATAATCAATCTCTTTCTAAAATATTCAGAGAAAATTTTTTAGAAGATAAAAAGATTATGTTTATAAGGGTTCGAGATCTACTGGTAGAAAAGTCCTCTTTCAATGGTAAAAATAAATATCTAATAGAAAGCCTCTATATAACTAAGATTATAAGTAGTTTTGATACTATTTTTATACAAAATAATTATAATTCTGGGGCTAGGAAAAAAATTATTAAAGCTATAATTTCTGATAAGATGACCATGGATATGCTCAAATATCTAAAACGTGGTAGTGTTCAAAATATTATTGTGGGATATTTAATCCACATTAAAGCAATTAACGGTATTTATTACTTTTTTAAGGTGAAAAACTTTTTGAGGAATTATTTAAGCATAGTATTTAAATCATTAAGAGCACTAAACAACAAAGGAAAGCATTTGGTAAAATGATATAAACAAAAGAAGCGGTGATTAGATGAAAAGAGTGTTAATAAATGCATACACAAAGGATAATTTAGGTGATGATTTATTTATAAAAGTTTTGTGTGATAGATACCCTAATACTGAATTTATCCTTTATGCCCCAAGCAGTTATAGAAAAACATTTAAGGATTTAAAAAACCTGAGTATCTTCCCTAATGATTCATTCATTGTTAGGTTAATAAATAGTATTCTATTTAGAATTTTTAATATAAAGGGATACTTTTTAAATCGACTCTCTAAAAAAAGTGATGCTTCAGTACTAATTGGTGGCTCTCTATTTATGGAAGTAGGTAATTGGCAATTCACTATGAAAAAGATTGAAAGTATGAGATATAAAGACAATCCTTTTTTTCTTTTAGGAGCAAACTTTGGACCTTATAGCGATATAAATTTTAAAGCTAAACATGAAAAAATGTTTAGGGGATTTACTGATATAAGTTTTAGAGACAAATACTCTTATGATTTATTTAAACATCTTGGTAATGTTAGAGTTGCTAGTGATATTATTTTTAATTTAAAGAAGGGGAAAATGGACCTTCGAAAAGATAATAATGTAGTTATATCTGTAATAAAACCATCTGTAAGAAAAAGTTTAAATGTTTCCGATAATACTTATTACGAAAAAATAAGGGATATTGCAGTATACTTTTTGAAAAATGACTACAAGGTTACTCTGATGTCATTTTGTGAACCTGAGGGTGATAAAGAGGCGATTGAAAATATAGAAAGGTTAATACCAGAGAGATATTTAAGTGGTATAAGTAAACATATGTATAAGTCAAATATTAAAGAGACACTTGATGTGATTGCAAATTCCAGTTATGTTGTTGCGACTAGATTCCACGCGATGATTTTAGGGTGGGTTTATAATATTCCTGTGTATCCAATTATTTATAGTGAAAAGATGACAAATGTTATTAATGATGCTGGTTTTAAAGGGAAATATTCAAACATAGAAACAATAAACACGTTAAAGCCAAAAGAAGTATTTGATTCAATGAATAGAAATGTCATTAATGTTTCGGATCTAGTTATCGATTCGGAAAGGCATTTTGAAAAATTAGATAATTATTTAAGTCAAAATTAAGTTCAATTGGATATGGTGTGAAAATTATTATGAAAAGTAATCAATTAAAAGCTGGAGTATATTTATCATATATTTCACTCTTTACTTCAAATATTACAAACCTAGTACTTACTCCATTTATAATAAAGAATCTTGGCCAATCAGAGTATGGTTTGTATATGCTAATTGGAGCTCTAGTAGGCTACATCGCTATATTAGATTTTGGATTAGGAAACACAACTGTTAGATTTGTCGCAAAATATAGAGCTGAGAATGATAAGAGTGGTCAGGAAAATTTCTTATTCATAACTTCTGTTATATATGGGATTATTTCTATTATAGTTATAATTATAGGTTCTATTTTATATTTAAATTTAGACAATATATTTCAGTCTTCGCTTACTATAAGGGAAATTGAGATAGCAAAAGTAATGTTCATAATATTAGTAATAAATTTAGCTTTTACCTTACCTCTTAATTCTTATAAAGGGATTATAACGGCATATGAACAATTTATATTTCCTAAAGTACTTTCAATAGTTAGGATTCTAGTTAGAGCGGCTGCTATTTTATTACTATTATTATTAGGTTATAAAGCTATAGCAATTGTTTTAGTCGATGCCATCTTAAATTTTATTATGTTAATGATATACACGTTATATGTATATAAAAAACTAAATGTTAGAGTAAGATGTCATAACTTTAATAAGGATATAATTAAGGAAATTTTCTCGTATACTTCCTTAATATTCATTAGTGTAGTGGTCGATCAGTTTTACTGGAGAATTGGGCATTTAATATTAGGATTAGTTGCTAGCACCAGCTCAGTAGCAATTTTTGCAATAGGAATGACATTCGGTCAATATTTCATAACCTTTTCAACAGCTATTTCCGGTGTTTTTTTACCGAAGATAACGAAAATGGTTGTTAATAATTCCTCAAATAAGGAAATGACAGATCTATTTATAAAAACTGGCCGAATTCAATTTTTGGTTCTAGGCCTAATATTGGGTGGATTTACATTATTTGGAGAAAAATTTATTTTCTTATGGGCTGGCCCTGGGTATGAAGTATCATGGAAAATTGCAATGATGGTTATGATCCCACTATTTATAGTATTATGTCAAACAATTGGCATATCAATATTACAAGCTAAAAATATGCACGGATTTAGGGCGTATTCATACTTGTTTATTTCCTTGCTAAACATTATTATTAGTTTTTTTATGGCAAAAGTATATGGGGCAGTAGGAGCAGCACTTGGAACAACCCTATCGTTAATATTAGGAAATATCATAATTATGAACCTTTATTATAATTTCAAAGTGAAGTTAAATATGGTTCGTTTTTATAAAGAGCTATTCAAAGGATTATTGTTATCATTTCTACTTTCCCTACTTCTAGGTCTGTTATTAAAGATCTTCTTGCCAATATCTACATGGTCTATCCTATTTTTACAGTTTGTTATCTATATGATTATATATATTACTGTTTTTTGGTTAATAGGTATGAATAATTATGAAAAGGCTCTATTCTCAAAAGAATTAAACAAGTTTAAAAAAGTATTTTTTAATTAAACCGGGCATATTCTTAGGAATCTGTTTTATTATTCCTTTTTGCCTAAGTGATTAATAATCAAAAAGGTGTTTTCTTTTTAAATTATTACCAAGGGGTACTACTAATGCATAATAGAGAATTACCTTCAATGGGTTCAAATAATAACAATCATATTAGTTTGTTTTTTCTATTGTTTTTTGCTGGACTCTTAAATTCAAAAGATTACTTCCAATATTTAGATTTCGATATTATTATTTTAGTAATCTCTTTTTTATTCCATATATTTTTATTTTATTTGTTCCTGTCAACGATTCTTAGCTTCTTAATGAAAAAAAATAACTTTCGCTTCTATTCATTCCCTTATTGGATGATCCTACTAGCAGCTATATTTATTAAATGGTTTCTATTATTTATTCAAAGTCCAGGGTGGGTACTACCAGGCGGGATATATTTCTACGAAATTAGGGTAATAACAATTAATATTATTCTATTAATAACTGTTGCAATTAGAATTAAAAAAATACAAGATATTAAGGCAGTTATTTGGGGATTGGGATTAGGTACATCTTTAACTTTTTTAATTCCTTTAATTCTTTTTCCAGAGATGATTGGAAGTAGGGCTATTAATGTTAATAATTATAGTTTTACAGGAGGCTTCTGGAATTCTTCAGTAATTTCATTTATTAGTATAGGTTGGTTACTAGTAGCTCTATCAACCATTGAGAAATCAAAAACGAAAAAATATATATTACTAGCGATATTTATTTTGACTATCCTAGGAGGATTAGCAGGTCTCTCAAGATCTATACTTCTATCAATAATTATATCTGTAATTGTATATTTAATTGCAGCAAAACAATTTTTGAAATATATCAAGGCTATAAGTTGGACGGCGATACTTGCAGTAACTATTATATTAATTTTCCCCCAGTTAGTTGATAATTTTGAACAGAGATTTACTGATGGAGTATCTATTGAAGAGGAACCTAGAGTGGATATTTGGTTAGATTATATTGAAGATTTACCTAAGTATATTTTGTTCGGAGATATTAAAGGAGAGTATAAAAGGTACTCAGAAACCGGGCATGGTCCACATACTGTTCTTCTAAATTGGTTAACACGATATGGTATATTAGCATTGATGGGTTTTTTTGCAATTATTTTTGGGATTATTAAAGCTATAAAAAGGATTCAAAAGGATGTGTCTCTCCATGCCTCTGCATCAGCTTTTGCCTGGCTAGCATCTTATTTAGCAGTTGCAGTAATTAACGAGACTGGCTTTTTACAGTTAACCGTTTACGGAGCAATGGGAGTATTATTAGGATGGGGAAACTTCTTAAAAAAGGAGTCTTTTTCGTTAAAAAGTCTATGAATGTAGAAGATAAGATAGAATTGTTTTTACTAGTATCAGAAAACTTTAAGGCAAAGATGTAGTTTTAATCATATTATTTGGAAGGAATGAAGCACTTTGAAAATTACAATCGCAGGAACTGGCTATGTAGGACTATCAAATGCAATTCTGCTAGCTCAGTATAATCAAGTAATAGCTCTTGATATCATTCAAGAAAAAGTAGATATGATTAATAATAAAAGGTCGCCCATTATTGATAATGAAATTGAAGAATATTTAGCAACAAAAGAACTAAACCTAACAGCAACAACAGATAATTATAAAGCCTACAAGGATGCAGACTATGTAATTATTTCTACACCAACAAATTATGATCCAGAAAAAAACTACTTCAATACTAGAACAGTTGAAGCGGTTATTGCTAATGTACTATCTATTAATCCAGATGCGATAATGGTAATTAAATCTACAGTGCCAGTTGGTTATACGGAAAAAATAAGAGAGAAATTTGAAACTGATAATATTATCTTCTCACCTGAATTTTTACGTGAGGGAAAGGCACTATATGATAATTTATATCCATCACGTATAATTGTTGGTGAACAATCGGAAAGGGCTCAAGTGTTTGCTGGCTTGTTAGTTCAAGGTGCTATTAAAGAAGAAATACCTGTACTATATACCAATTCAACAGAAGCTGAAGCTATTAAATTATTTGCAAACACATACCTTGCTATGAGAGTTGCATTTTTTAATGAACTTGACTCCTATGCAGAGGTAAGAGGATTAGACAGTAAGCAAATTATCGATGGTGTTGGCCTAGATCCACGGATTGGCAGTCACTATAATAACCCATCATTTGGATATGGTGGTTACTGCCTACCAAAGGATACAAAACAGTTATTAGCGAACTATGCAGATGTTCCAAATAATATAATGACAGCCATTGTTGATGCTAATAGAACAAGAAAAGATCATACTGCTGAAATGATTATTAATAAGAATCCGAAGATTGTTGGTATATACAGGCTTACCATGAAAATGGACTCAGATAACTTTAGGCAATCAGCTATTCAGGGTGTTATGAAGCGTATTAAAGCCAAAGGTATTGAAGTTGTAGTATATGAGCCAGCTATGCATGAAGAAACATTCTATAATTCTAGGGTTATTAATGATTTCGAAGAGTTTAAGAGAGTGTCAGATGTGATTGTAGCAAATCGATTGTCTGATGATTTACGCGATGTAGAGGATAAAGTATACACAAGAGATCTATTTAGTAGAGATTAAGATTAATATACAACCCGCTGGCCAAACTTGGTTGGCGGGATTATTTTTGCTGTTTGTGCTTGGAAGTTAAAGGGAATACAAATGGTAATGCTAGTCACCGCTCAAGTTTTGTGGAGATTGTAAATTGAAAGTGTTTTTTGAAGGACCTGGGGATGGTTCCACTAGCTTTGCATAGGTTCCAAAAAAAGTAAATTTAAAAACGAATGCATCTAGACAAAGCAAGAAAAGCTCCTATTGTAGAAATGTTGATGTTTGTTCCCAAAAACAAAAGGACTTGGGGACGGTTCGAGACCAGTGAAAAAGTAGGTTTTTTTTCTAACCTATACCTAATTTCTCCGAAATTTTTGACTACCTTCCAAAAAAATAAGTGAAATTGATATATATTTAAATATTAAGGGGAAATGAGGTATCAATTCCTCTTTATTAAGTAGTTGAAGCGGATGCAAGTTTTGCAATCCGCTTCAGGTTTACTGCTATGGCAGCTAATTTAGATTGTTTGGACACACTTAATAGACCATACCCCCTGGCTCGGGAGAGGCCATGAAATCTTTTGAGTTCAGAATTCTTTCCTTCTATAGATGCTCTCTTCCTATATTTTTGTTTGAACTCCTCAGTCTTTTGATACTGAGAAATCTCATAAAATTCAGCTGTGTTCAATCCGACAGCAAGGATTCTTCTTGCACTCTTTTTAGCACATGAATCATGCAAAGGACAAGATTTACATTGATTAATATCAAAATAGTATTTATATCCTGACCTTTCACCATCTTTTTTTTTGGATGTAAAATGCTTCTTTTGGACAGTTGTGTTTCCTTGACTACACACCCATTCATTAGAATCTTTATTGTAACTAAACTCACTTTCATCCACTCTATAAACAACTGCACTGACAGGAATATAGGCATTAGCTTCAAAAGATGCAATATCATCCAGGATTGGCTTCCTAAAATAAGCTTTGTCCCCATAAACTTCTTTTACAGTTATTCCGGATTCTAATGTGTCATTTAACAATTCTTTAGCATAGTTTCCATCGGTATAGGCACCATCGGCAGTACGAACAGAAGTGATAATACGTTCATCTGTGGTCATAACAAATTCAGTTTTATATCCATAGAAATCTTGGTGCTTACTTTTACGTCCAACTCGTGCATCTTCATCAATAATGGAGCGAACACCTTTTTGTTGAAGAAATTTTGGGTCACTAATAATTTCTTTTGCTTTTTGGATTGTTTGAAAGGTCTTTTGATCTGCAGGTGTGGACTGATTTTCAACTATATCAATAACAGTTTCTATGTAGTCTTTCATAACAGCTTTCGCTTCTTTATGATCTTCGATCTCTTCGTATTCAGGAACCTCTGGGAACTCACAAAGAGTTTCACCCTTTTCTACTTCAAATGTTTGTTTAATTTTTCGTGCTAAATGTTTCATAAGTCTTTCAGGTGTTTTCTTGATAGTATTGGCTTCAATATGAGTAGCATCAATACTAACACTGTTTCCTTTAATAAGTCCTTTTTCTACGCATTGCTTAACGATAGTAGTCAAAATTTTATCTAAAGGTTTATCATCTGGGAAACGTTTTGTTCGAAACTTTGAGAGTAAACTCTTGTCTGGAAGAGTGTCCTCAGGGTCTAATCCAAGAAAGAACAAATAAGCCAGGTTGTAACTGGCTTCCTCAATCAATTTCTCGTCAGAGTGATTGTACAATTCCTGAAGGAATAGGAGCTTACACATTAATTCAGGTTCTTTAGCCGGTCTTCCAAAGGTTTCGCAATAATATTCCTTTAGTAAATCATTAATAAAACTAAAATCTATTACACTAACAATTTTCCTGAGTATATGATTTTTTGGAATTTTATCGTATAATACAGAATGAAAGCTATATTGCTTTGGCTCATGTCGAAGCATAAAAAAACCCCCTATGGTTTGGTGTCTAGTCAACATCCATTATACCATTTAGGGGGTTTTTTATGTTTTGAAAACCCAACTGTTTTCTAACTCCTACAAAAAACTAAACTTACCAGAGATTCCGGACTTTTTCACTGGTCTCGGACGGTTCTCGTGTCCTTTTTGGGAGTCGAAGGGGAAATAGGGACTGTTTTGAAGAACGAA
>Ga0182742_1003237_pt1 | contig 16347 bp, 24 predicted proteins | sample eDN5th37CBELigMG_FD_128880 | JGI IMG/M metagenome (GOLD analysis project Ga0182742, IMG submission 128880) | Enriched Miracle-Growth compost microbial communities from Emeryville, California, USA - eDNA 5th pass 37_C BE-Lig MG (version 2)... ...
TTTGATTTTTTTTTTCTTCTCCGAGTACAAAAGGCTCCAATTTCTTTTTAACAGGATCTGAACTTTCAAGGTATTATTAGATTTTTAATAATTTATATCAACTCATAATTTTCTTTACACTTGGTAAAGTCCTCTTTTTGATGAGAAGAATTCCTAAAAAAAATTGACAAACTCCTCTAAATTTTTTGTTTATCTGAATTTATCGAATACCTATTCAGATCGTCAGTTATATAAATCTTAATAACTCCAAGTATTTACTTTTATTCGGATTAACCAGCTTAAAATGGAACCAGCATATACCCCAAGCTATTATGCTTCTAATGGTTCGCACCATTCTTTGCATTCTTGAATAAACTAACTCTATATTATAGATGAAAGTCCTGACAAGAAAGATACATACCATGAAAACGAACAAGAAAGTGCCTCTTTTAGCAAATATTCTAATAAATCACCCACGAAAATGCAACAGGGAGAAAACTACGACTTCGGAGAAGGAGAAGACAATGAAGATGGCTCACCTGCCCACAAACAAGTTGAAGAAGAAGCAGAGGAAAATGAGGCATTACGTATGTATGAAGAGCAAGAAGCTGAAATACTTCAATATTGTGAAGAGAATAACTGTTTATGGGAAGATAAAGATTTCCCTCCTGTTACAAACTCCATTTATACTGTAAGTTTTTGTGTAGGTTTTTATATAAAGTTTTCTTTTTAGGATATTCTTAAAGTCCCAGAAGAACTTAGAGAAATCCAACAAATTTCTTGGGTGAGACCAAAGGACATTGCTAAGGTAAACTATATAAGAGAATAGCAGTATAATTTGGATAGGATGCTAAAGTTCTTCCAGATAAAGAAAATGAAGGCGATATGAAACTTGGTGCTGTTGGTGTTAATTGGTTTATGAGTATCTTTTTCCTTTTATTTCCATAGAAAGTTTAATTTAGATGCTTTGCTTATGGTTTCAACAAAAACACAAATCCTCGATAGAATCATTTGGAATATTGATCATTTTGACAAAGGTTTTGTTACCTTCCAGTTCTTTAAGAACGGAAAATGGCAGCCTGTTATCATTGATACTTTATTGCCTTATGATGCAAGCTCAAAACAACTAGTGTAATTTAATCAATAAAGATTTCGTTTTAATTTCTTTTTCAGTTTTGCTCAATGTATGGAACAAAACGAATTCTGGGTTCCTCTTATTGAAAAAGCTTATGCTAAGTTACATGGAAGTTACGAAGTAAATTCTTTCAATAATAAAGAAAATAAAATTTTCTTAGAAAATTATGCAAGGACATATCGTTGATGCTCTTGTTGACCTCACAGGTTACACAGCTGAGAAATATGACCTTTCTGATCCTGATGTAAAGGCCATGGTTACTGACGGAAGACTCTGGAACATCTTTTTGACGTAAAGAAAATTTGTTATATATAAATAAACTCTCAATAGATCCTTCAACCAAGGTTTTGTGATGGGTTGTATCAATGCTGTGAAGAATAAGGTTCTATTAAAAAATTATTTCATATTTAATGTGTCTATAGAGCATAAAAAATCCTGATATTGGTCCACATGGTATCTTAGAAAACCATGGTTACGGAATTATTGATGCAAGAGAAGTAAATATTTCAAATAACTAGACCTTAATAAATCTCCTTAGTTCCCTAAAGATGATGAGCTTAAATTAGTGAAGATAAGGAACCCTTGGGGCCCTGATGGATGCTGGAATGGGCAATTTGCTGATGATTCAGAAGAATGGGATAAATACAGACATATTAGACAAAAGCTTCAAGTTGCTTTTAAGTCAAAGAAATCTGAAGGAACTTGGTGGATGTCTTTCCATCATTTGTGTGAATATCTTAACAAGATTTATATTTGCAGAATTTTCCCTGACAATTGGGAAGGATATTCTCTTGAAGCTAAATGGAAAGGAAAAACTGCAGGAGGAAGTAATACATTTTTTAAAAGAAAATTATTCAGTTTTCAATAGCATGGAATGTGATCCCCAGACCTGCTGAAATTGAACAAATGAAAAATGTTCAAATGGACTCAGATGATAAATGGTTCAATAATCCTCAATTCAGGCTCAAAATTACAAAGAACACCAAATTATTTATTTCCTTAATGCAAGAAGATCAAAAATTGACTGGAAAGAATTATGTCCCAGTTAATCTTATGATTGCTCGAACAAAGGATCCTCAAAATAGACTGTGGGAAAGACCAACTGATGAGGATATTATACTCGAAACTTCTAAGAGTATTTCAAGGTAATTTCTTAGTTTTTAAAGGGATTTATTGTTTTAGAAATTCTAAGAGAGAAATTGGACAAATCGTTGTATTGAAGAAGCCACCTGAGAAAAAGAGCGCATACTTTATTATTGTTCCAAACAATGAAACTGAAAATAAGAAGGAAGAAAACAAAGTTTTCTGGCTGAGATTATTCTCTTCAGAACCAGTATATTTTTATAAATAATTTGTTCTCAATAAAATTCAATAGATTGATGTTACCCCAACACCAGAAACTCTCGAAACGACAATAGAAGGAGCATGGAATGACTTGACTGCCGGCGGTCGTTCAAAGAGAAAAGAAGGACACGATAACCCTCATTGGTGCAAAAATCCTCAATTTTTCCTCAATTTAAAATATCCTACACATTTTAAGGTAATTGTTTTATCTAAAGGAATTATAATGAAAATAGATTATTTTGAGAAGAATGACTTATCAAAAAAGAACAAAGGGCGTTAAAATTGGATTATGCATATGTAGATATGATCCTCAACAAGGACAAGATACTAACGTTGACCCCAAGAAAAAAGAAAATGAAAAGTTCTTAAAAACAAAGAATAGAAGCAGATCTCCCTCTCCTAATAAAGCAACTGTTCTTCATATTGATAAGTAATCTCGCAAATTTCCTTTGAAGTTATTCATTTAATAAAGACTTATGGATCAAACAAAGAATTTCCTTCAACCACCAGTTATGGAATATATTGAAAGAAGACTCAGTATCGCAAATAATGAAACCTATATTGAGTCCAGTTTTGGAGCTGAAGAAGTCGCTTCTCTTTATTTCAAGAAAAATCCAACTGAAGGCCCTTTCATCATTATCCCTTGTCTTGAAGAAGAGGATAGAATCGCTACTTTCAAACTCACAAGTACAATATTTTTTTCTCTTTTATTCACCTTTGTTAGTTTTCAGTAATAATCCTATTGATCTCAAGCCATTAGACCCTGCTAAAAATTGGGTGACAATCGGACAATGGGATGATTCAAGCTGTGGAGGATCTCATTTGAATGAAGAACCTTACGAAACTGACCCTTCAAAGAAAACATGGACTGCTAACCCTAAGTTCCAGCTACAATTTAAAGAGGAAGGACCCAGTCCTGTTTGGTTTAAGATAACTCTGCAAGTCGCTGATAAAAATTGGAAATCAAAGACTGCAAGAAAAATGAAGGTAATGTTCTTTTTGCTTAATTTTTACTAATGATTTTTATAGAATACTATTGGAGGAATGATTGGTATATACGTTCTTGAAAGGAAAGAAGGAAAGATACAAAGAAGCTATATGCTTACTGAACCTTCATTCTCGCCTATGTTGACTGTATCAGAAGAATTTACTTTGGAAACATTGAATCCTAATGGATACATTATTATGCCTACCACATATGAGGTAAATTAATATTGTGATTTATAAATTAATATTTCAGCCAAAATTACAAGGAACATTCATTATTGCTGTTACTTCCAATAGAGACTGTACTTTTGCTGCACTTTAAACGACATATGAAAGATGAGGAAATTATTAAAGAAAAGATTGATATGGAAAAACTTAATAATAGAAATTTTATTATTATTCACTACTCTGCTTCACATATATTTTTTTCAATTGCAGTTTAACCTATCCATATCTTCATATCACATTATGGACTTAAAAAGCTTAAATTGTTCGTCGTGTATTGTATAAAAACTCTAAACAAAAATCTGTCTCTTTCGCACATTTAAAATACTTTTCCTGACATTCTTTGTGAATTTGACTTTCTATTAAAAAGTAGTCCAGGATTATAACATTTTATTCCTACAAAGCAGGTTTAAAAAAAACCATAAGTATTTTGATACAATGACAAAGTAGGAAAAAACAGAACCTTGTTAAGCATTTTATGAATTAAATCATTCGACTCAAAAACCCCAATAATTCCCATGTAAAAAAATACTGGGGGTTTCTGCTTATTCAATTTCAGAATCTTTCTCAGCTATTTCTTCCTCAGAAGTTTTTTGAAATTGAAATATTCTTTTTGGTTGTTTCTTTAACTGTCTCATTACAGAATCCTCTTCTTCCTTAGACTTGTTAACTAACTGTTCTGAGCTTTTTAAAGGAAGCATTGAACTCTCAATCTCAAGAGAACCCTGTAAATTTAATTCAGTTTTCTTGTTCACAAACGTCTTCGGAGGGCTTTTGGCCCAGGTTAGGGAGTTAATGCTTGGATCTTTATTAATTTTATCTCCCAAAACCTTCGTTAAAGAAACAACTGTATTCAATTGTTCCTCTAACGATTCCATTTTATCCTTTAAATCCTTCACCTAAGTACTAAATTACATAATAAATCTATATATACTCTCTTTTCGCCTTCTACCTTTGCTTTTTGCAACTCTATCGCATCTTGAAAAGTTGTTCTTATTTCAAAAGGATTATCTGCAAAAGTCATTCGGTCTCTATATAAAAATTCCTCACTTTTTTGAAGAATCATTGCAGCTTGAATAGCCATAAGACCGGCCTTGAGACCGTGTGGTGTCTTTGGAGTATTCTCTCCAACTTTTGATAAAGATCTGCTTCCATGAGAATGTTCATCATCTTCCCTTATTTGAGTCAAGAGGTCAGTTTTGGTATCAGAATCATCAGAACTCAAGGATTCCGTTTCATGCTTATGGAAGTAATTGCTTTTAAAAATACTGAGTCGTTTTTTCTTCGTTAAAAAGTTATTATAAAGGAAATGTAAGAATAAAATACATTTTGCTGGACGTCTCCTCTATGTAAAGTGCTTTTATATGTTTTACAGACCTCTAGAGCCTCTTTGTATATTTTTCTTGTTCGAGTTTTTCTTTCTTGACTATTCTCATATATTTCAGCACCAATTTCTCGATGCTCTGTCAAAAATACTTTTTTGAAATCTTTTTTATTCAGGACGTAAAATTCACAGTCTCTAATAGCTCTTGCTGTGTATCTTCTAATCTCTCCATAAAATAACAGATCGACTTCACCAAAGAAATATCCTTCTTTCACTTTTAGAAACTCGAAATTGCTGTACTTCGGAAGCACATATGCTATTTTTCCACTTTTGACGAAAAACACTAAGAGGATTTGTTATATTATTTCCATTTTTTGTTTCTTTTACCTTCATCTGCAGGATCTCCTTCCATAAAAATGTACTCATCCTTCAAGATTTTCATTGGTCGAAGTAGAGGACCAGTAAATGCGATAAAAGATTTAGATCGATTCTAATATAACATTAACATGTTTATTCTTTGAGATTGAAAAAGAAAAAGGAATATATTTGTCTTACTTGAAAGAAAGGAATATTGTCAACAATCTCCTTATACATGAGATACGATAGCTCAATAGAAAGATGGATAGGAAGTCCATCAAGGAAAAAAGTATAATCAAGTTTCTGTCTATTAACATTAGAGACATTAATAATAAGTCAAGTTTACTTATTTTGATATCTAATAGCAGAGATAAGTTGTTTAGTAAAACTTGCTGAAAGCTTGTACTCTTTTTTAATTTTCCATAATACACTAAGTTTTTGACTGTATTTCTGACTATAACTCTCAATATCACTGATAATTGATGAAAGGAAGCTGATAAAAATAGCGTAGAATATCACTCCAATAACCATGTAAAAACAGGAAATGAGTTTTTGTTCACCTAATACTGGTGTCATATCACCGTATCCTACTGTCACAACCGTTTGTACGATAAAGTAAAAGCTTGCAATATATTGCTATTTATTTGAATTAATCAAGGGTAATGAAAAATCTCACTTCAAAATCAGAGAGCTCCTCTAATTGATATAAAGCAGGCCATGAAGTTTCAGAATCACCCAATGAGACTAACATATACCAAAGGCAACATGAAATATGACAGAATAGTAACATTCCTAATATAGCAAAAGCCAAACGTTCAAGGGTTGGGCCTAAGTAATCGAGAGCACTATTCATATAACTCTTAAAATGTCTTTTATCTCTCACAACTTTTACCATTCTAACAAGTCTATAATTAATTAATAAAAGAAGAAAGTGTGCTGGTTGATACTTGATAATTTTTAGAAGGCGGTAAAGTCGAGGAATTCTTGCAAGCTTGATCAAATGATTGTAACGAACTGTCGTAGTCTCCGAATCAAAGACTTGTACAGGGAAAATACAGATCACATCGATTAGGAACCAACTTTTGAGATAGTTTACTATTATTTTCTATTACATGTAAAATGTGATTGTCCAAAGAAGAGAAAAGTAACAGAAAATGATAATTAAAATCACATAATTACCTTTCTATCTGTTACTAGACTATAGTCTGAACTGAGATATGCAGAAAAAAAACTGATGATAATATCTCCGAAGAAAATTCCATCAATAATCCAATCGATAATCGTCCAGCCGATCGCATTGCTAATAAAGGCCATTCTTACTGGCATAATAATGGCTGTATACAAAAGTGCTCTGAATTAATAAAGAGAGGAAAAATTTATCCTTACATAACTGAGATAATATCCCATCTTTTCTTCCAAGTATCATCAGGAAAAATTACGAAATCATTCCCATCATTTGTAACTGTATGTCTTAGTTTATGATGTAAATGTCTTAACTATCATATTAGAACCTATTAAATTCAATTTTACTGTAAAACTTCTTTTCATTGTTACTTTTCTTTCTTCATAGGGATTATCTTCAACTAATGTATCCATTACTGAAGATTCACTTGAAAAGCTTCCTGAATCTTCTGAGTCACTTGAAAAATCTTCTCCAGCAGCTTCATCAACAACGCTTTGAGTATGATATAAAGCGTGCCCCTCTGTTCTATCTGTTTCTAACTGTTGAGGAATATCCTCAACAGGTTCTTCTACATCTTTATAATTTACAGGCTCCTCATGTGGATCCTTTGATACTGAATGAACTTTTAAAAACTGTTCGATTTCATTTTCTGGTTTAAGATTATGCATTTCTACTTCTATACTTCCTCTTGGCTGAGGAGATTGCTCAAAAGAAAAACGTGATTTCTTTCTTGGACTCTCAAAATTCCCAAACATTTTACTTGGAGAGGAATCATGAGGAGTTCTCAATGGACTTACTAAGCCTTGGTCAATCGAGGCCCTGCTATTGTATTCAGGAATATTTAGTTCCTTCCTTGGTGATCCTCTATTTCTTGGATTACTTTTCATTGCGAACTTTTTTGCGAGAATTATCTGTTTTAGATCAAATCTTTCTTCATATGCCTCGAATTTAATTGAGTTTCGTGTTTTTGAATCTTTTTTATCATTTTGCTTATCCTGGTCTGGACTTCTTTTGTGTATCTTGGGAATCTCCGAATGACTTTGAGCCTTAGAAGTAATTGATTCTAGTTTTTTCTTATGGGCTTCGTCAGGAAGATTATTAGCAGAATGAATATACGTCCTCGATGCTCGTTTCTTTCGTTCAATTTGTGGAGGGTATTCTTCAGATTGTTGGATAGGAACGATTTTCTTTGGACTTATAGTAAGTATTCGAGGCAGATTCATTCCCCTTTTATTGGAGTTAAAGTTTAATATTTTTTACTAACCTCCACCAATATCAAAATGGATTTGGAAGTTCTTCCTGGGAATTTCTTCCTTTTTAAGTCAAGCAAATTTCATTCGAAGAAAGGATTTTAAAGCCTTCCTCTGATCTCTATGTAAAAGATTATTACTTGATGAAATTTCCCCTTGAGTTGGTTAGGACTAAAGGTTTTTTTTGTATAATTAAATAAAATTGCTCCTTGAACAAGAATCAAATTCTATATTTGGAAGGATTTTTCGGTTTATAATAAACTAATTTTATCTCGTTTTTTTTCTCATCCATATAACAGAATAGTTAGCTCAAAGTCGAAATTATTTCTTAATTTTGAAAAAGCAGTTTAATTTAGGCCATAAGAAAACGTATGCAAATTGAAGACAAAAGACTGAAAGCTCCATTTGTTGTGAAAAAAACTTATATCATTAATTTTCTTAAAAGTTAAAAAAGATATATAGACAAAAAAACGAGTCTTTTAATTATTCAAGTCATTAAAGCGGAACCTGACTTGCAAAGGTTCTGTATGAATATACGCTTCTTCCTCTGCAACTTGTTGGCTAACAATATAAATAACTTTATCAACAAAAAAACTACCTCTTCTGCTGGTAGATCGAACCAATTGTGGTTTGGACTAGCTCTGGGTGAAACAAACTTCTTTCCTTTTGTCATTGGGTTCAAAGCTTGCATTGACTCTGCAACACTTATCGTTCTTTCACTACTTTGAGCTCTATCTAATAATTTCTTTCCCTTAGACTTTGGATTTATTCTTCCATCATCCTTTTCATTTTTATTAGTAAAAAATGACACTTTCTATTACAAAATATGACACATAACTCTCTTTGTTTGGATCTCTTTTCTGTGGGGTGTATTTATGCAATGGTTCGTTCTAATATACATTAAACGAGAATTGACAATCGATTTATACTTGAATAGATGTCGCTAAGAATTTTACAAGCTTTTGTTTTGCGGGACTGATTTGTCGCTCAGTTTCGGAACCATACAATGCGGCATCAACATTATTCCCACGATAACTCATGTTACTTGCATTGAGTCTTTGAGGAGATGGCGAGACATGTTTTCTAATAAATAATGGAAACTTATTAGAATTTTCAAAAGATACTTTTGGGAGGGGCTTCTCTCGGGAGGATATCTTGTCGTAGTTGAAGGAATACAAGAGATCTGGTTACTATAATCGTTCTGTTTGTAAGGATGATATCTACAAAAGACATTTATAAATTAAACATTATAAAATAACTTCAAAAGTCTTCTTTCTCTTGATGGAAGCAATGCACTTTCTGTAGGTTTTCCTTTGAAAATCCTTATTTTGTTGAATGAACTTAATCAAATTCTATATATACTTTTTTCCAAGCTTATTAAGATCCTCAATAGTAGAAGTCTTATTGATTATACTTGACCAAGTTCCAGGAGCTTCTTTTTGACTTGGTGTATTGACTCTTTTCTTGAAGCTAGTTTTCACTTTTTCGTCCTAATAAAAAAATCATTCAGATTGCCAATCCTTTTCTACATTAAGTGAAGGATTAAGAGTTCTGAAGGCTTTTATGGATTCATTGTATCTTTGGATTTGACTCGCATTTTTCGCTGCTGTGTTTACTTTAGGAGTTTCTGATCTATTGATAAGGTTTTCCCATTTTCCTAGTGTGCCTTTTTGTGGGGTTGAATTCTTGGACATTGTTCCTTTAAGAACAACAGCTTGGAAAAGCTTAGAATTAATATGTGAGAGTTCTCTATGAGATGGAGAAAGAGCTGATCGCATCCTTAGTTTAATTTTTCTTTTATTGATTGGATTACTGAAAGGAAAAATCTTAAGACTAATTTTCAAAGATTTTTCGACTTTGAAACTCAAAGTTTTTGATCAGGTCATCTTTTAGTACTTTTTATATAGTAATAATTAAAACATTTTTTAGTTTCTAAGCGCTGTAACGTTACAAAAGAAAAATATCAATGCAAAAATTCTAATTTAGAGAGATTATTATTATTTGAAGAAGAAATAAAAGCATGAAAAGTTGATAATGGGATCGAAATATTTTATTTGACCTTTCCCTTATAAATAATAGAACGTGTTTATCAGAAACAAATAGAGATTATAATGTATCAACGCTATAATATTAGGACCAGGGTTTAAACCTTTAATAAAATTATGTTTTATTTCTCTTTTTATATCCTTGTACATCATTTTCTGAACATAAAAAGCATTTTGGCCTCGACTTTTTACTATATACATCCCATATATATTTTCAAATATTTATATAAGAAGTAGCTTATTATCAAAAAAATTTATAGCAAAGTCATCTAGTCTAAGTAAGAATAAATTTTCAAATACTAACGCAAAGTTATCTCAAAAATAAACTTACAATAACAATGCAACATTCAATGAATATTATCCATCACGTAAAAATTAGAATCGGTGAACCCTTAACCTGTGTTGCTTCCAGCGAGAGTAAAACTTTCTAAAAGAAAATTCTTAGAAGAATTTAGAGGGAATAGCTTTTGGATCAATTAGTGGATATATTGGATTCTATTCATTCGCTAATCATGATGTTTATTACATCAAAGAAGTCTTTGAAGAGATTATTCGCCAAGTAATCCCTCTTTGTTATCATCTAATAGAGAGAGATTGAGTTTGTTAGTTCAGATATAGCTTATGCATGTGTAGGAGATGATTCAGGACTTGTAATTGACTTCAGAAATCCTGATAGAATACAATATAACACTATACAATATACAAGGCATCATAATCTGTCACAATGTTCGAATACAATTCCATTTTTGCATAGAGATACTTGCTTGTTAGTTCCTTTTCCGTCAACAAGCGCGAAAGAAAATCGTAAAAAGCCTGCTATTTATGAGCATTATTTGGTATAGAAATTGACTCATATTATAAGCAAAGTTCCTGGCTGATTAACTTTGAGACAAGAGATCAAAACGAACTTGGAAAAATAACTATTGCGCCTTATTCTGTTCCATTTTGTTTTAATGGAAAGAAACTACTGTAAGTCTTCTTAATTCATTTTGTTATGTACAAAATTTTTCTTTTTTCTAAGGAAAAATCTAAAGGCTTTTACACATTTCATTTTTACTCTACTAAACATGAAGTAATGATTTAAGATTAGTTGGCTAGAATACCATGATAATAAAGACAAAAGCTTTGTGGTCTATGACGTTCAAAAGCAATCAACTGAAAAACTCTATTCATTTCCTCATAAAGGCAATTATAACTTTATTTCTCATGCAAGATGGTATAATGACCAAATAATCCTTGTTAGGAATAATAAAATCGTTGAAGTAAATATGATGATATTTTTTACTTAAATCATAGATTTTTGACCCTCAAACTCATAAAACTGTGACTCTTTATCAACATAGAAGTCAAGTAGTCGCTTTGGCTATGTTCCTAACTAACCAAGTGACTCCGAATAAAGATGCCTTTGAAATTGAAATTAAAAATGAAGAGGAAAAACTTGCTGATCTTGAATCCAAGCGTTCAGATACTACAAGTCTTGTGATTGTGACTATTGATCATAGTGAACAAATGTTTGTTTATCAAGACAATAAACTTGCTAAAGTGATCGAAATAAGAAAGTAAAATATTTTTTAAAATTGAATAAAACTAACTAGGATACCAAATTTCCCTTCACTTGCAAAGAATACTTACTTGTTTGATATGGGTTATCCTTATTATCTTTCTGTGGATGCTAAGCATATAAGTTTCACGTCTGATGTTGGATTATTTATTGTAGAGTACGCATGAGTATTTTAACTATGAATAGAAGTTATTTTATTGTAATGATTTTTTGTTTTCAAGAATTACTTCTTCATATTGTAAATTAAAATTTTAAAGATGACAAAAAAATATAGATGATCACCTGCATAAGTATGCATTTGCACAATGCCATTTAATCATTTACTTCCACCCTTGGATGTTTAATCAATTATAATTCTGATTGATCTGTTTATTAAATAAAGAAAACACAGGACGTTTCAAATTAGGTTGTCTTAGGTTTTTATATTCTTAAGATAAAACTGATATAATCAATCCTATTTCTTGTAAGAAACAACTCTATAAAAAAGTCGGGCCGATGCTTAGACGTGAATAAAATAGTAGTATGAGATTTATTTATACTTAGTGTTATTAACTTACATTAGTCTTTATCTATTGATATTTTATTGATGATTTGTATCTCATGCAGACCTTGGACTTTCAAAGAATGTCTCCTCTTCAATTACTGGAAAATTTATAATTTCCTATTTTCAATGTCTAAAAGAACATTTTATTTTTTTAAAGGGCAGGAGTAATTGTATAAATTTGACATATATATCATATGAAATTTGAAATTAGTTATCCATTTTCCCAAGACCTTTTTCCCTTTAATTAAATTCAATTCCATTTTATTCTAAATTTCCTGATTTGATACAGGGCTAATGAAAAACTGAAAAATCAAAATTTTCATCCTGATTAAAAACGCAAACATATTTAAATGGAATTATGTTTAATTCTTTCTGATAAAGAGCAGATCGAGACTTCGTTTTATCTCTAAAAAAAGTTTTAGAGTCTATCTCAAGGTTTGAACAATTGGAGAATATTAACAAACATATAATTAATAGTTTCTTCTTCTTCTTTAGAGTAAAATGTCTTTATTTAGTAGCCAGAATTTAATAAGATAGAGGAACCTTTATATACCCTTAATTATAGAATTTCTTTCATATATAACACTTAATAATTAAAAGCTTTTTATTCTTAAAGTTTTGAACTTGATTTTGCTTTTAGATCGGTAAAGAATAGGCAGGGGATTTACATCTGAGTAGATTATAAAGGGGATAGTGAATCTTGACAGATAAGATAATACCTTATTACTTGAAACAATCAAGATCAAAATATATACTGTTATTCTAAACATAATACAGAAGTCTTACAAAAGAGCTCTTATAAATATTAATAAAATTCATTAACCAAATTAAAAAGTAAAAAAGGGTCGTTTGGAAATGCAAGGATCGAACATGAATCCACAATACTACAGAGACAAAGGGTTGGAGTTCTTACAGAAAGGCAAGGAATACTTTAACTCTCACACAGAATTGGAATATAGAGAAAAGGGTTACCAACTTTACAAAAAAGGGCTTGATTATATAATTAAATACGCAAAATGTATTCTTTTTAACAATACCTTGATATTAAGCCATTTTTCTAGCTGAAACAAATCCAGATCTTGTTGGTAAAGTAAAATCCAACCTTAACGACTGGATAAAAGAGGCCAAATCGATGGAAGCCACTGTTTATCAACAACAACAGCAGTCACAGCCTGCACCAAATAACAATAATTATGCTCCTAATAATAACAATTATGTACCTACACCAAGCAATCAAAACACATATCAACCATCTAACAATTCCAATGGAAATTATTCACAACCTACTAATAACAACCCTACTAAAGACAATAATGATAATTCATCGTAATATAAATTCCTCAAGGATTTAAGCCAATATTTTTTTTAGAAAGAAAAAGATTACAAACACTAAAGAGGATGAAGATGCTGCAAAATTGATGAGTAATCTCGAAGCTGCTATAGTTACTGAAAAGCCCAATATTAAATGGGAAGATATTGCAGGTTTAGAACAAGCTAAAAAGTCATTACAAGAGGCTGTTATTTATCCTATCAAATATCCAAACCTTTTCGTTGGTATGAGAACTCCCTGGAAAGGAATTCTTTTATATGGAGTATTTTTAAAGCAATAATTAGACCTAATATAAAATAGCCTCCAGGAACTGGTAAAACTTACTTAGCTAAAGCTTGTGCTACTGAAGCTGATGCTACTTTCTTCTCAGTCTCTTCGGCTGATATTACTTCTAAATACGTTGGAGAATCTGAAAAGTAAGCATAATAAGTCAAATTTCCTTTTATTAATGTATTCAGATTAATTAAAACTCTTTTCCAAATGGCAAGATCAAAGAAACCTTCTATCATCTTCATTGACGAAATTGATGCTCTTCTTTCAGCAAGGTATTAAGTTTGTCTATTATCTTAGCTAAATGTGAATAGATCTGATAATGAAAATGAATCAAGCAGAAGAGTTAAAACCGAATTCCTTGTCCAAATGCAAGGTATAAAATTTATTTTTATTTTACTAAATCCTTAAACCAGGGGTCGGAAATGATGACACAGGAATTTTGGTCCTCGGAGCTACAAATATCCCTTGGGGCTTGGATTCTGCCGTTAGGAGAAGATTCGAAAAGAGAATTTACATCCCTCTTCCTGATTACCCAGCAAGAGAAGCACTTCTTACCAAACAACTTTCCAAAACACCTCATTCACTCCATGAGGATGACGTTTCTTACCTCGCTCAAAGAAGTGAAGGGTTCCTTTTTCCATTTAACTTTTTATTGAGTTTTTAGTTTGTCATGTGCTGATCTGAATATCCTCATTAGAGATGCTTCTTATGAACCATTAAGAAAAGCTCAAAATGCTACTAAGTTTAAGGAAATTGGAAGGAATCCTAGCGGAAAGCCAATATATCAACCTTGCGCTCCTTCTGATCCTGCTGGTGTCTCAATGAGAATGTTGGATGTCGCAGGAGACCAACTTACACTCCCATCTATTTCTTTGGTAAATATATATGATAAATGTGTTTTTAATGTTATTTAGGACGATTTTGAGGCAGCAATGTTAAAGACTAAGCCTTCAGTTAGTCAAGACGACTTGAAAAAGCAAGAAGAGTTTACTCAAGCCTTTGGTATTGAAGGTTAAAAATTTTAGGCTAAGTAAAAAGTCTTATTGAAAGTATTATATAAAATAGAAGAAAAGTGATTTATAATGTAAAGTTTCCTTAGTAGTTATATTTGTTTGCACGCGATAAAGTTCTTTTTATTAATTCAATAAAACAAGCCTTGTGTAACTAAACTCCTTAATCGAAGCTTTTTACTTTTTTAAAGAAAATACGCTCAAAGGTTTATTATTTATTTTTCGGCCTTCTTTTCTCCAGCTTTCTCTCCTTCTTTATTATCCTTTTCTTTCTCCTTTTCCTTTTCCTTCTCTTTTTCTTTCTCTTTGTTATCAGAGAACTCCTTTTCAACTTCTCTGTTTTTTAATTTGTTGTCAATGAGATTGTGTAAAGAAACAATAGCTCTGATAATTGAGCACAAGTATAACATAAAAGTATTGTCATTGTTCTTTATACTGAGAGATCTTGTCATATCTTCAGTATTCATATTTGGTAAGCAATTGAAGATTTCCTAGGAAATAGTCAACATATTCTCACTTTATCTTATTTTTACCTGGAGGTTGTAAAGGATTTGGAGGTTTGGTTGTTTCTTGTTAGCAATCACATCATTCAAGTATTTAGTGATAATCTCCATCTTATTCACAAGGCCTTTCAAGGAATTGACCTTTCCACTAATCTATAACAACATTAGCACAAAAGTTATGACTGAGAAATTTTTTCGAGGACATAAATATAAAATTATATAAGATGGCCACGTCTTATTCCCTCTAAAGACATAAAATTAACACATTACCTCAGTAGATAAAGTAGAAACAGTGACATCTTTAATGTCTCTAAGCAACTGTTCTACTCCGATCTCTTCAGGTTCGAAGGCTTGAACAGTGGAGGGAATATGCTCAAAAGTTCTGACAATAGTTCCATCTCTTGTAACTTCTTCCACGGAGCAGTAAGCTTCAGTGGGTAGCCCAAGTTCCTCCTGAAAAGGAAAATTAGAGCTTTTGGATAGAGATTATTTCTTACAGAATGCTCGACATCAACCATAACAAGGATAGGATTGGGAGTATATTTTTTAAGTAGTTCGTTGATTTCTGTATCATGAGGCTTGAACTTGGTGCTGGTAACGTACCAACCGACAACTTTTTCTTTGGCGGTGATCTATGTATTTAAAATAGTAAATATGCTCAATAGGAATAATGGATACTCTTCTGAACATACCATACATGTTCTCATGATAAATGTGATCTAAGAACCAGACTCTGGGTTCCTTTGGGTCTTCTTCAAAGGGAACAGCGTAGGAGTTGGTTATATCAAGAGTTCCTTTGTTCCATTCACCTAGGAAATAAATTGAGGGAAAATAGGAATTTGAAAGAAACCGAGAAGAATTCCGGCAACTCTTTTATTTTTGCTCTTGGCAACGACTCTCTTGTAGTGATCAACGACGGAAAGTAGCACTAAAGGGTGGACAACGACGATTTCAGGTCTGGACATTTATTTTAAGTTCAAAACAGTATAATATAAAATTGAGGGATTGTTTAATAGTTTTGCTTCTATCTTAATGAAAATTCTTTTTACAACATTATTTATTTAATCAGGTAATTTTCAATCGAAAAGAAAAATTACAATTGAAATTTTTGAACTACAAAATCTCTCTCCTTTTTGTTGAATTTATTTTTCAACTATGAAAAATTTTTAATGAAATTAAGTATTAAAAAAATATTACTTAGAAACTCATTAGATAATAACTTCAAACTTAGAGACATGCGATAAGCAGTCTATTATTTATGAATTAATATTTAACTTATCCAATATAAAGATCAAAA
>Ga0182742_1003238_pt1 | contig 16337 bp, 14 predicted proteins | sample eDN5th37CBELigMG_FD_128880 | JGI IMG/M metagenome (GOLD analysis project Ga0182742, IMG submission 128880) | Enriched Miracle-Growth compost microbial communities from Emeryville, California, USA - eDNA 5th pass 37_C BE-Lig MG (version 2)... ...
CGTGCGGCGCGCAGATCGCCTGCTCCCACCGCGATCAGCCCGCGCGCGATCGCGCGCTGGCCGCGTGTTTCACGCCGGTTGCGCAGAGCGGTCGCCACGCGAGCCGGCGAGCGCCACAAACCACGCAGCATCGACCATACGAACATGCAGATCGCGAGCGTCGTCAGCATGGCGGCGATCAGCACCATCAGCGACGTCTCGATGCGCCAGCCAAGCCAGGTTACCGCGACCTCACCCGGTCGATCGGCCAGCCAGCTCACCGCAAGCGCGATCAGCCCGACAACGATGAAGAAGATTGCAACCCGGATCATCGCTGGCGCGGCCTCACGACCCGGACTTCAGGAGCGCGCCAAGCGCTGTCTGCGACATGTTGCGGGCCGCCGCGATCGCCGCGTTGCGGGCTTGCGCCTTCGCGATCCAGGCTTGCGCCGGCGCGCGCGCGTCAGGCGGCAGCTTCGCCAGTTCAGCCAAGGCACCGCGAATGTCGGCATGTTCGGCGCGGGCTTCGATCCGTGAGCGGATGCTGCTCGGATCATCCCCGGAGACATCGCCGGCCGGCCGGATGCGCACGATCTTCTCCGCATTGGCTTGCAGCCGTTCGAGAAACGTGCCTGTCTGCGGCGCTTCATTGCGCGCGGCTTTCCAGATGGCCGGCATGAGGCCCGCAAGTTCGCGGCCGAGCGCCTCGGCGCTGGGGACGCCCGACGCGGCGAAAGGCTGCAGCGCTGCGACACTGGCGGCATCGCCGGACAGCGACTTCACCGCCGCAAGTTCCGACTCGAACGGCATGCCGCTCTCGACCGCGTCGCGCAGTGCGATGGCCGCAATGGCGGAGCGGCCCTTCGCATCATCGGCAGAAAGACGCCGCACCACCTCGTCCTGGCTGGACCGCGCCGATTGCTCAAGGGTGGCGATCCGCGCTGACAGTGCGTCGAGGTCGGCCCGCGCTTGAGGCGACGCGGCTTGCGACTTTTGCGCAGCTTCGGCGGTGGTGGCCGCGCTTGAGGCACGGTCTCGCGCTTCATGCGCCAGCGCTGCGATCTCGTCACTTCGCTTCTCGCGTTCCGCCGTCATGTCAGCCAGCGTCTTGACCGCCGCTTCGGCGGCCACGATACGCGCCAGCAATTGCTTGTCGTCGGCGCGCGGCGCGCCCAGCTGAGCTTCGAGCTTGGCAAGCCGCGCCTGCAGTTGCGGGTCTTCTTTCCGGGATGCGAGCTGCGCTTCCAGCTTGTCGATGCGCGACAGCAATTCGGGCGATGGCGACGCCGTCAGCGTCGGCGGAGCGGACGCGGGTTGCATCCGGCCGGCCAGCCATTGTCCTGCGCCGAGTCCGATTGCAAAGAACACGATGGCGGCCGCGGCTGCGATCCCGATCGAGCGCCAGGGTCGGTCCTTCGGCGACTGGTCGCGGCCGGCGGATACGGTGTCACGCGGCGGCGCTGCGGCTTCCGGAGCGGGATCAGGCGGTTCGCCCTCGGACGCCTCATTCCGCGCATCCTTGGATGCGGCATCCTTGGAGGCATCGCTGGCCGCGTCCTCGGACACGTCCTGCGATGCTGCCCTTGTGGCGCTTTCCGTCTCCGGCACCGATGGCTGGTTCGCGGTCGTCGCGGGCTGCCCTGCCGGTTCCACTGGTTCCGGTGTGATCTCGGTGGCCTTCAGATCGATGGTGTTCGGCCGCTTGGGGCGCTCGGCAGGCTTTTTGGGGTCATTTTCGTTTGCCATTTTGTCGTCTCTCACGGCGCGGCTTCCCCCGGACGAGACGGGTGAACCCTCAAATGCACGGGCCCCGGAGCCTCTGGATACTCAAGATGACGCATTGCGGCAACTCGACCCTCAGCATGCGGCGACCAACGCCAGCATCGCCGCTTCGTCCCTGTCTTGCGCGACGAGAATGGATTTCGCGTTAATCGCGGCAAGCGGTTCCGATGCCGGTACGGAGAGGCAGAAATGCTTAAGTCGCGCAGCCTGCGTTGCCGCAGCTGCGGCGCACACGCAATCCACAAAGATGGCCGTACTGCGCCGCGAGAAATGCATCACGCCGTCGAAAGCTCCGTCCCGCAAGCCGGCGGCGATCTCCGGCGCAAAACGTTCCGCGGCAAGGGCCCGATAAACGACAACGAGGTCGAGCGTCAGCCCATAGGGCTTGAGTTCCGCAGCCATGTCGCGTGCACGGTCGTCACCCGCCAGATAGAGCAGCGGCAGCGATCGGTCTTGCAAAATCTCGCCCGCGAGTCTGGCCAGATCGGCGCCATCGCCGCCTGCGACATGGACCGTCGTAAAACCGGCCTCGCGGGCCGCCGCCGCCGTATGCGCGCCGACCGCAAAACACGCGTGCGCAACAAGGGTATCGCGCTGCCGATGTTCGGCTATGGCGCGCGCCGCATTGCCGCTCGTCAAAAGGATACCTGCATAAGGACCCGGACCGATTGCCGCGTCCGGAATATTTTCGACCGTCAGCAGCGGTGCAACCACCGCTTCGTGCCCGCGGCTGCGCAGCGCGGTCGCGGTGCGCTCGGCTTCGACACGAGGACGCGTCAACAAAATCCGCATGGTCATCCGTTCGTGAAGAAATCCGGACCGCCGCGCGCCTTCAGCTCTGCCCCGGCGTCGGCGCCAAGCCGCTCGGCCTCGGTAACAGCGCCCTGACGCGACGTCTCGAACGCTTCGCGCCCATCCGGACGCAGGATCATGCCGCGGAAGCGAAGTGCATCGCCATCGACCGTGGCAAGTCCCGCGATCGGCGTGCGGCATGAGCCGTCGAGCGCGGCCAGAAACGCGCGCTCGGAGTCGAGCGCGATCTTCGTGTCGCGATCCGCGATCGGCGCAATCAGATCGAGGGTTCGCCTATCGTCCAGGCGCGCTTCTATTCCGATCGCGCCCTGCCCGATCGCCGGTGGAAAGTCATCCAGCGACAGGATCGCAGTCGCTTCCGCTTCGAGGCGAAGGCGCTTCAGACCGGCAAGCGCGAGGAGCGTCGCGTCGACCTCGCCTGCGTCGAGCTTGCGGAGCCGCGTCTGTACATTGCCCCGGAATGTCGTCACGCGCAGATCCGGCCGTAATCGTTTCACCAGCGCCTGACGGCGCAATGACGCACTGCCGACCAACGCGCCGCGCGGCAAATCGACGATGCTTGCAGCCTTGCGGCTGATGAAAACGTCGCGCACATCCTCGCGTTCCAGATAGGCGACCAGCGCAAGCCCCTCGGGCAGGACCGTCGGCATATCTTTAGACGAATGCACGGCAATATCGACCTCTTGCGCGAGCAGCGACTCCTCCAGTTCCTTGGTGAACAAACCTTTGCCGCCAGCCTCCGCGAGCGAGCGGTCCTGAATGCGGTCCCCGGTGGTCTTGATCGGAATAATGGCGATCGCATCGGCCGGGCAGCCATGCGCCGCGATCAGCCGGTCGCGCACGATATGCGCTTGCGCGAGTGCCAGCGCAGAACCACGCGTACCGATCCGCACAAGATGCGCTGAAGAAGCCGATTGCGCCATCAAACCTCGCAATGCTACGCCGGGGCGCCATTTTCGGACGCCATCTCCCCGCCATAGGGCAGCGTCCTAGTGCGGCGGATTTGACGTTCCTATCAGTTTGACTGCGAGTCCATCATAGGAACGTCAAATCCAAGCCGCGCTAGAATCAATAAGTTGCTAGTGCCCTTCGGTTCCGACGCTTGTAAAAGCGCCTGCTGCAAAAAGATACAAGCGCCGGGACCGGGACACTAGCAAGGATTGCAAGCCGATGATCGTGCTGGGCATCGAAACGACGTGCGACGAGACCGCGGCTGCGATTGTTGAACGCGATTCGGCCGGGCACGGCCGCATTCTGTCGAACATCGTGCTATCGCAGACCGACGAGCATGCAGCGTTCGGTGGCGTGGTTCCGGAAATTGCAGCCCGCGCTCATGTCGAGGTGCTGGACCTTCTGATCGAGCGGGCGATGGCCGAGGCGCAATGCGACTTCGCCTCGCTGGACGGGATTGCCGCCGCCGCGGGGCCCGGGCTGATCGGCGGGGTGATCGTCGGGCTGACCACCGCCAAGGCAATCAGCCTTGTCCATCGCACCCCGCTGATCGCGGTGAACCACCTGGAGGCGCACGCGCTTACCGCGCGGCTGACCGACAGCGTCGATTTTCCGTATTGCCTGTTTCTCGCTTCCGGCGGCCATACCCAGGTCGTCGCGGTGCGCGGCGTCGGCGATTATGTGCTGCTCGGCAACACCATGGATGACGCGATTGGCGAGGCCTTCGACAAGACCGCGAAGCTCCTGGGGCTGGGCTATCCGGGCGGGCCGGAGGTCGAGCGGATGGCCACGCGCGGCAATCCGCACCGTTTCGCCCTGCCGCGACCGATGCAGCACCGGCGCGAGCCGGATTTCTCGTTGTCGGGACTGAAGACCGCGCTGCGGCTCGAAGCCGAGCGGGTTGCTCCGCTCTCGGAGCAGGACGTTGCCGACCTGTGCGCCTCGTTTCAGCAGGCAATTGTCGATACCGTTCACGACCGCCTGCGCGCCGGTCTGCGCCTGTTCACGGAACGCTACGGGACTCCCAACGCCTTGGTCGCGGCCGGCGGGGTCGCCGCCAATCGAAGCCTCCGTCAGGCGCTGAGGCAATTGACCGAGCAGCAGCGAATCCGTCTGATCGTGCCGCCGCCCGCCTTGTGCACCGACAACGGCGCCATGATCGCCTGGGCTGGCGCCGAGCGGCTCGCGGCCGGCTTGACCGATACGCTCGACACCGCGCCCCGCGCCCGCTGGCCTCTGGAAACGGTGCTCGCGCAGCGAGGCTGAACATGACGTATCAGCGACTATCCATCATTGGCGCGGGAAGCTGGGGGCTGGCGCTGGCCGGAACCGCGCAGCGCGCCGGCCGGGATGTGACCATCTGGACCCGCAGCGTTTCGGCAGCGGAAGCGCTTGCCGCCACGCGGGGAAGCCCGCGGCTTCCCGGCGTGCGGATCGACGACAATATTGCAGTCACGGCGAGCCTGGACGATGCGGTGCGCTGCGACGCGCTGCTGCTTGCCGTGCCGGCGCAGGCGTTGCGGGAGGTCGCATCCGCCCTGACACCGCTGATCACCAACGGAATGCCGGTGGTGGCCTGCGCCAAGGGGATTGAGCGCGGCACCCGGAAGTTCATGACCGAAGTGATCGCGCAATCCGCGCCGAACGCCACGCCGGCCATGCTGTCGGGACCCAGCTTCGCGTCGGATGTCGCGCGCGGCATGCCGACCGCGGTGACGCTCGCATGCGCCGAGGAGAAGGTGGCGGTGGGGCTTGCGCGCGCCCTCGGCTCGATGACCTTCCGGCCTTACCACACCACCGACCTGCGCGGCGTCGAGATCGGCGGCGCGGCGAAGAATGTGCTGGCGATCGCCGCCGGCATTGTCTCGGGTCGAGGGCTCGGCGCCAGCGCCGCGGCCGCGCTGACCACGCGCGGTTTCGCCGAACTGATGCGGTTCGGCCGGGCGCTGGGAGCGCGCCCGGAGACCTTGACCGGATTGTCCGGCCTTGGCGATCTGATCCTCAGCTGCGGGACGGCGCAATCGCGCAACTTTTCGCTGGGGCTTGCGCTCGGCAAGGGCCTGTCTCCGCTGGACGCCATCGCATCGACCGGACTCGCCGAAGGGGTATACACAGCCTCCGTGCTCGACGAGATGGCGCGTGCACATAATGTCGATATGCCGGTGGTGGCGGCGATTTCCGACGTACTGGCGGGTCATGTCACCATCGACGAGGCGATCGAACGCTTGATGATGCGGCCGTTCCGCGCGGAGGCATGAGATGAATTACTGGCTGGTCAAGAGCGAGCCCGATTCCTGGTCCTGGGACCAGCAGGTGAAGGCGGGAAAGAAGGGCGAGCCCTGGACTGGCGTCCGCAACCATACCGCCAAGCAGAATCTCGAGAAGATGAAGAAGGGCGACCTCGCCTTCTTCTATCATTCGAATATCGGCAAGGAGATCGTCGGCATTGTCGAGGTTATCCGCGAAAGCTATCCGGATCCGACCGCCAAGCCGGGCGAGCCATGGGTGGTCGTGGACGTCGCCGCGCGCGAGCCGCTGAAGGCGCCGGTCACGCTCGCAGCGATCAAGAAGGAGCCGAAGCTGAAGGACATGGCGCTGGTGAAATATTCGCGCCTGTCGGTCCAGCCGGTGACGGCGGCCGAGTGGAAGCTCATCTGCAAGATGGGCGGCGTCTAGGCTAGCGGACCGCGGCCGCGATCACCTGCGCCAGGATCTTTTCCTTGCCTGCGGCGGACCGGCAGGATTTGAGCGTGACGGCAAACTTTTCGAGCATGCCGTTTTCGAACGCTGTAACCACCGTGTCGTGAACGTAGCTCTTGCGACAGATGGCCGGCGTGTTCGCCAGTTCCTCGGCGGTCTCGCGGACAGCATCCAGCACCTGCTTGCGCCGTTTGCGTTCGCTGCCGGCAGGCTGAACACGGGCGAGAGAGTCCATGACAGCCGCCGATGCGAGCAGCGTACGGAAATCCTTGAGCGAGACCGCTCGGTCCGCGATCTCGCGCAGGAACGCATTCACCTGCGCGGAGGACACGGCGCGGATATCGCCACCTTCGTCCCGATACTGAAACAACCTGCGACCGGGCAGCGACTTCAAGACGCCGATCGCATGCACCAGCCGCTCGGCGTCGCATTCCTTCCGCACCTTCTTGCCGCCCTTGGCGCGAAACGACAGGACGATTCCGTCATCCTCGACCGACACATGCGACTTCAGGAGTGTGGTCGCGCCGCGCGTTCCGTGAATGCGGGTATACGATTCGTGCCCGGGTCGGATTGCCGTGCGCGCAATCAATTCGACCACCGCCGCAAGAGCGAAATCGCGGCTGGGCTCGTCACCCGACAGGATTCTGGCCACCCTGCGCCGCACGCGCGGCAGCGCATCGACAATACGGGCGAGGCGACGCGCCTTTCGCAATTCCCGCACCCGGTCCCAATCGGGATGATAGCGATATTGCAGGCGCCCTGCGGCATCGCGGCCGACCGCCTGCAGATGCGCCGCCGGGTCGGGCGCATAGCGGACATCCTCGTAAGCCGGCGGCACCGCGAGGGCGGCGAGCCGGGCCACAACGCTGCGCTCTCGCAAGAGAGCGCCGGTTTCGTCGAGATAGCGGAAGCGCTGGCCGTGGCGGGTGCGGCACCACACCAGTTCGTCGGCGCGCACCAGATTGAGCTTGAGGCGCCGGGCCAGCTGAACGGTGGTTTTCGACCAGCGAGGCCCGGACGCAGCCGGTGTGATGGCGGGGGTTGTGATCGTCGTCTGTGCGCTGTTGGCCACAACTGACAACGGCTGCGGCGGAAAACCGTTCCGAGCCTTTGCCGCGCTGCGCTACCCGTCCCGTCAGCGCGGCACGATCCGCCACGAAGCAACCTCTGACGAAAGTGGGACATGCCGGGCCTTGTCGCTGGCGGAATCCCCGTCGCATAATTGCGGCCAATCAAAACAGACGCTAGGGATTGGCCGGTCAGCCTGTGGCGTCGCCGGGAGGAGTGCATGTCGGACAAGGTCTACGAAGTCTCAGCCGATTGGCAGAAGCGCGCGTTCATCAACGAAGCGAAATATCGCGAGATGTATGCGGCGTCTGTCGCCGACCCGAACAAATTCTGGACCGAGCAGGCCAAGCGCCTCGACTGGATCAAGCCCTTCAGCAAGGTGAAGAACACGTCCTTTGCGCCCGACAATGTATCAATCAAGTGGTTCGAGGACGGCACCCTCAACCTCGCCTATAACTGCATCGACCGGCATCTCGCGACCCGCGGCGACCAGACCGCGATCATCTGGGAAGGCGACGACCCGAAGGACGACAAGAAAGTCACCTACAGGGAACTGCACGCCGAGGTCTGCAAATTCGCCAATGTGCTGAAGGCGCAGGGCGTCAAGAAGGGCGACCGGGTCACCATCTATCTGCCGATGATCGTCGAGGCGGCCTACGCGATGCTCGCCTGCGCACGCATCGGCGCTATCCATTCGGTGGTGTTCGGCGGCTTCTCGCCGGATTCGATCGCGGGCCGCATTCAGGACTGCAAGTCCACGGTGATCGTCACCGCGGACGAGGGCCTGCGCGGCGGCCGCAAGATTCCGCTGAAGGAGAATATCGACGCAGCCTGCGAGAAGGCCGGCGGGGTATCTTCGGTGATCGTGGTCAAGCGTACCGGCGCCCCGGTCAATATGAAGGCGGGCCGCGATGCCTATTACGACGATCTGGCGAAAGGAGTTTCGGCCGATTGCCCGTGCGAGGAAATGAACGCGGAGGACCCGCTGTTCATTCTCTACACCTCCGGCTCGACCGGGCAGCCAAAGGGCGTGCTGCACACCACCGGCGGCTATGGCGTGTTCGTCGCAATGACGCACCAGTATGTCTTCGATTACCACGACGGCGACATCTACTGGTGTACCGCCGATGTCGGCTGGGTCACCGGCCATAGCTACATCGTTTATGGGCCCCTGCAGAACGGCGCGATCACGCTGATGTTCGAGGGCGTGCCGAACTACCCGACCAATTCGCGGTTCTGGGAGGTCATCGACAAGCACAAGGTCAATATCTTCTACACCGCGCCGACCGCGATCCGTGCGCTGATGCAGGCCGGCGACGAGCCCGTGAAGAAGACTTCGCGCGCCTCGCTGCGTCTTCTCGGTTCGGTGGGCGAGCCGATCAATCCGGAAGCCTGGGAATGGTATCACCGCGTGGTTGGCGACGGCCGCTGCCCGATCGTGGATACCTGGTGGCAGACCGAGACCGGCGGCATTCTCATTTCGCCGCTGCCGGGCGCGATCGCACTGAAGCCGGGATCTGCGACGCTGCCATTCTTCGGCGTCAAACCGGAGATCGTCGACGCGGACGGAAAGGTGCTCACGGGCGCCGCCAGCGGCAATCTCTGCATCGCGGATTCGTGGCCCGGCCAGATGCGCACCGTTTACGGCGACCATAAGCGCTTCGTCGAAACCTATTTCAGCACCTATCCGGGCAAGTACTTCACCGGTGACGGCTGCCGCCGTGACGAGGACGGCTATTACTGGATCACCGGCCGCGTCGATGACGTGATCAATGTGTCCGGACACCGTATGGGCACCGCCGAAGTGGAATCGGCGCTGGTCGCGCATCCGAAGGTTTCGGAGGCGGCCGTGGTCGGCTATCCGCATCCGATCAAAGGCCAGGGCATCTACGCCTATGTCACGCTGATGGCCGGCGAGACCCCGAGCGAGGAGTTGAAGAAGGAGCTGATTGCCTGGGTCCGCAAGGAGATCGGTCCCATTGCCGCGCCGGACCTCCTGCAATTCGCGCCGGGGCTGCCAAAGACCCGTTCCGGCAAAATCATGCGCCGCATCCTGCGCAAGATCGCCGAGGACGACTTCAAGAACCTCGGCGATACCACGACACTGGCCGACCCGACCGTGGTGGCCGATCTGGTGACCAATCGGCAGAACCGGAGCGCCGCAGCTTAAATCGCGGTGACGGCGGCGTTTCGGATTGCCGTTGCTGGATTTCAACACTGTTTAGATAGTTGCAATCGCGCGCTTTTTCGATTGCCGCGATTACGCTATTTTTCGGCCCCAATCGGGGCCGGAACGGCCCAAAACCGAAAACGGGAATGGAATCATGCGCCTGGCGCTCGCTTTTTCGCTCGTCGTTGCCGTTGTCGCGCCTTCGCTGGTGACCGCAAGTCCCGCCGAAGCGCGGCAAACCGTCAACTTCCGCGAGGACTACGCACCGGGGACGGTGGTGATCAAGCACAGCCAGCGGCGGCTCTACTACGTGATCGGCGGCGGCAAGGCGATCGCTTATACCGTGGGAGTCGGCCGCGCGGGCAAGGCCTGGTTCGGCACCCGCTACATCGACGGCAAGCGCATCAAGCCGGCCTGGGCGCCGCCGCCGGAAGTCAAGCGCGACAACCCGCGTCTGCCGAATGTCATTCCCGGCGGCGTGCCGTCAAACCCGATGGGCGCCGCGGCGCTGACCCTGTCGGGCGGCGAATATGCGATCCACGGCACCAACGTGCCGGGCTCGGTCGGCGGCTTCGTCTCCTATGGCTGCATCCGCATGTACAATTCCGACATCATGGACCTGTACGACCGCGTCAGCTACGGCACGCGGGTGGTGGTGACGCGCTAGCCGTCGCTTCGGCGATTGTTGTGACGATCATGGCCGGGCTTGTCCCGGCCATTTGCGTTTCCGGATTCCCGAAAAGCGACGTGGCGACAGGCGGCACGATTCACCGCCCCGCCGCGTCCAATATCTCGGTCATCTCCTCCGGCTTGTCGAGCATGATGTCGTGCCCGCATGGCAGCGCATGGGTTTCCCAGCCCTGCCCCTTCGCGCGTTCGTAGAAGGGCTTGAACGGACTTTCGCGCGGCAGCGACGCGCCGTGGAGATAGATGTTCTTGCGCACATTCCGATAGGCGCCGGTAAGGGCGATCTTTTCGATCATGGCGCCGACCGGCTGCGGCGCGGCGAGTTCGTCGACCCGCGCGGCATCGGCGTCGTTGACGCCGAAATAGGCCTTCGCCGGCGGCGGCGGAATCAACAGCCCGCCATGCGCCCCGGCACGCGCCAGAAACATCGCGGTGTTGGCCGCAATGTTGATGTCGAACAGCGACTGCCCGTCTTCGGGCACGAAGGCATCGACATAGACCAGCGCCGCGATCTTCTCGGGGATTTTGTCGGCGACCGCCGTGATCACCATGCCGCCATAGGAATGTCCGGCGAGCACGACGCCGGAGAGATCCTCGTAGCGGATCACATTGAGGATGTCGGTGACATGCGTGGTGAGATTGATGTCGCCGGACAGAAGATGCGAGCGCTCGGCGGCGCCGGTCAGCGTCGGCGTGAACACGGTGTGGCCGCGCTTGCGCAGGCCTTCGGCAACGCGGGCGTATTTCCAGCCGCCGCCCCAGGCGCCGTGAACGAGAACGTAGGTGGTCATGATGGTGGCCGCTGCTCCCTGATTGTCTTGCGCTGTCGCCGTCGATTTGAACCCGGCTTCGGGCTGCATCGACCAATAGCCATGCGCCACGAATGCACCAAGGACAATTGCGGCAACGGCCCCTGCAGGGAGGCATGCAAGGCTTCGACGCCGAAGCGCACCACCTTCCTGACGCGGCGAGCCCCGGCCCCTCTCCCGCCGCGCAGGATCGCTTCGCGCTGAGGTTCAGCCTCGTAGCCCGGTGGAGCGCAGCGAAATCCGGGACCGGCGTCCCCGCATTGCGCTTCGCTCCATGCGGGCTACGACCGGAAACGCCAATAGGGCAAAGCTCCGCCGGCCCTGTTGTTTGGAAGGCGCGGGCGCGCCCGTATTCCAAACCCGTGGCCCTTCTTTCACTGGCATATCGGGCAGGCCCGATATGCCAAGGGCGCGCGGAACGCCGGGCTTTCAGCCAGCCCATGGCCTCATGCGCAAGTGTGAAAGCGCATGAGCTTTAGTCACCACGGACCGCCGATTGCGTCGGCGTTCCGCGCGCGGTGTGTGAGGCTTGCTCTGCGACAACCCCGGAGGACAGACGCCCTGGCACGGGCGGCCAACTTGTTATCCTCCGCTGGTGACCCACGGCCGGTGAGCCGGATCATCGCAGCTTGGGCCTCCGCTGCGATGCTGCGTCTCAGCACCCACAACGGCCACCGCATCCCGCCCCGCGTCTTGTGACGCTCATGAGACGCCCCTTGGACGGGGCAGGATGGGAGGAATATATTCATATCATCGCACTGATGTCAAGACGGATTATTGCGACGATCTATCCCCCGCTCGTCCCCGCGAAAGCGGGGATCCAGCACCCCTGGCTCAGCAATCAGAGAATGGCGGTGGGAACTACATGCGGGTTCACCGCGCGATGTTGATCGTTTCGGTCAATCGGAATTCGCGGCGTTTTCGGCGCTGGGTCCCCGCCTTCGCGGGGACGAGCGGGGAGATATCGTAGCCCGCATGAGCGCAGCGATATGCGGGGCGAGCGCTCCCGGCTTTCGCTTCGCTCATCAAAGCTACGCTGGCTATCGCCACACCGCCCGACCCTTCCCGTAACCAGGATAACGGCGCTCGAATTCGTCCATAAACTTCAACCGCAATTGATTCAGTTCTGCCAGCAACTCGTCCGGAAAATGCGCCAAGTCTGCTTCATCCATCAGATCGCAGAGAGCGAGCATGACTTGCTGCATTCGCTCCGCCGGTTCGATAGGGATGCCGTATTTGTCTCGGTCATCATCCATTTCCGACTCCACCTAAAAGCAAGCCTAGGGCCGGGCTAAGCGAGGCGAGCCCACCACTACAATGGCGCATGTCGACGGTGGGCTCGGCGCTTCGCGGCTTAGCCCGCCCGATACGTGGCCGAACTCACCCCACCCGGCTCGCTTTGCTCCCCACCCTCCCCGCAAGCGGGGAGAGGAAGGAGCGCTACCCCCCGCACCAACTCTCCCGGCGCCCACCATCATAGGCGCGCACCAGCCCCGTCTTGAGCAGCGCCTCCGAAACGTCCGGCGTAGTCCGTGTCGCGGCACTCGCAACGACCCGCCCGCCATACTTGTCGAAATCGATCCGTCCGATGGTGACGCCGCCTTCGGCGAGCATGCGCGCCAGCGCATCACGCGCCGCGCCGGCCAGGCGATATTCCTCGGCGCATCGGGCACGAAATTCGGCGGCGTCGATGCCGCGCAGCCGCACCTTGGTCGTGACCTGCATGCCCGGCCAGACATGGACCCGCGCCTCGAAAGTATCCCCGTCATTGATGCGCAGCACCTCGGCCGGGTGGCCGCCGGCGGCGAGCCGCAGGCTCTGAACGCCCGACACGGTTTGCTCTCTGCCGGTAGCGGAGGACAGGTCGGTGGCGGGATCGGACTTCGGCAGGTTGACCCCGACCCGGCCTTCTTCAACCGCCGTCCGCCGGCTTTCCGGGAGAGGGGAGCCCGGCGCTTCCCCCGGGTACGCCACAACCGCCGGTATAGCCGGCCGCAGCGCGGCGCCGGCCGCCATGCCGGCGACAAAGACCAGCCCGACCAGAACGATTGCGGGCGATCGCGACAATCCTCTCGCGGTAAGGAACATGATCCTATAGGACCATCTTCCGATCCGATTCGCAAGCACAGCCTGTGGTTGCAGGAATAAAATACCTCCGGACCCCCGCGAAAGGCAGCGTCGCTGTGACGCGCGCTCTTGCAGGAACCTCAAGCTGTTCCCATCCTTTGTCGCGACCGGGACATCGCGCGGATGCGCGACCGGTCTGGAGGACAACAATGAATTACGTCAAGACAGCCATGCTGCTGGCGGGCCTGACGGCCCTGTTCATGGGTGTCGGCTATCTGATCGGCGGTGCGAGCGGCGCGGTGATCGCGCTGGTGGTCGCGGCCGGCATGAACATCTTCACCTACTGGAACTCGGACAAGATGGTGCTGTCCATGGCCGGCGCGCAGGAGGTCGACGCGCGCACCGCGCCGGAGCTCTACAACATGGTCGCCGAGCTTGCGGCGCGCGCCCAGTTGCCGATGCCGAAAGTCTATCTGATGCACGAGGCGCAGCCGAATGCCTTCGCCACCGGCCGCAATCCGGAGAATGCCGCGGTTGCCGTGACCACGGGCCTCCTCGAGCGGCTCACCCGCGAGGAGGTCGCGGGCGTGATCGCGCACGAGCTGGCGCATATTAAGAACCACGACACCCTGATCATGACGATCACGGCGACCATTGCCGGTGCGATCTCGATGCTGGCGCAGTTCGGCATGTTCTTCGGCGGCAACCGCGACAGCAACAACGGCATGGGCATCATCGGCACCCTCGCCATGGTGATCCTTGCGCCGATCGCGGCCATGCTGGTGCAGATGGCCATCAGCCGCACGCGGGAATATTCCGCCGACAGGCTCGGCGCGCAGATCTGCGGCCAGCCGGCCTGGCTTGCGAGCGCGCTCGCCAAGATCGCCAATGCCGCGCATGCGATCCCCAACGATCACGCCGAACGCAACCCGGCGACCGCGCACATGTACATCATCAACCCGCTGTCGGGCGAGCGGATGGACAACCTGTTCTCGACCCATCCCGCGACCGAGAACCGGATCGCCGCGCTCCAGCAGCTGTCGCGTGAAATGGGCCAGAACTCGGGTGGGTTTGGCGGCTTCGGCGGCTTTACCGGCGGCGGCAGTGTTCCGGCGTCGGGCCCGTGGGGCGGAGTCGGCCGCAGCGGCGGCCCCCGGCCGGGCGGCCCCTGGGGGCGGTAACCTCCGCTCCCCGCCCCGCGCGCGGCGGGGGAGAGACTAAGGCCCCCGCGAAAACGCGTCTCATCAACCCGTCAGGCTTTGTGGCGGCTGCGCCGCGCGGCCGCCGCATTTCCGCCTGCAAATCGCGGGTGATTGGAGGCGGAGAATCAGCCGCGCTGGGCTAGGATCAACCGCCGCAGCGCGTGTTCGGCAATCCATCCGTCGCTGCACATGAAGAGGGGAGCCAGAGCGGGGTATGGCGGGGGTTACGGTCGGCGAGCGCACGAAGCTGTCGTTGATCCTGATGCGCCGTGGGCTGCGCCGGGCCGGCGGACGCGTCAACAATCTGCCGCTGATGCCCTGGCGCCTGATCCCGCGCAAGACCGACCGCCTGCTTCTTGCACCACAGGATCTGCGCACCGCCGACGGCACGCGCGCCAGCGAAATCTATGCGGGGCGCTTCGCCTTCGCCGGCAAGGTGGTGATCTGCGACGGCCGCTCGCCGTTCGAGCTGAGACCGCCATCGGATGAATGGGCGGCGGAGCTGTGCAGCTTCGGCTGGCTGCGCCACCTGCGTGCGGCGGATTCGGCCATCGCCCGCGCCAATGCCCGGGCGCTGGTCGACGAATGGATGTCGCTGCAGGGCACCTGGCACCCGCTGGCCTGGCGTTCGGACGTGCTGTCACGCCGGGTCATGTCCTGGATCAGCCATGCGCCGCTGATCCTGCAGGACGTGGATGCGGCCTTCTATCGCCGGTTCATGCGCAGCCTGACCAAGCAGGTCCGCTTCCTGCGCCTCAATGCGACGGAATCGCGTGACGGTGCGCCGCGCCTACAGGTCACGATCGCGCTCAGCTATGCGACGCTGTGCCTGGCGAATCAGGAGCGACACCTGCGCGCGGTCACGCGACGGTTGAGCGAGGAGCTGGATGCGCAGATCCTGCCCGATGGCGGGCATGTCAGCCGCAATCCCGGCGCCATTGTCGAGCTGCTGCTGGATCTGCTGCCGCTCCGGCAGGCCTTTGCCAGCCGCAACGTGCCGCCGCCGCCCGAGCTGCTCAACGCCATCGACCGCATGATGCCGATGCTGCGCTTCTTCCGTCACGACGACGGCAGTTTCGCGCTGTTCAACGGCATGGGTCCGACCGCGCCGGACGTGATCGCGACCATCCTCGCCTATGACGACGTGCGCGGCGAGCCGATATCCAACGCGCCGCATTCGGGCTATCAGCGCCTGAAACTCGACACCATGCTGCTGCTGATGGACACCGGCGCGCCGCCGCCGATGGCGGTCAGCCAGGAGGCGCATGCCGGCTGTCTCGCCATCGAACTTTGCGTCGGCGGACAGCGCGTGGTGACGAATTGCGGCGTGCCGGCGATCAACAAGGAGAGCTGGCGGCAGGTTGCGCGCGCGACACCCGCGCATTCGACGGTGACGTTCAACAACGCATCGTCCTGCCGCTTCCGCGAGGAGGGCGCGTTCCGCGAGCTGATCGGCGTGCCGATCATCGACGGGCCCTCGCGCGTTTCGGTACAACGCAGCGAGCATGGCGATTCGCTGATCCTGCGGGCCTCGCATGACGGTTATGCGCGGTACGGCATCATCCACCAGCGCGCGGTGATGCTGACGCCGGGCGGCCACAAGCTGGAAGGCGAGGATGTGTTCATGCCCACGCACGGCGAAATGCTGCCACTCGGTGCGCTGGACGAGTTCGCAATCCGCTTCCATCTGCATCCGTCGGTGAAGGCAAGCCGGCATACCGACGGCCACGGCGCGATGCTGGTTCTGCCGAACAAGGATGTGTGGACCTTCGACAGCCACGAGGACCGGGTCGAACTGGAGGAAAGCGTCTATCTCGGCGGCTCCGATGGCCCGCGCCGGACCGTGCAACTGGTGATTTACGGCCATGCCCGCCAGGTGCCGCGGGTGCACTGGACCTTCTGGCACACGCCACGGCAGCCGGCGCCCCGCAAGGGGGGCGACAATGGCGGAAAGAGAAGGCAGCAGGACGAGCCGCAATTGCCGCTGTAACTCTCGATCTCCCGCTGAAAGGGGGAGGCCGATTGCCGAACGCCAGTGCGGCAGTCCGATGGGGGTCCCTTTTGCTCAAAGCTTCCTGTAAATGACCCCCTCCCTACCCTCCCCCTTGC
>Ga0182742_1003239_pt1 | contig 16334 bp, 18 predicted proteins | sample eDN5th37CBELigMG_FD_128880 | JGI IMG/M metagenome (GOLD analysis project Ga0182742, IMG submission 128880) | Enriched Miracle-Growth compost microbial communities from Emeryville, California, USA - eDNA 5th pass 37_C BE-Lig MG (version 2)... ...
CGCTCGCAGCTCATCGAGCTGATGGGCAAGGATTTCGATTTCTCGGCGCTCACCGAAGTCGACGCCACGGTTCGCGGGGAGATTCTCAACGAGCTGCCGCCTGAAACGGTGGCGGAAGGGGTTCGGGAACTCGATTCCGACGATGCCGTCTATATTCTCGAAGACCTCGACCGCGACGAGCAGGTCGAAATTCTGGACAAGCTGCCGCCGGTCGAGCGCGTCGCGCTCGAGCGCAGCCTGCTGTATCCGCAGGAATCGGCCGGCCGGCGGATGCAGACGGAGTTCATCGCCGTCCCGCCGGACTGGAAGGTCGGGCAGGCGATCGACTACATGCGTGAAACCGCCGACCTGCCGGACCGCTTCTACGAACTCTACGTTGTGGGCCCGTCCGGCAAATTCCTCGGCGCCGTGGCCCTGGATCGTCTGCTCCGGACCAAGCGCCCGGTGCCGGTGGTCGAGCTGATGGACGAGGAGCGCCGGCGGGTCCGCGCGACCGAGGACCAGGAAGAGGTCGCGCGGCAGTTCGAGCGATACAATCTTGTGGCTGCGCCGGTCGTCGACGAGGACGACCGGCTGGTCGGGGTGCTCACCTTCGACGATATCGTCGATGTGATCCAGCAGGAGGCGGAAGAGGATATCAAGGCGCTCGGCGGCGTGACCGGCGAGGAGGAATTGTCCGATAGCGTTCTCGTCACCTCGCGCTTGCGGCTTCCCTGGCTTGTTATCAACATGGGTACGGCCTTTGTCGCGGCGACCGTGATCTCGTTTTTCGAGGCGACGATTGCGCAGGTGGTGGCCGTGGCCTTCCTGATGCCGGTGAACGCCGCTCTTGGCGGCAATGCCGGGACGCAGGCGCTGACTGTGGCTGTGCGCGCGCTCGCGACCCAGGAGCTCAATTCGTCAAATCGGGTGCGGATCATCATCCGTGAATGCCTGGTCGGGCTTGTCAATGGATGTGCGCTTGCGATCTTGGCCGGAGCGGCCGCTGCACTGATCTTTGGAAACGTCAAGCTCGGCATGGTGCTGAGCGCAGCAATGGTGCTGACCGTGATGTTCGCGACCACCCTCGGCATTCTTGTCCCGCTCACCTTGAACCATCTGAAGATCGATCCGGCGGTGGCGTCGGGTGTGTTCGTGACCACGATCACGGACGTGTTCGGCTTTTTCGTGTTCCTGAGTTTCGCGACGCTGGTGTTCCGCGCGCTTTAACGGGACTGGGGCAGTGGGGCTGCCAGCAATGTGTCGAGCGCAAGCGCCGTATCCATTGCCGAGACCGATTTCGGATCGAGCAGGCTCTGCCCGAACAGATAGGCATAAACCATGACGGCGCGCGCGGAAGCCTCGCGCGCCGGCCAGCCGAGCCGCTCGAACAGGGCGGCGACCAGATGCAGCCGTTCAGCATCGACCGCTTGCACCGCGCGGGACGCCGCCACGTCATTGCGGGCGAGCGAGCGGATCGCAAGCTCGATCGCAAGTCCGCGGGCATTGCTGCGCCGCGTATAAAGCTCGGCGAGGCGGCGCAGCGCGCTGGCCGGGTCGCCCTCGCGCGGCGCCTGCTCGCGGATTGCGGCGACGCGTCCGGCGGACCACGTCGTCAGCATTGCTTCGATCAGGGCCCGGCGGTCGGCGAAGTGCCAGTAGAAGCTGCCCTTGGTGACGCAAAGCGCTTTCGCCAGCGGTTCGATCCGGACGGCCTCGATGCCTTCCGTTGCGAGGACATCGAGCCCCGCCGCAATCCAGGCCGCCGCATCCAGCGCGCCCCTGCGGGCGGCTGCGGCGTTCGTGACCGCGTCTTTCCTGCGCGCCATCGGGCTTGACTTGCCTCCATACGGTCGCGTATTGAAACATACGCTGCCGTATGGATCAAGGGTGCAAGCCTCAGGGCAAGGCGAGGGACCGATGAGCGCGTTCAAGCCCCGCAATCCGCATTGGGAAACGCGCGTGCGCGAAAGCTTTGCGCGGCAACCCTTCATGACGCTGATCGGCGGCGAGATCGCGGCGCTGTCTCCGGGCGCCTGCGCGGTGGCGCTGAAGGCGCGGCCGGACCTGTGCCAACAGCGCGGCTTCCTGCATGGTGGGGTGACGACCGCGCTCGCCGACACGGCCGCGGGCTTTTCCGCCTATTCGCTGATGCCTGAGGGTTCCGCCCCGCTGACAGTCGAACTCAAGATCAATCTGATGTCGCCGGCGGTCGGCGAGCGTTTCGTTGCCAAGGGCCGGGTTCTGCGTTCAGGCCGAACGCTGACGATTGTCGAGGTGGACGTGGACGCCGAGACCGGGACGCAATCGAAGTTGATCGCGCGCATGCTCGCGACCATGATCTGCATGGAGAATACGTCCGATGCGCCGCAGGACGGGCGCGGACAAAGCTCCGGCTAAACTCCGTTCGGAGGAGCGGCCCATGATTGCGAATGCCTGGACCGGGTTCGATTTCGGCCTCGGCGAGGATGTCGACATGCTGCGTGACAGCGTGCGCCGCTTCGCGCAAAGCAAGATCGCGCCGCGCGCCGACGAGATCGACCGGAAAAACGAATTCCCGCGCGATCTGTGGCCGAAGCTCGGAGAGCTCGGGCTGCTCGGCATCACGGTCGAAGAGAAATGGGGCGGGGCCGGCCTCGGCTATCTCGAACATTGCGTGGCCATGGAAGAGATTTCGCGCGCTTCCGGCTCGATCGGCCTGTCATACGGCGCGCATTCCAATCTCTGCGTGAACCAGATCCGCAGGAATGGCAGCGCCGACCAGAAGAAGCGCTATCTGCCGAAACTGATTTCGGGCGCCCATGTCGGCGCGCTCGCCATGTCGGAGCCGGGTTCGGGCTCGGACGTCGTATCGATGCGCACCCGCGCCGACAAGAAGGGGAACCGTTACATCCTCAACGGCTCCAAAATGTGGATCACCAATGGTCCGCTTGCCGATGCCATCGTGGTCTATGCCAAGACCGATGCGACCGCCGGCGCACGCGGCATCACCGCCTTCATCGTGGAGAAGAAGTTCAAGGGCTTTTCGACCGCACAGAAGCTCGACAAGCTCGGCATGCGCGGCTCCGATACCGGCGAGATCGTGTTCCAGGATTGCGAGGTGCCGGAGGAAAATGTGCTCGGCGCCGTCGGCAACGGCGTCAACATCCTGATGTCGGGATTGGATTATGAGCGCGTGGTGCTCGCCGCAGGTCCGCTCGGGCTGATGCAGGCAGCCATCGATGTGGTCATTCCCTATATCCATGATCGCAAGCAGTTCGGCCAGTCGATCGGCCGCTTCCAGCTGATGCAGGCCAAGATCGCCGACATGTATGTGCAGATGAATGCGGCCAGGGCCTACGTCTATGCGGTGGCGAAGGCGTGCGACGAAGGCCGCACGACGCGCGAGGACGCGGCGGGTGCGATCCTGTTCGCCTCCGAGCGCGCAACCCAAGTTGCGCTGGAGGCGATCCAGGCACTCGGCGGCAACGGCTATATCAATGAATTCCCCGCCGGCCGCCTGTTGCGCGATGCCAAGCTGTACGAGATCGGCGCCGGCACGAGTGAAATCCGCCGCATGCTGATCGGCCGCGAGATCTTCGAGAAGACGCGCTAGAATCGGCGATGCGCGTCCATTCAGCGTTAAGGGTTCATTGAACGATTGCGCCGATCATCGGTGCATGAACAGCAAGCCTGATCTGAGATTGCGCCTCAAGGCCGACGGCCGCATCGTCGAGATCCTCGCCGACGGCAGCGAGCGCACCGTCTCTGAGACCAGCCGGTTTCCGCAATTCGCCGCGCCCCCAGCTCCAGGTCCGGTCGGCGGCGACGCGGCCTATGCTCGCGCGATTCGCGCCGCGGTCCGCATGACGCAGGCCGAATTCGCGGCGCGTATCGGCGTCCCGGTCGAAACCGTGCGCAACTGGGAGCAGGGCAAGCGCTCGCCGCGCGGTCCCGCCCGCGCATTGCTGCGCGTGATCGAGGGTGCGCCGGACGTGGCGTTTTCGGTTCTCGACAAGAAACATTAGCCGCGCGCAAGGACTTGCAGCCGCAACGCCGCTTGCGTTACCGGTCGCGTGCATGGCGCGGTCCGCGGTTGGCGGTGCGTCGCGCCAGGCGAGTTATCCCGGCGGGATTTTCGCCACGCTTGGCACAGACCGTCCGGCGCGGCATTCTCGCGCGCCATTGACGAATTGGGGGCGTGCGGCATGGTTCCGATGGTTGAGGTCAAGGGGGCGCGGATTCCGGCGGTCGGGCTCGGCACCATGACGCTGAAGGGCGACGTCTGTGTCGAGGCGGTCAGCACAGCGCTCAGAATGGGTTACCGTCATATCGATACCGCTGCTTTCTATGACAACGAGGCCGAGGTCGGCGAGGGCATCCGCAAGTCCGGGGTGCCGCGCGAGGAAATCTTCCTCACCACCAAGGTACGCCACACCAATCTCGCGCCGGGCGATTTCGAAGCCTCGGTCGAGGCCAGTCTCAAGCGGCTCGATCTGGCTTATGTGGACCTGCTGCTGATCCATTGGCCGCACCCGGATATTCCGCCGCCGGTCTATATTCCCGCCCTGTGCAAGGCGAAGCGGAACGGGCAGACCCGCCACATCGGCGTCGCCAATTTCACGATGGCGCTTCTGGAACAGGCCGAGAAGATCGCCGACGAGCCGATCGTCAACAATCAGATCGAGGCGCATCCATTCGTCGATCACCGCACCATCCTCGCCTATTGCAAGGGCCGCGGCATTTCGGTGACCGGCTATTGTCCGCTCGGTCGCGGCCGTATCCCCGGCAACGCGGTGCTCGGCCGCATCGCCAAGACCCACAACAAGAGTGAAGCGCAGGTCGCACTGCGTTTCCTCGTCCAGGAAGGCGTGATTCCGATTCCGCGCACGGCGACGCCCGAAAAGCTCAAGGCCAATCTCGATATTTTCGACTTCATGCTGGCGGATTCCGAGATGACCGAGATCCGCAATCTCGCCGAGCCAAACGGCCGCATCGTCAACCCGGCGCAAGCGCCGAAATGGGATAGCTGAAGACGCATGATGTATCTTGACGCCAAGGACGCTCACTTTCCTGCCCTTGGACTTGGTACATGGGAATTGCGCGGGCGTGAGTGCTCGCGGCTGGTCGAGCAGGCGGTGCGCCTCGGTTATCGGCACTTTGACACCGCACAGATGTACGGCAACGAGCGTGAAGTGGGCGAGGGCATCCGCGCGTCCGGCATCAGGCGCGAGGAGGTGTTCGTCGTCACAAAGGTTTCCCCCGACAATCTCGCGCCGAACCTGCTGGTGCGGTCGGTGAGGGAATCGGTCGGTGCGCTGCGCCTCGGTCAGATCGACCTGCTTCTGCTGCATTGGCCGAACAAGGGACTGCCGCTCGCCCCGACAATCGACGCGCTGGTCGGCGTCAAGCGCGACGGCCTGGTGCGCCATATCGGCGTATCGAATTACACGGTCGCGCTGATCGAGGAGGCAAGCCGGCTGTCGGGCGACCGCCTGGTCTGCAATCAGTTCGAGTATCATCCCTATCTCGATCAGTCGAAGGTGATCGCCGCCTGCCGCGCGCATGGCATGGCCACGGTGGCCTATTCGCCGATTGCAAAAGGCAGCACGAGGCGCGATTCCGTGCTGACACGGATTGGCAATGGTTACGGAAAGACGGGAGCGCAGGTGTCGCTGCGCTGGCTGCTCCAGCAGGGCGTGGGGGCGATCCCGCGCACCAGCAAGGTTGAACGTCTCGCCGAGAATATCGCCATCTTTGATTTTTCCCTGACCGATGCCGAGATGGCCGAAATCGCAAGCCTCGCTAGTCCCGGCGGTCGGCTTGTGGACTGGGCCTGGTCTCCGAAATGGGACTAGCGCCGCCGATTGTGCTGCCCACGTCGCTGATGTAGAGCGACGCCTTGCCTGGCTCTCGCAAGGTCGCGCCAAGGCAATCGGATATGCGAATTTTGCAATGAGAATCGAGACACGCCGCCGGACCGAGGGGTTGCTGTTCTTCGGGCTGTTCTGCCTGACCATCCCGGTCGCCAACTGGATGATCTACAATGTCGGCACCGTCTGCACCCGCGACGGGCCCTGTCTCGTCCCGGTGGCGCCGGGGCTGATGGCGCCTTCGGGCGTGGTGATGGTGGGCGTTGCGCTGGTGCTGCGCGATCTGGTGCAGCGGCGATTGGGGCTTGGCGCCGCGGTCGCAGCGATCCTGATCGGCGGCGCCATATCCGGTTTCGTCGCTCCGCTCTCCCTGGTGACGGCCTCAGTCGCAGCCTATCTGCTCTCCGAATTCGCCGACCTTGCGGTCTATACGCCGCTGCAGGAACGTCGCTTCGTCGCCGCGGTGATCGCTTCGAGCATCGTCGGTCTCGTCGTCGATTCGATCATATTTCTGTGGCTCGCCTTCGGGTCCCTGGAATTCCTGGCCGGCCAGGTCCTTGGCAAGGCGTGGATGGTGCTCCTGTCGGTACCGTTTATCATGTATCTGCGGCGGCGCGACGAGCAGATTGGCCTCGGACCTGCCTGACCGTTTTTGGGGGTGATGAATGGGCGCGCTCGACGATCTGCGCAATATCACGACCGGGACCATCACGACGATGCTGCTCAAGCGCGGCATCCGCCATAGCTGGATGAGCGGACCGATGCCCCTCGCGCCGGGCGGCAGGCGGGTGGTCGGTCCTGCCTTCACGCTGCGTTTCGTGCCGGTGCGAGAGGATCTCGCCACGCCCGAAAGCTGGGGCAAGCCGATCTCGACGCGGGCCGCGATCGAGGACATGCCCGAGGGCTGCATCGCGATTGCCGATGCAATGGGTGTGCGCAATGCCGGCATTTTCGGCGACATTCTGGTCATGCGCATGGTGAAACGCGGCGTGCAGGCGCTGATCACCGACGGCGTGATGCGCGACAAGGTCGGCATTCTCAAGACCGGGCTGCCGGTCTGGTGCGCTGGCATCGCCGCGCCCGCATCTGTGAACGCACTGACATTCGTCGGCTGGAATGAGCCAATCGCGTGCGGCGGCTGCGCGATCTTCCCGAACGACGTCATCGTTGCCGATGACGACGGTGCGGTGGTGATCCCGCAGGCGCTGGTCGAGACGATCGTCAGGGAAGGCCTCGAACATGAGGCCTATGAGGAATGGGTGGTCCGCGAAGTGGAGAAGGGTGTCAGGCTGCCGGGCCTCTATCCGATGAACGAGGAGACTCGGAAACGCTACGAGGCGGAGCGGAAAAAGACGTAGCGTCGCCCCCGTCTGCGCTCAGTCCGGAGCAGCCTCTCCATGTTCGGTCTTTCCAAGGTGCTCGGTTTCTTCGCGCTGCCATCCAATCTTCTGATCGCGCTGGCGCTGGCCGGCATTCTGCTGATGCGCACGCGGTTGCGCAGGTTCGGCCAGGGGCTCGTGATCGCGGCGGTGCTTTTGCTCGCGGTGATCGGGATCGCGCCGGTCGGCAACGCCTTGATGCTGCCGCTCGAGGAGCGCTTTCCGAAATGGAAGCCGAAGGGCGTCTCGCCGCACGGGATCGTTGTGCTTGGCGGGGCGATATCGCCCGACGTATCGGCCGCCCGAGAGGACATCGCGCTCAACGAGGCCGCGGAGCGCATGACCGCAATCGCACAGCTCGCACGTGAACACCCGCAGGCCCGCATTGTATTCACCGGGGGCAGCGGCCGCCTGTTCAAGGGCGCGAGCGAGGCCGATTTCGTCCCCCGTCTGTTCGAGAGCTTCGGAATTCCGCGCGATCGGATCGTGCTGGAAAACCGTGCGCGCAACACGGTCGAGAATGCGGTCTTCACCAAGGCGCTGGTGCAGCCGAAACCGGCGGAGCGCTGGCTGCTGGTCACCTCGGCCCATCACATGCCGCGTTCGGTCGGCATCTTCCGGAAGGCCGGATTTCCGGTCGAAGCTCATCCGGTGGACTTCCGTACGCGCGGGAGCGCGGATCTCGCCGGGCCGTTCGGTTCACTCGCCGGCGGCCTCGCCCGGACCGATGCGGCCATGCATGAATGGGCCGGACTTGTCGTCTATTGGCTGACCGGGCGGACGAGCGAATTGTTTCCCGGGCCAGTTCCGTCCGTTGCCTGCGACAGCGGCACGGAAAACTGCCGGCCTTAACCCTTCGTTACGGTTACCAATTCGAAAACATTTCGCTCGACACTCGGTGCATCGGCGGCGGAGGGCGCATGATGCGGATCGAGGCGCGGGTCATACCGGTTGAGGGCATTTCCAAGGTCCCCGATATTGCCCATGATGTCGATGACGCCGAAGCGCGACGGCAGAAATCCGAATTGCTGCTGCTGAACGTGGCGACGGCGCTTGCGGTGCTGCTGGTCGCCTGCGCGTGGATTGCCATCGCGCTGGATTAAGAGCGTTGCGCGAGAGGGGTGCCGGTCTGCGCGTGCCCGCATTAGATCAATGTGCGGTCATCGAGGCGCTGGCATCTGACGTGAACTGCCGGTTCCACATCACGACGACGATCGCGGCGGTGGTCGCAAACAGCAGCCATGGCGATACGAACCATCCGAGATAGCCGAGCGCAAAGAAGAAGGCGCGCTGCCCGCGGTTGAAATGCCGCCCCGCCGATTCGCACAGCTTGCCGGTCCGGATCGCGTGGCGCCGCGCATCGCCATCATCCTTCGCCGATGACGGCGGCATCGCCCCGATCATGATCGCGACGTAGTTATAGAGCCGGTACGACCACGCGAATTTGAAGAAGGCGTAGACGAAGATCACCGCGAGACCGATGGTCTTGATCTCCCACAGCATGCGCGTCGTCGGCACGCCGAATGGCAGCGTCGACACGATGGTGATCAGATCGTCGGTCGAGCGCAGGATCGTGAGCGTGCCACCAATCGCGATCAGCGAGGTCGAGGCGAAAAAGGCGGTGCCGTTCTGCAGCGACGCCATGATCTGCGCGTCGACCATGCGCATGTCCCGGCGCAACATCTCCTGCATCCACCCGTCGCGATGGATGTGCATGCGTGCATTCAGCCCGCCGCGGCCGTACGCGGTCCATTCGAGTACGAACCCATAGCCAAGCCAGCTCACCAGAAAGAAGATGAGCGCAAACAGGTCGGGCAGGGTGAACAGGTCCATGATCGTCCCGGGCTGGAGTGAAGTGTCATCCACACCAATTGTCGCGTCGCTGCAAATACAGCCAGGGGTTGTATCGACCTTCTTCGCGATGGATTATACTAAAGTCGTACGCTGCAAAGCGTCGAAACCGCGGCGGTGACCGTGGCGATGCAGTGGCCCTCCGCCGCAGATCGAGGAGACGGCTATGGCACAAGATCATACCCAGCAATCCCAGGAATCCACGCTGTCCACGGCGTTGTGGACTGGCGGGGCGCTCCTCATCGTCGTGCTTATTGCAATATACATGGCGATGTAGCCTGCAACTTCGCGTTCGGTTCGGCGGCGCGCGAACACCGCGCCGCCCCTGTTTTGTCTTGAACCCCGACACTCTCTCTGAGAGGTAAGGGCGCCGAGCGGAGAAACGGGACGTGGCCCAATCCATAACAACGAGCGTGCGATCGCTGATCGAAGCCGCCGAACGGGAGATCGAGACCCTGACGGCTGATGCGGCTGTCCGGCTTCACGGGCGCGACGACGTGGTCCTTGTGGATATCCGCGACATCCGGGAATTGCAGCGCGATGGACGAGTGCCCGGTGCCTTCCACTGTCCACGCGGCATGCTGGAATTCTGGATCGATCCGCAGAGCCCGTATCACAAGCCGGCTTTCGCGCAGGACAAGAAGTTCGTGTTCTTCTGTGCCGGGGGACTGCGTTCCGCTCTTGCGGCGCACACCGCGCAGACGATGGGGTTGAAGCCGGTGGCGCATATCCGGGGCGGGTTCGGGGCCTGGAAGCAGGCCGGCGGCCCCACCGAGGACATGCCGCCGAAAGCATAGGCGAGGGGCCATTCGGCCGTCTGATCGCCGCCATCACATAATTTCGCTTGCTCGCGCTTCGCCCAGTCCGCAATGGAAGGCATTCCTCTGCATCGAGAGACCTGCGATGACGCTCAAGCTCATTCTCGGCAACAAGAATTATTCGTCCTGGTCGCTGCGGCCCTGGATCGCCATGCGTCACGCCGGGATTGCCTTCGAAGAGGAAGTGATCCCGCTCTATGAGCCCGGCAGCCGCGAACGCATTCTGAAATATTCGCCGGCCGGCAAGGTGCCGATCCTGATCGATGGCGACATGGCGATCTGGGAATCGCTGGCAATCCTCGATCATCTCGCCGAGCGTTTTCCCAAGGCGCAGCTTTGGCCGTCCGATCCGAAAGCGCGCGCTCACGCTCGTGCCGTCTCGGCCGAGATGCATGCGGGCTTCGTAGCGCTGCGTCGTCACTGCCCGATGAACATGCGCCGCGTGAACAAAAAGCGCGAACTCACCACCGAGGTCGCAGCCGACGTGCGCCGGATCGAAGAGATATGGACCGATTGCCGGAGGCGCTTTGGCGAAGACGGGCCGTTCCTATTCGGCGCATTCGGTGCGGCGGATGCGATGTATGCGCCGGTGGTCTCCCGCTTTGCGAGCTATGCGATCGGCGTCGGCGCGGCCTGCGAAGCCTATATGGCGGCGATGACGGCGCTTCCGGCCTGGCAGGAATGGCGGGCGGCGGGCGTCGCCGAGCCGTGGATCATGCCGGGCAACGAACTGGACTGAGTGCTGCGCCGGAACCTTGGCTGCATCGCCGCGTTCTCACGTACGACAAGCGTGAATCCCCGGCGATGGCTATCAGTCTCCTCCGCAAGAACAGAAATGTCTGGCGCGTGGAGCGGGCCGAGCGCGCGGCGGTGCTGGTGGATGGCGCCGCCTATTTCGGAGCGCTGCGCCAAAGCCTGCTGCGAGCAGAGCACACCGTTTACATCGTCGGCTGGGATATCGACAGTCGCACGCGGCTTGTCGGTCCGACCTGCAAGGCGGACGATGGTTTCCCGGAAACATTGGCGGAATTTCTGTCGGCGCTGGTTGAAAGACGTCCCTCGCTCACCATCAATCTGCTGCTCTGGGACTTTTCGGTGCTTTATGCGCTCGAGCGCGAGATTTTCCCCGCGTTGTCGCTGAGCTGGAAAACCCCCGACCAGATCCGGTTCTGTCTCGACGGTCATCTGCCGCTCGGCTGTTCCCAGCACCAGAAGATCGTGGTGATTGACGATTCGGCCGCCTATTCGGGCGGTCTCGACCTCACCATCCGGCGCTGGGATACATCCGATCATGCGCTCTCGAACGAGCACAGGCGCGATCCGTCCGGGCAATCTTACCGGCCGTTCCATGACGTGCAGGCGCTGGTGGATGGGGCCGCCGCAAAGGCGCTCGGCGATCTGGTGCGCGAGCGCTGGCGGCAGGCGCGCTGCGCGGAACCGGAGAGGCCGGCCGCCGCGTCGGATTGCTGGCCAGCCAGCGTCACCCCGGATTTCACCGATGTCGAGATTGGCGTCGCCCGCACAATACCGGGATGCAACGGTCGAAGCGAGGTGAGGGAGGTCGAGCGGCTGTTCATCGACATGATCGATTCCGCCGAGCGCACCATCTATGTCGAGAACCAGTTCATGACCTCCGAGGCGATCGCCCGGCGGTTGGCGCAGCGGATGCGAAAAAAGCGCGGGCTCGAGGCCGTTCTGGTCGCGCCCGATACGCCGGAAACCTGGATCGAGTCGCATACCATGCGTAACGGCCGTATCCGGTTCCGGAACATTCTTGAAGAGGCGGGCGTGTTCGGCCGCGTGCGGCTGGTTCATCCCGAAGTGAGGGAGGGTGAAGAGACGGCATCGACCATGGTGCATTCGAAAGTCATGGTGGTCGACGATCGGATCATCCGCATCGGCTCGGCCAATCTCAACAATCGTTCGATGGGCGCCGACACCGAATGCGATCTCGTGATCGAGGCGCGCAGCGCTTCCCAGCGCGCCGCGATCACTCGGGTTCGCAATCGCATGTTCGGCGAACATTGCGGCGCGACCGAAAGCGATGTTGCCGAACTCCTCGATGACACGCAGTCGCTGACGGAGGTCGCAGATATCCTGTCGCGTAACGGACATGCGCTGCGGCCGATTGACGACGGCGAGCCGGATGCGCGCGAAAAGGCGTATCTCGAAACGCTTGCCGATCCGCCGCGCCCGCTGGACTGGCGTTCGTTGCCAGGTATCGGCGGCGTGGCCAAGTTCGCTGTCGCGGGGATCGTCCTGATTGCGCTGACGCTGGCCTGGCAATTCACGCCGCTGTCGGCGTTCGCCGATGCCGCTTCGTTGCAGACCATGATCGGCTCCGTCGCACAAAGCTACTGGGCGCCGCTCGCGGTGCTGCTGGTCTTCGTGCTGGGCGGGCTGGTGGCATTCCCGGTAACGATCCTGATCGCGGCCACGGCTGCGAGTTTCGGTCCCTGGACCGGGTTCGTCTATGCGCTGGTCGGGGCGCTGACGAGCGCGATTGTAACCTATGGCATCGGCGCCGCCGTAGGCGGCGAAAGTCTGACCCAGGTGCTCGGCGAAAGGCTGAACAGCATCCGCAACAAGATCGCGCGTCAGGGCCTGTTTGCGGTTGCCGCCATTCGGCTGGTGCCGATCGCGCCCTTCACGCTGATCAACCTGGTCGCAGGTGCGAGCGGCATCAGGCTGTGGCACTACGTGGCCGGCACCGTACTCGGCCTGCTGCCCGGGCTGGTGGTGATGTCGCTGCTCGGCAGCCAGATCGTACGATTGATCTCCTCGCCAAGTCCGCGCGAAATCGTCACCGTCGTGCTGCTTGTCGCTGTTTGGATCGCGATGGTTGTCGGCGCTCAGGCCGCCGTATCGAAATATGGGCGGGCCTCTTGAGCGAAGCACGGCGGCGCGCCATCCGCGTCATGACATGGAACATCCATGGCGCGCTGGGCCGCAACCCGCGCTTCGATTTGCAGAAGGTGGTGGCGCTGATCCTGCGCGCGGATCCCGATATCGTCGCGCTGCAGGAAGTGGATTCGCGGCGGCAGGCCGGTGTCGACCCGTTCGTGATGCTGCGCGACGCGCTGGGACATTACGGCGTCGGCGCCAAGACCATCGTCACGGCCGATGGCGGCTACGGCCAGATGCTGATGAGCCGCTGGCCGCTGCGGGATATCGAAATCCGCGACATTTCGTATGGCGAGTTCGAGCCGCGCCGCGCGATCCAGGCCTGTATCGAGACGCCGCAGGGCGCGCTCCATGTGGCCGGCACCCATCTCGGGCTGAGCATCCGCGAGCGTCAGAGTCAGGTCCGTGTCCTGCTTGACATCATCGGCGAGCGCACGCCGTTCGTTCTGCTCGGCGACTTCAACGACTGGTTCTGGCCCGGCTCGGTGCGGCGCGTGCTGGCGAAGGTGCTGCCGGGCCGCTCTAGACACCGCACGTTTCCGTCGGCCTGTCCGCTGCTGCGCCTCGACCGCATCTATTGCCGTCCGCGCGGCGCGTTGATTCAGAGCTGGAGCGATCGCGAGGCGCGGGAGATTTCAGACCATCTGCCTTGCATCGGCGATCTGATCATCGCGCCAGAGGAAGGGGAGATGACGATGCACCCGGCGACGACCTCGCTCGCCGTTCGTGAAACAGAAAACCCGGCCTCAGGCCGGGCTTCCCACTCAACGCGCCACGCCGGGAGTACATCCGTCCCGCTGCGCATCGAAACTTGAGCGACTATGGCAAGTAAATGTTAACGAAATGTGACGGCATTGCCGCGGTGAGTCCGCGGGAGGCAAGGCCATCCCGCGGACCATGTGATTCCGGCCTAGGCGTCGATCACCGCCACGATCTTGTAGCTGGACGGCTCGATGATGACGATTTCATCCTCGACCAGGACGAAGCGATATCCGCGCCACTGCGGATAGACCTCGATCACGGCCGGCGGCAGCGGATGCAACGACACGCTGCGCGGCACAACAGTGCCAACCGCGATACTGAAGTTGACATCTCGAACCGGCTGCACGTTGGTTTGCTTGATCGTCGTCGAGATCTTGCTGCGCTGCTCGGTGCTCAGAGCTGCGCTGCTCCCGCCCGCAGCACCCTGACCGGTGGTGGCGCCCTTCTTGTCGGACTTATCCTGTGCCCGGTTCTCACGCTGCTGGTTGCGCTGATCCTGTGCGCGCGGGGTCTCCTGGCCGCGCTGTTCGGTCTGGCCACCCTGACCCGTGGTGCCTTTTTCCGCGCCACTCTTTCTGTCCTGCGCGCGCTGCTGGTTCTGGTCGCCGCGATCCTGCTGGGCGCGAGCGGGCGGCGCCTCCTGCCGCTGTTGCATTTCATTGCCGCCCTTCATGCCGTTGCCTCCGGGCTGCGATGCCGGTGGCGCGGACTGCTGCGCCGGCGAGCTGCTTTGCGGAGACGCGCTTGGACCCTTGTCCTGTGCAGTTGCGATACCGGCGCCGGCGATCAACGCGGCGGCTGAAACGGAAATCAATAAGCGAGACCTCATGGTTGACTCCTCTCTGTGTTCTTCTGATCCCGTGCTCCGGCGCAAGACGGCTGCGCGCCGGTCTGGTTTCTGAACGCAGTCAGGAAAGCGACGTTCCGTTTCGCCGCGAATTGTCGCTGTAGTTCCTCCCGGTCATCGCGGCTTGTGGCCATTCGCGCCGCGGCGCGGCATAGTTCCATTCGCCTGAGAATCGGGAGGGCCTTGTGGCGCGCATTCAGTCGACGGTTGAGACCCGTTCGCGCGAGTTTCGCGCCAACGCCGCGCGATGGAAGATCCTGATCGAGGAATTGAAAGCGGCACGCGCGGCTGCGGCGCTCGGCGGCAACGACAAGGCGCGCGAGCGCCATGTGTCGCGCGGCAAGCTCCTGCCGCGTGAGCGTGTGATGCGCCTGATCGATCCGGGGTCTCCGTTCCTCGAACTGTCGCCGCTCGCGGCCTACGGCATGTACGAGGACCAAATTCACGCTGCCGGCATCATCACCGGCATCGGCCGCGTGTCGGGCCGCGAATGCATGATCGTGTGCAACGATGCCACCATCAAGGGCGGCACCTATTATCCGATGACGGTGAAGAAGCACATCCGCGCACAGGAGATCGCGCGCGAGAACCGGCTGCCGTGCATCTATCTGGTGGATTCCGGCGGGGCCAATCTGCCGAACCAGACCGAGGTGTTTCCCGACCGCGACCATTTCGGCCGCATCTTCTACAACCAGGCCAATCTGTCGGCCGCGGGCATCCCGCAGATCGCGGTGGTGATGGGCTCCTGCACGGCGGGCGGCGCCTATGTGCCGGCGATGTCGGACGAGACCGTGATCGTGAAGAATCAGGGCACGATCTTTCTCGGCGGCCCGCCTCTGGTGAAGGCGGCGACCGGGGAGGTCGTGTCGGCGGAAGAGCTCGGCGGAGCCGACGTGCATACGCGCAAATCCGGCGTCGCCGATCATCTCGCGTCGAACGACGCTCATGCGCTTGCGATCGCGCGGCGGATCGCGGCCAATCTCAACACGGTCAAGCGCGTCGACATTCCGCTCATCGCCGCGCGCGAGCCGCTGCATGACGCGGCGGAACTGGAAGGCCTCGTGCCGACCGACCTGAAGAAGCAATACGACGTGCGCGAGATCATCGCGCGGATCGTGGACGCTTCCGAATTCGACGAGTTCAAGAAGCTCTATGGTACGACTCTCGTCACCGGCTTTGCGCATCTGTGCGGAATGCCGGTCGGCATCATCGGCAATAACGGCATTCTTTATTCCGAGAGCGCGCTGAAGGCGGCGCATTTCATCGAACTGTGCTGCCAGCGCCGCATTCCACTCCTGTTCCTGCAGAACATCGTCGGCTTCATGGTCGGCCGCGATTACGAGACCGGCGGGATTGCCAAGGATGGCGCCAAGATGGTGACCGCGGTCGCGTGCGCGCGGGTGCCGAAGCTTACATTGATCGTCGGCGGCTCGTTCGGCGCCGGCAATTACGGCATGTGCGGCAGAGCCTATGGCCCGCGCTTCCTGTTCACCTGGCCGAATGCGCGTATTTCGGTGATGGGCGGCGAGCAGGCGGCCTCCGTGCTCGCAACCGTGCGGCGCGACAATATCGAGGCCGGCGGCGGCAAATGGAGCGAGGTGGAGGAAGAGGAATTCAAGCAGCCGATCCGCGACCAATACGAGCGCGAGGGCAGCCCGTATTACGCGACCGCGCGGCTCTGGGACGACGGCATCATTCTGCCGGGCGAGACGCGGCGCGTGCTGTCGCTTGCGTTATCGGCGGCTCTGAACGCGCACGTGGAGGAGACGAAGTTCGGGGTGTTCCGGATGTGAGGAACATTTCCGGCGCGTTTGCGTTATCGTTCTCTTACGAAGACAGGAAGACAGAAAGGAGGACAGGCATGTACCGCGTCTATTCCGGGCCGGCCGGTTCGGAGACCCTCAGCCCGCTCGACAAGGGCCGTCATCTGTTCAAGGAATGC
>Ga0182742_1003240_pt1 | contig 16324 bp, 11 predicted proteins | sample eDN5th37CBELigMG_FD_128880 | JGI IMG/M metagenome (GOLD analysis project Ga0182742, IMG submission 128880) | Enriched Miracle-Growth compost microbial communities from Emeryville, California, USA - eDNA 5th pass 37_C BE-Lig MG (version 2)... ...
CAGGCCCATGCCTGACCGACGATGCCGCCCGTGGAGTTGCCTGCGACCATTCCGACGCCCATCGCGAGCAACGCAGGAACGAATAGTCTCGCGCCGTGGAGTACCGGTTTGGTCGAGAAGGCGATTGCCACGGGCAGCAACCAGGTGACAATCCCCAGAGGAATGCAAGTCGCACCGAGTATAATTGTCGCCGTATACGCCTCGTCGTACTCAGGAAAGACCGCGTGGATGACGGGGCGGGCCAGCAATGCTCCCGCCGCGACGGCGATCGTCAACCCGACACCGAGCGTGACGACGTCCTTCCACACCATGGCCGAGCCTTCGACCGAGGAGCGGTGGAAGGCAACAATGACTTTCGGATAGCGAACCTGCGCGATCGAACCGAGTACCGTGACGGCAATGGCGCAGAGGTTGGCCCCGAAGGCGAACAGTCCGAAATCATGGTGGTCGGACAGGGCTGAAGAGAACCAGCGGTTGGCCGTCATGTAGAAGATCCAGGCGGCTCCGAAGGCGAAGAACGGAAGGCCGGCTCGCACGAGCCTCATGCTGCGGGCAATACGCTCCTTGTCAATACGCTGAGGCTTGGCCAGGGTCGCCGCACAGGCTCCATACCAAAGAGCGAGCATGCTGAAGCAACCCGTGACCCCGGCCACGAGCAGGCCGATGAGACGGGGAAGCGTGAGCCCAGCCTGCAAGAGCAACGCGGATACCGTGAACTCACCGGTGCGGGACTGCGTACGATAGGCCACCACGCGCCCATTGGCGATCATCATAGCGAGCCCCGCCAGGACTGCGATGACCCCGTCCGTCGGCGTAAAGTGACCATCGACCATCGCGATGATCACGGCCATGGGAACCAGGAACGATGCAGCCGCCATTGCGATGGGCCACCGTGCCTGCACGAGATCCTCGATCACCGCATGGGTGACGATTCCGTTCGCCCCGAGGATCTTGTCCCCGAGCTGAGAAAGCCCGAGATCGAAGTACATCGCGTTCTGGAACAGGACTGTCAGGAGCGCGAATGCTCCGAAAACCGCCGGCTCGAGGATCATCGGAGCCAGAACCGTGGTCACGGCACCGATGACATTCATGACGGGCGCGCCGATCGCATAGGCGGCAGGCTTGCCAAGCCAGCGGCCCGGCCCCTCGTTCACAAAATGGGCCAGCATGAGGTCTTGAGGACCTGATGTGTATGTCGACGGTTCGGTTTCCTGAGCGATCATATGCCACCAGTTCTCAGAAACGCCGTGCAGAAGCGGCGGCTCTCTCCGGGCCAACCGGTGCGGTAGCAATGTCCTCCACCAACGCTACCGGCGGCATCTCGCCGGTTGACGCGTGCGGAACCAGACCCATCCGGTGTGCGAACGCCATGAGCTGTCTGCGGGCGACGAATGCCCCTGCGATGGTCGCGAGAACAAGACTTGCCAGCATGGTCAGGAGGAACTGCGGCTGCGCAGGGCGCAGGGGCACCTGAGGCACCGTGACGATCTCCGCATCGGGCGTCAGAACATCGGCCCGTCCATGATGCGAATGCACGCGTTTAAGTGCTTCGTCGTAAATCTCCTTGTCGAACGCGGCCCGGCGGTTGAGTTCCTCGAGCTTCAGCTCGTTCCGACGCCTTTCAACCAGCTTCCCGCGGAGGCGTTCGATCGCCTCCTGCAATTTGATTTCGTGGTTGAGCAAGCCGTCCAGCTCGATCTCGGTCGCGCGTAGGATTCTTTCCGCCTCGGCCTTGATCTCGGCGTTGATGGCCCGCGTCTCGCTTCCGAGGACCGCACTCCTCGACATGGCCGTAGCGAGGGTTTCCTTGAGCCGCCGTACGGTCGGGGACGACAAAACCTCGGGAGCATGCTCAAGATCCCCAGCATCGTTGCGGGCATGCAGGGACTCGACCCTGATGGTTGCCTCAATGATCCGCGAGCGGACCTGCGCGGCTTCTGCACTCAAGGTCGCCAACTGGTTATCGATGGCCACCCGTTCGCCCGTGTCCATGAGACCGGACCGCTCAAGCAGCTCCTCGACCTTGCCAAGCGATTCACGGTAGGCGCTTTCCCGCGCCTCGGCTTCGTTGCGCAGCCACAACGCGACTTTGGTGGAAGCCTCACGCTTGCGCGCCACCTGGTCGTCGAGATATGCGGTCATAAGGGTTTCCGTCATGGCTGTCGCCTTCTGCGGATCGCTCGACCAATACCCCATCTTGACGGTATAGGACTTCCGTTCACGCTCGACCGACAGGCGTTCGTTGAGATTGCGGCGCACCTCTGCCTCGGACACGGGCTTTGCGGAGCCGAATCCCAAGAGGTCGCGCTTAGCGAATTCAGGATCAGCTGTAAGGTTGTGTCTCGCGATCACAATATCAGCCAGTCGTGGGGATGTGATGTGCTCGATCTCTGACTGGATGGCGTTCTCATCGAGCACATGGCGCCATCCGCGGACATCGTCGGATGAACCTGTATCGGATGGACGCAACACGACCACGGCAGATGCCTCGTACCGGCGCGGAATGAAGGGCCATGCAACTAGCGTAGTGGCCACGATCGGCACGAAACCGATCAAGAAACGGCGGACGAGGTCCTTGTTCAACAGGTGGAGGCCAAAACCTTTTCCTGTCTCTTCGTCATCTGCCTTGCCGCCGGAAGGCACCGTAGCGGAGCGCCGCAGTGCGGAATCCTCGTGGACTTCGTTGAACGGGAAGGTCGTCCGGGCCACAGGGCCGGGGAAGACAGGATTGGCATTCATCGGCGCACCATAGCGTAAGCGAGTCTGCGGGACTGCGCGGAGGTTAGACGGAAGGCAGAGTACAAGCACGTTGTGATGACGTACTGCCAGAAGCTCAGGAAGCCGCGGCGATAGAGATCACTGCGGAATTTGATCTCGTGGACGAGGTAGTCGAGGCCGCCACGTCTTTCGCACAGGTCGATGCCCCAACGGGCGTGGACAAGAACTTTGGGCACGCATCGAAATCGGGCCCCGGATTGTGCGAGCCGGACGAAGAGGTCGTAGTCCTCCATCTTGCCGAACCGGGCGCTGTAGCCGCCGACGTTGCGAAAGGCCTCAGCCCTGAACGTCATGGAAGGGTGGACCAGGACGTTGCGCCAGCGGAGTGCGCCGACGATCATGTCGTGCTTGACCGGGCAGATCTTGATGACCCTCTTGCCGTCTTCTTGGAATTCCTCACTCCAGGAGCCAACAGCGGCGAGAGACGGGTCGCGCTCGAACTCTGCGAGTTGCAATTCGAGACGCTCCGGCACGCTGATGTCGTCGCTGTCCATGCGGGCGATGAAATCCCCCGTGCAATGGGGGATACCTGCGTTCAAGGCCTCGGCAAGGCCTCCTTGCTTCGCGAGTTGCAGGACATCGAACCGCTTCACGCGTGGGTCGCAACGAAAACCCTCGATCACGGCGAGCTGGTCGTCTCCAACGGGGCCATCAATGACGAGAACCATTTGCTCTGGAGGCCTGGTCTGCCCGAAGATGCTCTCGAGGGATTGCGCCAAGTAAGCGGCCTTCTCCTTGGCGTAGGTAGTCATGAGGACGCTGACTGTACTCATGCCTCTTGCTCCTTTACGGGATTGCGTTCTTCGGTTCGCCATCAACGTGCGCCGTCTCTGGACAGGACCACCCGCGGCGTCCTGAGCAGGATTCCCGCATCCGCGAAGAGGCTCCAGTTCTTGACGTACTCGACATCCATGGCCATGCGCTGCTCGTACGACAGATCGTTGCGCCCGTTCACCTGCCAGAGTCCGGTGATCCCTGGGCGGACGGCTTTGTAATAGTCGGCCCGCACCCCATAGCGATCGAGCTCCTGCGATGTGATCGGTCGAGGGCCGACGAGGCTCATGTCACCCTTGATGACGTTGATGAGCTGCGGCAGCTCGTCGATGCTGGAACTCCTCAGAGCCCTGCCGACGGTTGTGATACGGGGATCGAAGGAGAGCTTGCGCGTCTTCTCCCATTCCTCCGCGGCCTCCGGATGAAGTGCGAGATATTCCCTCAGCGTGTCCTCTGCGTCCGGGATCATCGACCTGAACTTCAGGCATCCGAAGATCTTTCCGTTTCGACCGACGCGCTTGTGGCTGAAGAACACGGGGCCACCGTCCATCGCAACCAGCAATGACACTACCGCCAACATGGGAAGCAGTATGACGAGGAGAAATGTAGCTGCAAAAACATCGAAGCATCTTTTTACAGCGCGAGACAGGACGCGTTCCGTGCGTTGAGCGATCCCGAACCTCCAACCGTGCGCATTTTCGACCCCGGTGACAGGGGCATTCTGTATGTTCGTGTGAGAATTCATGGCCCACCTTTCAGCTGATCGGCGGCCCAATTTTGACTATTTGCCTATCAGCTTAGCGGTTTGTTAACCTGTGCAGGGCTTGGCCGCTACTTCCTCCCAAGGGCTACCTATTGTTAGCAGGAGAAGGGCCCCTAAATCGGAAGCCGCCTACCACTAAGGTGAGGTATTTAAGCCTAATCAGACCGTGTATTGCATTGCGGTGATGGCGCACCAGCGCAATCCAACAACCCACATTGGGGCCGTTCTTAGAGGCCTAATCAGCGATGGTCGAAGAGATATGCCCCGCAGATGCAATGCCTTGGAATTATTACAGATTTTCTGCGTAACAGCGGGATATCGGAGACTTCCGCCACTAAAGATTCCGGATCGTCCAACCGGTCCGGTGCGACGGCCCCGCGTCAGCGCCGCCCCCAAGCGGAACGCGGCGGCCGCCGCAATTTTTTGGTCACGGCATACAACCAACGGAGGCACTACTTGGAGATGAACAGGGTAGCGCGCGTTGACGCAGTTCTCGTCTGTGCGCTGGCGGCCGCATGGGCTGGATGGATCCTGTCCGGTCACGTCGGAAGCCTCGTCTACGGCGTGCCTTTGGTGCCCATCGTCCTCGCAGGGTGTGCGATCGCGGTGATTGGTCTCCTCCAGCGTCGCAGAGGGGCGTTGCTCGCGTTCCTTTGCTTCGTGACGGTCTTTCCTGCCATCAGTTTCAGAACCAGGGAAATCGGTGTTCCGGGGCTCGATTGGCAAAACGGCCTGAAGCTCGTGATCTGGGGTTGCTTGGTCGGGTTCGGCCTGGCGGCCCTGCGATCCTGGATCGGGCTTCTCCGGGACAAGGTCATCCTTGGCTTTCTCTGCTTTGGGGCCTTCGCCATCGCCTCCAGCGCCTACTCTCCCGTTCCGGCATACAGTGTCGCCTGCGCCATCGGCATGGTCGGCTACATGATGTTCGCAAACGTAGTCGCCTCCAACTTGGACGAAAGGGATGTCCTGCTCTCCGTCTGCTTCGGCCTCGGAGCGTATCTTGCCGCCGGGTGGCTGTTCGCCGCGATGTCCCCGGGATCTGCCTTCCTCCCGCCCAATGAGGGGCAGGACGGCTATCGAATGCTCGGGCTGTCATCTCATCCGAACATGCTCGCCATCGAAGCGGCTTGCTTCATGGCGGCTATCGTGACGGCTTTCGTGAAAGGATATCTGCCGAGGCGCACGACTTGGCTGCTCGCGCTCCTCGGGCTGGCGACGATCATCGCCTCCGGGAGCCGCACGTCCGCCCTGGCGCTAGCACTTTCCATCTTTGCTGTGGAGGCGCGTCGGAGGGGGCTTCTGCCTCTCTTCGTAGCCATCGCAGCGGGATGCGCCGCCCTGGCCGGCTATGTGTATGGCGTCGGCCTCCTGGGCGGGATCGACGACGTCCTCAGGTCCGTGAGCCGCTCAGGCGACGCCCGGGAGATCCTCACGCTCACCGGCAGGACCGAGCTGTGGGCTTTCGTCTGGGAAAAGATCATGGAACGGCCGCTGTTCGGCTACGGGTTCAACAGCGCGGAAGCGGTCCTGTCCCGGGATTGGTATGGCAATGCCGATGCCGGGTACAACGCCCACAACGTCCTGCTTCAGTCGCTCCTGACCGTCGGTTTCGTGGGAACGGTCCCGTTCGCATGTGCACTTGCCATCCTCGCCAATCGGTGGCTGACTCAACGGCAACGCACGCTGTCGTCCTACGTGATTCCGTATCTTCTTATTCTCGGGTTCACCGAGGTCCACATCGCCTCGATCCCCATCCTCCTGACGCTTATGGTCTTCGTTGCCATCGCCCTGGACGCGAAGCATCGAACAACGCCGGAGCAGGGATCACGGGCCGAGCATGCGACGGGAAGGAGGATGAAATGAGTTGGAAAGGAAGACTGAGCTGCCTGACGCGGTCCATTATGTCGCCAGGTGAACCGCTGGTCCTCATGTACCATCGCGTGACCGACCTCGAGCATGATCCCTGGAACATTGCCGTCTCCCCTGAGAACTTCCGCCAGCAGATGCGGATACTCTCGCAAACGCGTAAGGTCGTTCCTCTGTCGACGCTCGTCCGGGAGACGGAACGGGGGAGAGGGAAGGGCATGATCGCCATCACGTTCGACGACGGGTACATCGACGTGTACGAGAAGGCGTTGCCGATCCTGCACGAATTCGGTTGCCCGGCCACCGTGTTCATGGTGCCGGGGATGCTGGACCGACGGCATGGCTTCTGGTGGGATGAACTGACGAGAATCGTCTTTGCCACTCCCAAATTGCCCGTGGAATTCCAGTTTCCCGACAGTCTGGCCGTGGATGATTTCACGTGGAGCCACAAGGACGGCGACGCAGACGATCGCACCAGACGCTCACTGTACTATGCTCTCTGGCGGCGCCTGCACGACATGGAGCCGGGCCGGCGCGACGAAGGTCTCGCATCGATCGCGGATTGGGCAGGGGTCGGGCTTTACGATGATCCCTCGGACAGGGCCATGTCCTCCACGCAGGCTGCCCGTATGGCCAGCATGGACCTGATCGAGATCGGTGCCCATACGATGACGCACCCGTCACTTCCAACCCTGTCGCGCGATGCCCAGCTTCAAGAGATGAAGGCGAGCAAACGTGCGTGCGAGGAGATCGTTGGAAGCAGGGTTGAGCGGTTCGCGTACCCGTTTGGGGATTACAACGCCGATGCGATCGCCGCCGCAAGGGAGGCCGGGTTCGCCGCCGCCTTCACGACGAAGGCGGGCACAATGTCGATGGAGAGGAGTTCATTGCTTTTTCCTCGGATGAACATCGGAAACTACGCACCCGAGCGTTTCCGTTTCGCTCTTGCCGTCAACTTCGCCGTGCCCGATGCCTTGCCGCTCAGTGTGGCCGAACGCCTGAGATGGGCATTCCCGTCTCTCTCTGCACTCTCGCTGGGTATTTGAAAGGGAGAGTGGTGCCAAATGTATTGCTACTGAATTCGCGTGTCCAGGTTTCCACTCGACTTCAAGATGTAGTCGAGTGGAAACCGCATGGACGCGCCTGATCAACCTCGATCACAGCACATTGGCACCCGACTAGCACGCGGTTGCGAGCGGAGCCGCGTTCCGCCTCAAATCACCAGGAAATCCTTAAAAGTCAGGTGGAGGCCCGCCTTGAGCCTGGCGATCTCGATCGCCTTCCCACCCCCCGATCCATCACCGTCGTAGCTCAGGGCTCCCGTCTTCTTGTTATAAATGATGTAGTCGTTGCGGTCCTTCGCCTTCTCCCCGGTCGTGAAGAACCTCTTGTCGAGTTGCAGGGGCTTATCAAGAGTCCCCTTGCCGATCTTCCGGTGGACTGCGTTGTCCAACCAGATGGAATCGTCCTTCGGGGCGAAGTCCATGATCCTGTCGAAGTTCTTCTTCTTCGGGGCCAAACGAAACACGAAGGTATCCTTCCCGCTGCCGCCATAGAGCGTATCGTTCCCCGAGCCGCCGTCGATTACGTCGTTTCCGCTACCACACTTAATCGTGTCGTTGCCGGCTCCCCCCTTGAGAACGTTTCTCGATGCCGACCCTGTCAGCTTCACAGCCGCCTTGAGGCCGGCGGCATCGATGTTCTCGAAGTCGGACATGAGGATTCCGCCGGGCTGGGTTGCCTTGGACAGCGTGAACGTCGTGACGCTCGGCTTCGTGCTGCCGTGGAGGATCAAGGTGTCCTCGCCGTAACCGCCCAAAAGGACGTCACCCCGTCCAAGGGTGGCGGCCGTGGCCCTGACGACCCCTCCCTCCGGGCCGAGTTCCACCCTGTCCTCGGCTTTCGTGAGGACTGCCGAGGACAGGTCCAACGTAAAATCGAACGGGTTTGACCAAAGCGACGCGTTGCCATATGCATCGACGACCTGCGCGCTGATGGGCTTCTTTCCCCATTCTCCGATAAGGGAAAGGTTCTCGGATGTCAGGACATATGACCAGTGACCGTTCCCGCCAGCGATGACTCGACCGAGCTCCATGTCACCGAATAGGACGCGGACTACGCCCCCTGGAGTAGCAGTTCCCGTCACCAGGTGGTCTGCCACAAGGGCGCCGATGACACGATCACTTCCGCCGACGGACGTAACCGTGGGCATAGGGAGCAGCTCCCCGAGGCCGGGGAACCTGTCATATGCCCTGATGTAGTCGATCATGAAGGTGGGAGCGAAACTCCCTGTTGCGTCCGGATATCCTTCCCACGGCCCTCCCACGTTGAGGTTGACGATCATGTACATGGGCTTGTGCATGTCTGCGGGAGTAGGGGCCTGGAAGACGGGCTTGCCGTCGAAGTACCAAGTGATCTTGTCAGCCTGCCAATCGATCCCGTAGGTGTGGAAATCGGCACTGGCGTCGGGGATCGGGAGCTTCGATTCCGTCCGGTAATGGGTAGGAGAATCCATCATCTCCCCGCCCGTTTGGGAATGAACCGTCATGTGCAGCGTGGAGGGATCCGATCCTAGAATCTCCATGACGTCCAACTCAGGCGGCCAGGAATCGTCTGTGGGGAGAAGCCAGAAGGCGGGCAGGGTGCCCGCCTCAACGGACACTCTGGCCCTGATCTCGAAGTATCCGTAAGTCTGCTGGAACTGATGGTAGGTCGAGACGACGCCCGATGTGTAATGGTACGTACCTCTGTAATCCATGAACTCCGTCGTGGATCTCGAGGCAGTGATCGTCAGGATACCGTCCTTGACCGAGAATGGATTGGGCGAAGTTCCCAAATTGGTGGGCTGGACGTACCAAGTATCGCCATCTCCGGTCCATGAGAAGCCTTGATCGGCCCACTCTCCTCTTGCCCAACCGGGCCGGGAGTCGAGCCCACTCGTGCCGTCCCAGAAATGCAACTCGTCGAATTCTTCCGAGAACGTCAGCATGGATGATCACTCTCCCTGTTTCCGTTCCTGGGACTCCAGGACGCATCCCACGGCGTCGGCGATGAATGGACACGCCTTATCAAGACCCATTCCAATAGCTGACCGTCCTCCTACCGATATCATTCTCGAGGGAAGCTTGACGAACCGTTACCATGCCCGACGGAGTGTTACCACTATCCTGCCCGTGGAAGCGCCCGAGCCTGTCTGCGACAGTGCCTTGTTGATTTCCATTCGGATCTGACCCGGGTTCCATTGAGAACTGACCCACCTTCAGATGATGTCTCGCGGGTCAGTCCTGGGTCAAGGCATGGCGGGCCTCCTTCATTTTCCGGGATGCTTCGTCGGAGCTTGCCTCGAACCGGAAGCTGTCGTTTCCGGTCTCAAGGTTGTGCCAGCGATGGGTCAGGCGGTTGAGCAGAGTGGCGGTCATCTTAGGCGTCGATCAGCATGTGCAGCAGGTCAAGCGAACTGGGGAGCAGGCTGGGGTAGGCAGATGCTGTGGCTCGGCTCAATATGCGATAGAGAGAGGCGCTAAAGCTCCCGGTGCCGGCAGGCGCGAAGCGCCAGGCGGCGGGAGAATGGCTCAAAAATCCAGGAAGGTAGGGGGGTATCGATGACAGAGGTCCTTTGGCAGAACCTTAAGGCCGCTCAGCTGCGTGAGCGTGCCGACCGCGGGGCTATCGTGCTCCTGCCGGTCGCATCCACGGAGCAGCATGGGCCGCATCTGGCCACGGGTGTTGACGATGTCCTTTGCTCGGAGGTTTGCCGCCGGGCCGCGCTGAAGCTTGCAAACCAGAACCTGCCAGCGGTCGTTGCACCGACAATTGGGGTCGGGCTTGCCGAGCACCACATGGCTTTTGGCGGCAGTCTGACGCTGACCCTGCCAACCTACCACGCGCTCCTCCGGGATCTCTGCGGCTCTATCCTAAGAGCCGGGTTCGGCAAGATCCTGATCGTCAATGGGCATGGGGGTAACATGAGCGCCCTGAATGCCTTGACGGTTGATCTCACGCGGGAGTTGAAGGCCCCGATCGCCACGACGACCTACTTCCTTCTCGCGAATGAGGCCTTCGCAGATATTCTTGAAGATCAGCAATCCGTCCTGCATGCCTGCGAGGCCGAGACCTCGATGATGATGGCGGTTCGGCCAGATCTGGTCGATGAGGCTGAATTACCCAATGCCCTCGGGCCGCAGGCAAGTGAGGCGAGTTCTGTGCTGAGCCCGCCATTGCACCGCTGGCGATCGTTTCAGGAGTTTGCCCCGTCTGGGGTAATCGGTGATGCCCGTCGCTCCTCGGCTGACAAGGGCGAGCGTCTCGTGGAGGCCGCCTCAAGCGCTCTTGCGGACCAACTGGCCCGCGGCAAACCGTGGAACTGAATATCCCAGCAGGTTCAAGAGCACGATTCCGAACCGGCGCTCGATCTCAGCCGCCGATAAAACCCCGAGCGGCACGTCCCAAGTTGGGGGCACCACTGCCCCGCCGCCGGAAACGGTCAACCGCCATGGATGATATGCCTACTAGGAATGGCTAAACCCTGTGCCGGTTCGCAGGTACGGATCTGGACTATGCAAGTGGTGTTGCGTTGAACTGAGGCTCAAACCTCGCCTTGAGGCACGCTTTTTTACATTGATTTAATGTGGTTTAAATTGCCTCAGCGATATGGAGTGTAAATTTCGCCCCAATGCTTTACAAGGAGCGGGAGATTTTTCACGTCCAGGAGAGCAACCCGTGTCGAAGGTTTATGTCATTCACGAGAACGGCGTCTGGGTCGAACCCCTGCGTGCCGCTTTTGACGAATTGGGAACACCTTTTGAGGAGTGGTTCCTGGATCAGGGAGCGCTGGACTTGCGTTTGCCTCCTCCGGACGGCGTGTTCTACAACCGGATGAGCGCCTCCTCGCACACGCGGGATCACCGCTATGCCGCCGAATACACGGGCGCCGTGCTTGCCTGGCTGGAGCGGCATGGGCGCACCATCGTGAACGACAGCCGGGCACTTAGGCTTGAGATCAGCAAGGTCGCCCAGTACGAGGCCCTCGCCGCCTTCGGTATTCCGACCCCCGACACGCTGGCCGTCGTCGGCAGGGACCATATCGTCGCTGCCGCCGAAAAGCTCGGTTATCCGCTCATCCTCAAGCACAATCGGGGCGGCAAGGGCCTGGGCGTGCGCCTGTTCCTCAGCCGGGCCGCCCTGGAGCAGCATCTCGCGTCTCCAGAGTTCGAGGAGCCCGTCGATGGGATCACGCTCGTCCAGCGGTATATCCAGGCACCCGAGCCCTTCATCACAAGGCTCGAGTTCATCGGTGGACGCTTTCTCTATGCTGTCCGGGTCGACACGAGCCAAGGCTTCGAGCTGTGCCCGGCAGACGCGTGCCAAGTTGACGCGACAGCTATCGGATCGGCAGCTTGTCCGGCTGTTGCCCCATCGGAGAAGTTCCGCGTCGTCGATGGCTACCAGAATCCGCTCATTTCAAGCTATGAGCGGTTCCTGACCGCCAACGGTATCGGCATCGCCGGAATCGAAGTGATCGTCGACGGGGAGGGGAGAACCTTCACCTATGACGTGAACACCAATACAAACTACAATCCCGATGCGGAAGCCCGTGCCGGCGTGTTCGGCATGCGGAGCATTGCTCGGCATCTGGATGCTCTGCTGCAGCAGCAGAAGGCGACAGCCCGCGCTGCTTGATGCCATCCCTCGTCGTTGGATGATGCTTGCCAAGCCGCATCGGCCACGACAACCCGGCCTTCCTTCGCCGTGTATTCCGGAGCCGCGCCGGGCTCACGCTATTCCATCCGCAGGGCCACTCCGCCATGGCCCTACGGAGGTTTGTTACTGTCCGGCCCTGATAAGAGGGCACTCGCCTTCCGAGAGAGGACGGAAGGCCTGGTCGCCAGGGATGGTGCGAACCAACTTCAGATAGTCCCAGGGCTCGCGGGACTCTTCCGGCTTCTTCACTTCGAAGACATAGAGGTCATGCACCGTGCGACCGTCTTCACGAACCCGACCGTTCTTGGCAAAGAAGTCGTTGACCGGCAGTTCCTTCATCTTCTTCGCAACCGCCTGTGCCTCGTCCGTTCCTGCGGCCTCGATGGCCTTCAGATAGTGGAGGATCGACGAATAGACGCCAGCCTGTCCCATCGTCGGCATGGCCTTATGGCGTTCGTAGAAGCGCTTTGACCAGGCACGGGTCTCATCGTTGAGATCCCAGTAGAATGCCTGGGTCATCAGGAGACCTTGGGCCTGCTCAAGACCAATCGCATGGATATCGGTGATATGCAGATACAGACCGGCCAATTGAATGCCGGAATCCTTGATCCCGAACTCGTGCGCCTGCTTGATCGCGTTGACCGTGTCGGCTCCGGAGTTTGCAATGCCGATGATCTTCGCCCCTGAGCCCTGCGCCTGAAGGAGGAACGACGAGAAGTCGTGATTGCCTTGCGGATGCTTGACGCTGCCAACAACCTGACCGCCAGCTTTGGTGACCGCATTGGCCGTGTCCCGCTCCAGGGCATGCCCGAAAGCATAGTCCGCTGTCAGGAAGAACCATGGCCCCTGCTTTGCCAGGGGTTGACCCGTGCCGACCGCCAGGCCGTAGGTGTCATAGGTCCAGTGAATGCCGACAGGCGAGCAAAATTTCCCGGTGAAGTCTGACGAGCCGCCCGTTGAAGCAATGACCAGCCGGTTCTTCTGCCGGCCGATCTCCTGAATGGCCAGGAGGACCGAGGACGTTGGAATATCGACGACAGTGTCCACCTTCTCCTGATCAATCCAGCGGTTCACGAGGGCTGAACCGATGTCTGGCTTGTTCTGGTGATCGCCGAAAACAATCTCGATCGGCTTCCCGAGCACTGTCCCGCCGAAATCTTCGACAGCCATCCGAGCTGCGATTGTCGAGCCCGGACCGGCCATATCGGCGTAGATTCCGGATTGATCGTTCAGTACACCGATCTTGACGAGATTGTCAGAGATCGGCTCTGCGGCCGCGACTGGCTGACCCAGGCTTTCCAGCGCCAAGGCGCACATGACGGCGGCTACCGCTACGCAATTCTTGTGAAACATTGTCTCCTCCTAAGTCCGAAAAGCTGTCGCGGAGAACAAGCGATAAATTTGTTCGTGCTAATGGAGTCGTTCTCTATAACGAACAATTGTGGCCTTGCAAGGTTCTGTCTGGGATGTCACCTGTTCTCGGAGTACAGAATTGAAGACGAAATCCGTCCGCGAGACAGACATATCCGACTAAAGTGTGTTCTCTATAAAGAACATTCTGTGCTGTCGAAACAGCTCAGGTGTTTGTCTTACAGCCAAGGATGGCTGCGACGTGGAGGGACACGTCACTCTCCGAAATCGCACATTGGTCCGCTAGTTGGCAGGATGTGAAAGTGGAATTGTACATTGACGCCGAAGGGAGCAGCAGAATGACCCATGCAATTCGCTTCTATGAGACGGGAGGACCCGAGGTCCTCGTCTGGGAGAAGGTCGAGGTCGGACCGCCGGGGCCAGGCGAAGCCCGCCTCCGGCACACGGCTATCGGCCTGAACTATGTCGACACCTATGTCCGGTCTGGCCTGTATCCCGCCTCCCTTCCGAGTGGCCTCGGCACAGAGGCGGCTGGTGTGGTCGAGGCTATTGGCCCCGGGGTGAGCGAGGTGAAGGTCGGTGACAGGGTTGCCTATTCGGGCGGGCCTCAGGGCGCCTATTCCGAAGAGCGGGTCATGCCGGCCGATCGCCTGGTCGTGCTGCCGGAGGGCATTTCCGATCAGCAGGCAGCCGCGATGATGCTCAAGGGCATGACGGCCCAGTACCTGATCCGACAGACCTACAAGGTCAAGGAAGGCGACACCATCCTGTTCCATGCCGCGGCTGGCGGGGTTGGCCTCATTGCATGCCAGTGGGCCAAGGCATTAGGCGCAACCGTCATCGGAACCGTCGGCAGTGACGAGAAGGCGGAACTCGCCGAGGCACACGGCTGCGACCATCCCATCATCTACACCCGCGAGAATTTCGTCGAGCGGGTGAGGGAGATCACCGGCGGCGCGATGGTGCCCGTCGTGTATGACTCGGTTGGCAAGGACACGTTCATGGCCTCGCTCGACTGCATCAAGCCTCGTGGACTGATGGTGAGCTTTGGCCAATCCTCTGGGGCGATCGGCCCAATCGATCTCGGCATCCTGGCCCAGAAGGGGTCGCTCTACGTGACCCGCCCCACATTGAGGACCTATGCGGATAAGCGGGCGGATCTTCTGGCCATGGCCGAGGATCTCTTCAAGGTGGTTCTCTCAGGGGCGGTCAGGATCGAGGTCAATCAGACCTACCCGTTGCAGGATGCGGCCAACGCTCATAAGGACCTGCAGGCCCGCAAGACCACTGGATCGACTGTCCTGACCGTGTAGCCATTCGGCTTCGACATGCGCTGATCGAGGTGGGGCGGTTCCTCCACCTCGCTCGCCTTTCGGCGCGCTCGCACCTGCGGAGTTTTTAGCAATTGAGAACGCACGCGATCCCTACGGTAGATTCGATCCGAGGATTGGGCGATGATTTGAGATGGAGACCGGTGGCGCTTGTCGCTGACGGGCTTGGTCACGCCGCGGCAAGCACCCAATCCTGCGGCGGATCTTAGGGGCTGCACGATAGGCTCTATCCCGGGCCCGTCGACCGTTCTAGGTAATCGAACATTCAACCGACCGTTCCGGTCAATATTTCCTCGATCCAAAGGCGTTCATGTTCCACCTGACTTTCGCACTGCCCGCCCTCTATGTTTTGGCGCGGTTCGTGTGGCCGCTTCCGTGGGCGCCGGGCGGGAAGATTGTCCTTGCCATCGCCGTGCTCGTGGCATCGCAATACCATCTCTGGAGCCGCCTTTCCTCCGGCTCGGTCTTCTCGCCGGAGTTTCCCCGCGCTCTCGTGCTGCTGTTCAACTGGGCGTTTGGAGCAATCGCCCTCCTGGCGGTGATGCAGATCGCTCTTGATGTGACCGCCTTGATCGCACGGCTGTTCCGGGGTGGCGGTGCCATCCCGGACAATGTGCGCTACACGGCCGCGACGGTGGCCATGCTGCTCTCGGCCCTCGGCGTGTACCAGGCGACGCGTGTTCCGTCGCTCAAGGATATCGAGATCGCGATCCAGGGCCTGCCGCCTCAGTTCGACGGCTATAGGCTCCTGCAACTGACCGATCTGCATATCAGTCGCCTGTTTCACAGGGAGTGGACCCAAGCGGTGGTCGAGCGCTCCAACGCGCTCGGGGTCGACCTGATCGTGGTGACCGGTGATCTGATCGACGGCACATTCGGCGCGCGACGTGCTGACGTGGCGCCGCTGCGCGACCTGCGTGCGCCGGACGGGGTCTGGGTCATTCCCGGCAACCACGAGTACTTCTTCGGCTACGAGGAGTGGATGCGTCAGTATGCTGGCATGGGGATGCAGGCGCTCGCCAACGAACATACGGTCCTGACCCGTGATGGTGGATCGCTCGTACTGGCCGGTGTCACCGACTGGTCGGCGCCGCGATCCTCCCATCCGGCGCCGGACCTGTCGGCCGCGCTTGAGGGCGCCCCGCCCGAAACACCGATCATCCTGCTCGACCACCAGCCGAGGAATGCCCCGCAGGCGGCAGCACGCGGTGTGGCTCTGCAACTCTCCGGGCATACCCACGGTGGCATGATTTCAGGCCTGGATCGGTTGGTGGCACGCGCCAACAACGGCTTCGTCTCGGGCCGATACCAGGTCGGCGGCATGACGCTCTACGTTAACAACGGCACGGCACTCTGGCCCGGCTTCGCGCTACGGCTCGGGCGCTCGTCAGAACTGACCCGCATCACTCTGAGACGCACGTCACCGCGGGATGGCCCGCCCGCTCATGCTCCGTCGAGTTCGGAGCGGTCGCTTGCTCCGGCCACCGCAGGCTGAATTCAAGATGACAAAACCGTCCGGCGGAATGGCCGCAATGGTGCATTCCGGACGGGCTGAGTTTCTGCTTGAGGCAGGAACAGCGGAAGTTCCCGGAGGGCAGGGGATCGTCACCGCATGACCGATGCTGTTGAAAAACTCTTCTGATTGAACCGCCGGCGGCCCCGGCTTTCGCTCCTTTACGATCTGGGTACGGCTGGCCGGAACGTGGGGCCACTGACTTCAACTCTTTCACTCTCAGGTCGC
>Ga0182742_1003242_pt1 | contig 16312 bp, 17 predicted proteins | sample eDN5th37CBELigMG_FD_128880 | JGI IMG/M metagenome (GOLD analysis project Ga0182742, IMG submission 128880) | Enriched Miracle-Growth compost microbial communities from Emeryville, California, USA - eDNA 5th pass 37_C BE-Lig MG (version 2)... ...
GAACGGTCAACGCCGATCTTGCACAGCGCGAAGTCATTCTCCTTCTCGCCGTGACGCAGGATGATAACGGTCTTCGGTAGGGCAAAGGCAGGCCATGCCAGACAACCTGTCAAGAGCAAGGCGCACGCCAAACGGCGAAATGTCTGCATGGTACATTGGTCCGATTCAATTCGCGTCGGCCCAATCTATCATATCCAAGGTCGCCTTCGCAGGACGACAAGTCTTTGTCACCAGATGGTGCCGCGCCCGTTTCCTGTGAGAGACTTGCGATATTTGGCGGGTGGCAGCCCGAATTCCCGCTTGAAGGCGCGGTTGAATGCAGCCTCGGATTCGTAACCGACCTCGGAGGCAACCTGCAGGATCGCCCGGCGCGTCGTCTGCAGCCTTCTCGCAGCGAGTTGTAACCGCCAGCGCGCGAGATAAGTCAGCGGCGGCTCGCCGATAAGCTGCGTAAACCGTTCTGTCAGGACGGAGCGCGACGTCCCGGCCTCGGTTGCCAGCCCGGCGACGCTCCAGGGATGACACGGTTTACGATGCAGCAGCGCAAGCGCAGTGCCGACGATCGGATCGCGCGCGCCGGCTAGCCAGCCGATCTGCTCTGGCGGCAACTGCTCCATGTATCGGCGCAGCGTCTCGATGAACAAAGCTTCGGCCATCTTCGAAAGCAGGACCATTCGTCCCGGACGTCCCGAAGCGGCCTCAGAAAGCAAGTGTCGAATCGAGCTTTCCAGCCACGCCCCGGCCGCATCGCTGCGGACATTGATGCTCACCATCGCAGGCAGTCCAGCAAGGAACAGCTTCGCTGCATGACGCTCACAGCCGAAATAGCCGCACACAAACCGGGTCGCTTCGCCTCCTCCGCCGATCCGAAGCGTGCTGAGTTCGCCTGCAAGGGAGCTGCGGATCGACTTACCGCTGTCGATCAGCGTTTTCGGCGCACCGTTCGCGACTGTGTGTGGATCGCCATGAGGAAAAATAACGACGTCACCGGCGGCGATCGGGATCTCCGTCCCATCGTAGAGCCGGACAATCGCACGGCCCTCTGCGACCAGGTGGTAGCCGACGAGGCGCTCCGTTCCGGGAGACAGCTTCGGGGCAGCCTGCTCCATCGGCGGAACCGCGAAACCCCATGGAGCGGTGCATATCGCATCGAAGAAGATGGCGCCGGTCATGCGCACCGCGGTCAGCGCCTCGGACAATGCGTCCATTTGCTCGCTCCTCGATAGAGAGCGGGACCGCTGCAAAGAAACGCGGATTTGCGGCAAAAGTTGCCATTGCGTATGCGGCTAACCTAGCGGCTCCTGACCAAGAAGGAGAACGTCATGAACATCCGGCAAAGCACGCTCAACACGCAGCAAAGCGAGGAAAGCTGCCGGTCTTGGGACCGGATCGCACCGGGCTACGACAGAAACGTCACGCCCACGCATATCTGGCTGGCCCATGAAGGGCTTTCGCGCGCCGGACTCCGTGCCGGTATGAGGTTCCTCGACGTTGCGGCCGGCAGCGGCGCTCTCAGCATACCGGCGGCGCGGCTTGGCGCGCGGGTGCTCGCGACCGATCAATCCGGCGAAATGCTCTCACTGCTCAGCAAGCGGGCGCGGCAGGAGGGGATCGACATCGAGACCCGCGTCATGGACGGCCACGCGCTCACGCTCGATGACGACACCTTCGATGTGGTCGGATCGCAATTCGGCGTCATGCTGTTTCCCGACATGCCCAAAGGCATCCGCGAGATGGCGCGCGTCGTCAAATCGGGCGGCCGCGTATTGATGAATGTCTATGGCGACCCGCACGAGATCGAGTTCTTCCGCTTTTTTGTCGGCGGCATCCAATCGGTCCGACCCGATTTCAGCGGTCCGCCGATGGACCCGCCGCCGCTGCCCTTCCAGTTGCAGGACCCGGCGAAACTACGCAAGGAATTCGGCGCCGCCGGACTGAGGGCCATCGAAGTCGAAACCATCGCCGAGACGCTGGAATTTCCGACCGGACAGCATCTCTGGAACTGGCTCATCTCGAGCAATCCGATTTGCGAGGCGGTCCTCGGCAACCTGAACATCACGACCAAGGAGAGAGGGACGATCGAGCAGACACTCGACCGGATGGTACGGGAACGAGCCGCTGGCGACGCCGTTGCGAAGCTCACCAATCCCATCAACATCGGCATCGGGACAAAGTGAAGCCGGGCGGGAGCCCGACTGGCCGGCTTACCGCCGTTCAAGCCAAGTCCAGAATGCCCGCCGCGCGATCCTCGCAGGCAAAGGCAAGTCGCAAACCATCGCCGCTCCAGGCGAGTGCGGTGACGGGCGTATCGAGATCAGGCGGATGCGCAAGCACCTCGGCACCGTCGTCGAGCCGCACCAAGAGGACGAGACCGTCCTCGTAGCCGGCGGCGACCACCGGCTGCTTCGGATGGCATGCGACGACTGCCAGCCGCTTCGCATGGGGCGCAAGGATCGTCGGCTGTTTGCCCATCGGCCCGTCCTTGCCGGAGAACGGCCACAGGATGAGCTGGTCCGAACCGCTGGTGGCAAGGAAGGCGGCATCGGCAGTCCAGTCCATCGAGCGCACGCGCGTGGCGTAGCCGGACATGCGCATGTGCTTGCCATCGGCGAGCCGCCAGCCATGCAGCATCGGCTCCTGCATGGTGGTGACCACGAAGCGGCCGTCCGGGCTTACGGTGACGCCGAGATGCGAGCCCTTCCATTCAAGCGACTCTGGCCTGGCCTGCGCATTCGGAAACCAAAGGGAGGCGCCGTTGTAATGGGCGATCGCGAGCCGGAAGCCTTTCGGCATGAAGACAAGCCCCCCGGCGGTCGAGGGCAGCTCGAGCGATTTCACTTCGCCCGTCCGGTTGGCGGTGCGTGCGATCTTGCCGGACGACCATGCGATCGCGCCATCCGGACCGAGCGCCACATGGTCGATCCATTTTTTCGCCGAGTCCGCAAAGATGGTTCGCACCGCGCCGGCGCGATCGATTTCCATCACCTTGCCGTCGTCGCCGCCCGTGACCATGCGCGTGCCGTCTCCGGCCGACGAGAGGATGCCGCCCTCATGCAGCGCGATGCGTTGCGAACTGCCGTCAGGCCCGACCAGGAGCGCAGCGTCCTCCGCCAGCACGAAGGCGGTTTGGTCGCCGAGAAAATGCGCGGCGATCGCCGAGCCGCCGGCGGCGACCGGACGCGTGCGATCGACAACGGAGGGGATGTTCGAGGGGCGGGTGTCAGACATCGCTTCAATCTCCGCTCATTCCCGCGAAAGCGGGAATCCAGCAAGGAAAGGACTGGGTCTCCGCTTTCGCGGGGACGAACGGCCTAGCCAATACACTCCGCGAAGCCCTTGCGGATCTTCTCCTCCGGCAATTTCTTGCCGATGAACACGATCCGGCTTTCGCGCTTCTCGCCGTCTTTCCACGGTCGCTGATGATCGCCATCGAGAATCATATGGACGCCCTGGAACACGAAGCGCTGCGGATCGTCCTTGAACGAGAGGATGCCCTTGGAGCGCAGGATCGCGGGCCCGTCCTCCGCAACCAGCTTCTGAATCCAGGGAAAGAACTTGTCGGGATTGAGCGGCTTGTCGGTCGCAAGGGCGATCGATTGCATCTCCTCGTCGTGATAATGCTTCACGCCATGATGGTGATGGCCGTGATCGTGCCCGTGATCATGAGCATGATCATGGTGATGGTCGTGATCGTGTCCGTCGCCGTGCAGGAATTCCGGCTCGATGTCGAGGATACGGTCGAGATCGAAAGCCTTGCGGTCCAGGACTTCGTCCAGCGCGATCTGCGAGCGCTGCGTGCGGTGCAATTTCGCATAGGGATTGATGCCGCGAATGCGCGCTTCAACCTCCTGCAGGTCGGGCTCCTCCACAAGATCGGTCTTGTTGAGGAGGATCACGTCGGCAAAGGCGATCTGGTTCTTGGCCTCCGGCGCGTCCTTCAGGCGGTCCTTCAGCCACTTGGCGTCGGCGACCGTCACCACCGCATCGAGCCGGGTCTTCTTGCCGACCTCCTCGTCGACAAAGAATGTCTGCGCCACCGGCGCCGGGTCGGCGAGGCCGGTTGTCTCGACGATGATCGCGTCGAACTTGCCCTTCCTGCGCATCAGGCCATCGATGATGCGGATCAGGTCCCCGCGCACGGTGCAGCAGATGCAGCCGTTGTTCATCTCGAACACTTCCTCGTCGGCATTGACGATCAGGTCGTTGTCAATGCCGATCTCGCCAAACTCGTTGACGATCACGGCGTATTTCTTGCCGTGCGGTTCCGAGAGGATGCGGTTGAGCAGCGTGGTCTTGCCGGCGCCGAGATAGCCGGTCAGGACCGTGACGGGGGTTTTTTCGGACATAGGAATTCGTTACTTCCTCTTCAGTCGATCAGTGAACGCAACCAGGTCGTCGGCACGCCGGCCGTAAAGCCGTTCTCCGTCAACGCGCGCAAGGATTTGCAGGCGTTCCCGCCTTGCGCATTCAACGTGTAGCCCTTGGACATCATGCAGACCGAGAGCAAGTCAAGAACAAACCCCTCCGGCGGAGCGCCCTGTGGCCGATCGGAGTTCAGATATGCCCCGTGCTCATGAAGGCAAGCCGAATAGGCGCTTCGCCGGCTCTCCGGGACACAGGCGCTTAGCAGGAGAGCCGCAGCGAGGAGCGCTCCCAAACGTCTGAAGCGGTGATCGGACACAGGATCGCTCTAGCCCATCAGCGCCGCGCTGAGCGTCCTTATATTATGCCGGATGAGGTCGATGTAAGTGGGTGCCGGGCCTTTTTCGTCGGTCAAGGCGTCGGAATAGAGCGTTCCGCCCAGCCTTGCCCCGGTCTCGCTCGCGATCCGATTGAGAAGCCGCGGCTCGCTCAAATTCTCGATGAAAACCGCCGGAATTTTCTGCGTCCTGATCTGCGTGATGATCCGCGCCACATCCCGCGCCGAAGCCTCCGAATCGGTCGATACGCCCTGTGGCGCGATGAAGTCCACGCCATAGGCGTCCTCGAAATAGCCGAAAGCATCATGGTTCGTGATGACCTTTCGACGCGCGGGCGGAATTGCGGATACAGTCTCCCTGACCTCGCGCTCGAGCGCATCGAGCTTGTCCAGATAGGCCGCCGCATTGGCCTCGTAGTCCGCCTTCCCGGCGGGATCGACGCCGACCAGGGCATCACGGATATTGGCCACATAGGTTTTCGCATTGGCGACGGACTGCCAGGCATGTGGATCGCCATTGGCATGTCCATGACCATGACCATGACCATGGCCATGCTTGCCGTCGCGCTTGCGCGGCTTGACACCGGTTGAGGCAACGACAGTGCGTGCCTTGGCGCCGGATGACTTGACCAGCCGGGCAAGCCAGCCTTCAAAACCGAGCCCATTGGTCACGATCAGTTTCGCATCCGCCAGCCTCTTGGCATCGGCTGGAGACGGCGAATAGACATGCGCATCGCCGTTCGGCCCCACGAGGGTTTGTACCGAGACGCGATCGCCTCCGACATTCGATACGAAATCGCCGAGGATCGAGAAGGTCGCGACAACGGGGAGCTTGTCCTGAGCCTGCGCAGGTGCTGCAAAAACGAGGAGCAGCGCCGCAAGGAGAATACGTCTCATGAGCATGAGCGCCTCGCCTGGTCAGGCTTCGAGATGGCGTGCGGGGAACAGCTGGCGGAGCAGCCCTCCGACGGTGCCGAACAGCAGCGAGACGGCGTAGAGAATGCCCGCGACGAGAATCACCGCAGGTCCAGCCGGCGCGGCGGTATGGAACGACAGCAGCAATCCGGCATAGCCGGACAGCATTCCGGCGAGGACCGCGACAACGATCATGGCGGTGACGTCGCGCGCCCAGAACCGGCCGATCGCAGCCGGCACCATCATGATGCCGACCGCGAGCAACGTACCGAGTGCATGAAAGCCGGAGACCAGGTTGATCACCAGCAGCGCCAGAAAGGTCAGGTGCGCCGGACCGCCCGCCTTGCTGACCGAGCGCAGATACAGCGGGTCGACGCATTCCAGCACCAGCGGGCGGTAGATGATCGCGAGCCCCAGCAGCGTCACCGTCGCATTGATAGCGATCAGCGTAAGGGTCTGGTCGTCGAGCGCGAGCACCGAGCCGAACAGGAAATGCAGGAGATCGATGTTCGTGCCGCGCACGGAGATGATGGTGACGCCCACCGCGAGAGAAATCAGAAAGAACACCGCAAGCGAGGCGTCTTCCTTCAATTCGGTCGAGCGGGCAACGAGCCCGGCCAGCAGCGCCACCGCGAAGCCGGCGACCAGGCCACCCGCCGTCATTGCGAAAATATTCAGTCCGGAGATCAGGAACCCCACCGCCGCCCCCGGTAACACCGCATGCGCCATGGCGTCTCCGACCAGCGACATCCGCCGCAGCATCAGGAAGACGCCGATGGGTCCGGCGCCCAGCGCCAGCGCCATCACTCCGACCAGCGCGCGGCGCATGAAGTCGAACTCGGCAAAGGGGGCGATGAGGGTGTCGTACATCAGATTAACCACGCGCTCCGTTACCCTCTCCCCTTGGGGGAGAGGGTGCCACGCGAGCCTGCGAGCGTGGCGGGTGAGGGGTAAAAGGGCTGACGTGAGGACAGCACCCTCTCACCCGGCTCGGGCCTGCGGCCCTCGCCACCCTCTCTCCCAAGGGGAGAGGGAAAGAAAGAGCGCACGCGTGGAGAGGTAAGAAAGAAACTACGCCGCGCATGCCGCCGCCTCCTCGTCGAAGGCTTCGCACATCGTCCGTGCTTTCCGCATATTGTCCGGCGTCAGCACGGTAGCGGTATCGCCCCACGCCACCTTCTCGCGTGCGAGCAACAGCGTGTGCGGGAAGTTAGCGCGCACAAGTTCGAGATCGTGCAGCGCCGCGAGAACCGTGCGTCCTTCCTTGTGCCAGTTCCGAACCAGCGCGACGAGATCGGCCGAGGTCTTGGCGTCGATCGCATTGAAGGGCTCGTCAAGCACCACGACCTTAGCGTCCTGGAGCAGAAGGCGCGCAAACAGCATGCGCTGCATCTGACCACCCGATAATGTGCCGATCGGACGCCGCTCGAAGCCAGTGAGGCCGACCGACGCGATCGCATCTCGGATTCTCGCGTGATCCGTTTTCGAGAAACCGCGCCAGCTTCCAGTCCGGCGCCAAAGCCCCATGGCCACAAGGTCGTAAACGCTGATCGGAAAGGTCCGGTCGATCTCCGCCGCCTGCGGCAGATAGGCGATGTCCTTCGCTGCGACGCCGTGCAGATCGACATGGCCTGACAGCGGCTTCAGCGCGCCCACAATCCCCTTGAATAGCGTCGACTTGCCGGCGCCGTTCGGGCCGACCACGGCGACCAATGCGCCCTTGGGAATTTCGGCGCTCAGATGGTGGACCGCCGGGTGCCGGTCGTAGCCGAGGGTCAGATCACGGAACCGCAATTGCGGCGTGGCGATATGCACGGTCATCAGCGCATCACCCAGATGACCGAGGTCCAGACCAGCACGATCAGCACCGCCGCAATGGCGATGCGCTCCACGGTCGAAAGCCGCAGGATCGATGGCCCTATCGCCGCGGGCGGGTGCGCGTGGCCATGCGGATGATGATGCTGGTGATGCTCGGTCATGGCTGGCGTCGTTCCCTGACTGTTATAGTATAACATTTCAGGCTGCAAAGGGCATGGCAGGGTTGGGTCCCGAAATAAAGGAGCGAAAGCCGGCGAAGCGTCCGCTGTGGCTTGGCTGGTTCCGGGACGCCGCGATTTGCCAAACCGCGCCCATCCGGGTCATGGTGATCAACCGCCCCCCAAAACCCGGCTTTTCGCATGAATGACCAGACCAAACGCATTGTCTCGATCGGCGAAGTCATGGTCGAGATGGCGCGCGGCCCGGACGGACGGTTCAGCCAGGCCTGCGGCGGCGATACCTTCAATACGGCGGTCTATCTCGCCCGCCGCGGGCTGCCGGTCGCCTATGCGACCGCGCTCGGCGACGACATCTATTCGGACCGGATCGTCGCGCTGGCGGCGGCCGAAGGCATCGCCACCGACCTGATCGTGCGCGTGCCCGGCCGGCTGCCCGGCCTCTACCTGATCGAGACCGATTCACAGGGCGAGCGCACGTTTCATTACTGGCGCGACACTGCGCCGGCGCGCGAGCTGTTCGAACTGCCGGACTGGGGCCGGATCGCCGAGAGCATCATCGGGGCGCGCGTCGTTTATTTTTCCGGCATCACGCTGTCGATCTACTCCAATCAGGGGATCGGGCGTTTCCTTGCGCTGCTGGAACTTGCACGCAAGGCCGGCGCCAAGGTGGTGTTTGACGGCAATTACCGCCCGCGCGCCTGGCGCGGCGATGTCCAGCGCACCCGCACCGTCTTCATGGAAGCGTTGAAGCGGGTCGATATCGCGCTGCCGACCTATGACGACGAGGCGCTGCTGTGGGGCGATCCTTCTCCTGACGCGACCATCGAGCGGCTGCAGGCCTTCGGCATCGCCGAGATTGCGATCAAGAACGGTCCGAACTCCGCGCTGGTCGCGGCCGGCGGCCACAAGGAATTCGTGCCGGTGCCCGATGTCGTGGTGCCGGTGGATACCACGGCGGCCGGCGACAGTTTCAATGCCGGCTATATAGCGGCCCGGCTGGCTGACGTGAATCCCGGCGATGCCGCGGTGGCGGGCCACCGGCTCGCGTCGGAGGTGATCCGCCATCGCGGCGCGATCATACCGCGGGCCGAGAGCGCGGTGCATTGAGTTTTCTCAACGCGAACGCAGGTGGGCTCCCTCTCCCCTTGGGGGAGAGGTGAACGGAGTGTGCGGGACGGGTTACGGCTTTCCGATCAGCATCGCCAGCCATGCCGCTATGAACGGCAGAGGCAGGCTCGCGATCACCCGCAGCCACACCACGCGCGCCGGCATGATCGGCAGTTCGTAGGTCAGCAGCCGCGGAAAAGCGTACAGCGCCCAGGCAGTCGAATAGGCGATGACCTGCGGCGCCCCCGCCCCGCCTTTCAGCGCCGCCGCGGCGATGGCGAAACCCACCACCGGCCCGCCCGGCGTCATCGCACCGGCGATCCCGGCAACGGCGATGCCGAACACGCCCGAGGATGAGCCGAGCCAATAGGCGACGCTGTCCTGCGGCAGGGCCGCCGCGATATATCCAGAGCCGAGCACACCGATCGCCATGCGCGGGATCAGATAGACAAATTCCGTCGCGCCGCCGCGCGCGCTTTCGCGCAGCAGCGGAAGGCTGCGCCTCGCGACGCCGAACGCCAGCGCAACGACGATGATCCAGAGCGCGCTCGTGACGATGAGATCGATCACGGGTTCGCCCTGCGGCGCCAATACCGCTCGATCGCTCGCGCGATCAGCCCCGCCATGACCGCAAGAGGCAATGCCGCAAGCCAGCGCCACAGAACGAAATCAAAGCCGAGAAAGGGCATCTCCCAGACCAGCGTCCGGCTCAGGCCGATGGTGGTCCAACTGGTGATCAGCGTGACCACTGCGGCCGCATCCGCGCCCATTCCAAGAAAGGCGGCCGCGATCGGATAGATCGTGAACGGCCCACCCGGCACGATAATGCCGACACCGGCCGAAACCAGGATGCCCCTGAGACCGGAATCCCTGCCGACCCACCGAACCACCGTGTCGCGCGGCAACAGGATCGTCACAAGCGCCGCGATCAGGCAGCCGGCGAGCACATTCGGCAGCATGCGCGCGAACAGGCCGGAGTCGTCCCAAACGACGTCGAAGAATCGCGCCGGGCCGTCGCGCCAGAACACGAAAGCGGCGGCGCTCGCCACGATCACGACCAGCAGGGCAGTCGGCCAGTCCACCGCGCGGCGTTTACGGCGCGGCTGCGACGTTTCCGCTTGCATCAGCCGCGCAGACCCGCGGCCTCGCGGGCAAGCGACGTGACGCGCTTGAAATCCTTGGCTGCAAGCACGTCCTTGGGCACCAGCCAGGAGCCGCCGACAGCAATGACGTTTGGCAGCGCCAGATAGTCTTTGACGTTCTGTACGTTGATCCCGCCGGTCGGACAGAAATGGATATGCGGCAAGGGCGCCGCCACCGCTTTGAGCCAATTCGCGCCGCCCGACGCTTCGGCCGGAAAGAACTTCAGGACCTCAAAACCGAGATCGGACAGGACCATGGCCTCGCTCACCGTCGAGCATCCCGGAAGGACCGGAATTTCGATCTCGGTGAACGTCTCGGCAAGGACGGAATCGGTGCCGGGACTGACCAGGAATTTCGCACCGGCATCAATGGCGAAAGCGGCATCGACATGCCGCACAACCGTGCCGGCCCCGACCGTGCATTCCGGCACCTCAACGGCGATGGCCGCGATGGCCGCAAGCGCCGCGCGGGTCCGGAGCGTGACCTCGATCACGGGAAGGCCGCCGTCGCACAGGGCGCGCGCCAGCGGCACCGCGATTTCGAAATCGTCGATGGTGAGCACCGGGACGACCGGTGCCCGGCTGAAAAGGGCTGCGGTTTCGACTGGATCGGGCATGGCGTCCAACACATGCCTGCGAAGTTCGTTTGGTTCAAGTCACACCCGGAAGGGCCAGCGCCCTGGGCGGGACAAGTGCAGCCCTTCACGCCGCGCGATTCGTTACACCAGCGAGCGAACGAGCCACAGTCCCGCAAACAGGCCGGCAACCGAAAGGACCACCGAGCCGATGCCATAGGCGGCCGCAAGCGCGATGTCGCCACGTTCGTAAAGCACGGCGACATCGAGAGAAAATGTCGAGAAGGTGGTATATCCGCCGAGGATACCGGTGGTCAGGAACAGCCGCCAGCTTTGTGACGCGTCGCCCTTGAAACCAAGCCAGCCGGCTAACAGGCCCATGACCAGCGAGCCGGTAACGTTGATCAGAAATGTGGACCAGGGAAAGCCGCTGCCGAGGAGCCGCGGCGTCCCGATATTGATTCCATGGCGGAGAGCGGCGCCCAGACCACCCCCGAGAAACACCAGCAGATAGCTCATTCGGCCAGACCTTCTGCAATGGTCGGGATTGTTCTGCCGCCCGTCCACGCGCGGTTATCGCCGACTTTCCGGTTGCGTCCAACCAAGGCCGCGTCCATGGTCCGGCCGCCATGCGTTCCCTCGACCTGTTCGCCCGGGACAAACTTGCCGGGCTCGAGCGTGAGAGTCTGCGGCGCAGCATCGTGGAAACGGCCGCCGGCGACGGCATCCATGTGGTCCGGGGCGGCCGCACGCTGCTGTCGTTTTGCAGCAATGACTATCTCAATCTCAGCCAGCACCCGAAGGTGAAGCGGGCGGCGGCCGCGGCCGCGAAAACGCATGGCGCAGGCGCAGGGGCGTCCCGGCTCGTCACCGGCAGCCATCCGCTCCATGCGGAACTGGAGGCGCGGCTCGCGCGGCTGAAAGGCACGGAGGCGGCGTGCCTGTTCGGATCGGGCTATCTCGCCAATGCCGGAATCATCCCGGCGCTGGCCGGCCGGGATGACCTGATCCTGATCGACGCGCTGGCGCACGCCTCCATGCATGCGGGTGCGCGACTGAGCGGCGCTTCGGTCATGCGCTTCCGTCACAATGACATCGCGCATCTGCGCGCCCTGCTGGACGCCGAGCGCGCGCGCTTCAGGCACGCCCTGATCCTCACCGAGGGCGTGTTCTCCATGGACGGCGATCTCGCGCCCCTGTCCGCGCTTTCGGACCTCGCAAGCCGCTACGATACCTGGCTGATGAGCGATGACGCCCATGGCATCGGCGTACTGGGAGGCGGACGCGGCTCGGCCTATATAAGCGATCCGCCCGCCGCCATTCCGCTGCAGATGGGCACGCTGTCGAAGGCGATTGGCAGCTATGGCGGCTATCTCTGCGCCTCGCGCGAGGTGATCGAGCTAATGCACAACCGCGCGCGCACCCTGATCTATTCGACCGGACTGCCGCCGGCCGCGCTCGGTGCGGCGATTGCCGCCCTCGACATCATCGAGACCGAACCCGACTATGCCGCGCTGCCGGTGCAAAAGGCGCGCGCATTCACGCGTGCGGCCAACCTGCCGGCTGCGGAAAGCGCTATTGTGCCGGTGACGATCGGCGACGCCGACGCCGCCTTGCGCGCCTCGGCGCTGCTGGAGGACGAAGGCTTCCTTGTGGTCGCGATCCGGCCGCCGACGGTGCCGGAGGGAACCGCCCGGCTGCGCATAACGTTCAATGCCATGCAGCCGGATGATGCAATCGATCGGCTGGCCAATATCGTACGTCATCGTATCCTGAGCTAGCGTCGTATCCGGGGGGCATCGGTCAATGACATCCGTCTTCATCACCGCGAGCGGCACCGATGTCGGCAAGACTTTCGTCGCCGCCGGCCTGATCCGCTATCTGCGCGCGCAAGGCGAGACGATTGACGCGATCAAGCCGATCGTCAGCGGCTTCGATCCGGCGCGGGCGGGAGAGAGTGATTCCGGCGTGCTGCTGCATGCGCTCGGTTTGCCGCTGACCGACGAGGAACTTGAGGACATTTCGCCCTGGCGTTTCGCAGCGCCGTTTTCACCCGACATGGCCGCGCGTCACGAGGGCAAGGAGATCGACTTCGATCAGCTCGTCTCGTTCTGCGAAACCGCGATCAAGGAGGCGGACGGATCGCTTCTGGTCGAGGGCGTCGGCGGCGTGATGGTGCCGATCGATCAGGACACCACCGTGCTGGACTGGATCACCGAACTCGACGTGCCGGTTGTGCTCGTGGCGGGCAGCTATCTCGGCAGCATCAGCCATACGCTGACAGCCTTCGAGGTTCTGGACCAGGAGGACTGCGATCTGCGCGCCATCGTCGTGAGCGAAAGCGAAGGCAGCCACGTGCCGCTCTACGAGACGGTCGCGACCATCGCCCGTTTCCTGCCGGCGGTCGAGGTGATTGCATTGCCGCGGCTGGAGCCCGGCGCCGATCACCCGGCCTTTGCGCAGATCGCAAAGGCTTGCGGCCTGGTGTGAGCCCGTGTCCCGGGCGCAGCGCAGCGTGGAACGGTGCGCTGCAGAACCGGGATCCATGTGGTTCGACGGAGCATTTAAGTCCCGGCTCAGCGGCGCACCATTTTACTTCGCTTCTTGCTGCGCCGCGTCCGGGACACGAGGCTTTAACGAGCGGCAAGCTCCCTCACCACCTCGCCGATCACGCGCGTTAGAGCCGCGACGTCTTCCTCGGCGATCGTGAATGCGGGGGCGAGATAGATCGCGTTGCCGATCGGGCGGATGAAGGCCCCCTTCTCGACGAACGCGCGGCGCAAGGCATTCAGATCGTCAATCCGGTCCAGCTCCACCACACCGATGGCGCCGCGCATGCGTACATCGGTCACGCCAGGCAGATCGCGGCATGGCGCAAGGCCCGCGGCCAGCCATTGCTCGATCCGCGCCACCTGACGCAACCGCTCGCCACCCGCGAACAAATCGAGCGAGGCGTTGGCCGCGGCGCAGGCGAGCGCATTGGCCATGTAGGTCGGTCCGTGCATCAGCGCATGCATCGGATCGTCGGACCAGAAGGCATCGAAAATCTTGCCTCGCGCGACGGTTGCCGCGAGCGGCAGCGTGCCGCCGGTCAGCGCCTTCGACAGCGTGACAATGTCCGGCACCACGCCCGCCCCCTCGCAGGCGAACATCGTCCCCGTCCGCCCGAAGCCGGTGAAGATCTCGTCGAAAATCAGCAGGAGGTCGAAGCGGTCGGCGAGCCGCCGCAGGCGCTTGAGCACGTCGGGATCGTGAAAGCGCATGCCGCCCGCGCCCTGCACCAGCGGTTCGACGACGATGCCGGCGAGGCGTCCGGCATGACGCTCCAGCAGCGTGACAAGCGCGGACTCGCTGTCATCGTCGCGCGGCAGCTCGGCAATGAGATGGCGATGCAGCACGCCGGCAAAGGCCTGATGCATCCCGGTTTCATCGGAAATCGCCATCGTGCCGAGCGTGTCGCCATGATAGCCGCCGCGGAAACACACAAACGTGTCGCGCTTCGTCGCGCCGCGATTGAGCCAGTACTGGATCGCCATCTTCATGGCGACCTCGACCGCGACCGAACCGGAATCGGTGAAGAACACGCGGGTCAGATCGCCGGGCAGGATTTCGCAGAGCCTGCGCGCAAGCGTCAGCGGCTGCTCGTGCACCAGCCCGCCGAACATCACATGCGGCATGACCGCGAGCTGACGCTGCACGGCCTCGCGGATATGCGGATGATTGTAGCCGTGGCAAGCGGTCCACCAGGAGGCGATGCCGTCGACGAGTTCGCGCCCGTCGGCGAGATGGATGCGCGTGCCTTGCGTGCGCACCACCGGCAGCGGCGCCGGCGCGGTCTTCATTTGCGCATAGGGCAGCCAGATGTGATCGAGGCCGGACGGGTACCAGTCGGAGGTGGCGCTGCAGGAAAACGAATCCAAAGGTCCTGGCACGGCTAGCGCTCAACCGTTGCCGCAGACTCAGTGCGCTCCCTCCCCCCTTGCGAGGGAGGGTTGCGGAGCGGGGTCAACGGCGTGAGCGGAGCCTGCGGCTTACCCCCCACCCGAATGCCTTCGCTGAAGCGAAGGCATTCGACCTCCCCCTCACGGGGGGAGGTGAATGGAGTTTGTGGCTGCGCTTGTCTCAATCTCGCACTCGTGGGAAGCCGCTCACACCTGCATGGCGCGCAGGCCGAGCCGATCCATCAATTGCCGGTCGCGGTCGGCGGCCGGGTTCGGTGTGGTAAGCAGCTTCGGCCCGTAGAAGATCGAGTTGGCGCCGGCGAGGAAGCACAAAGCCTGGGTCTCGTCGGTCATGTCCTCGCGGCCGGCGGACAGCCGCACCATCGAACGCGGCATGGTGATGCGCGCAACGGCAATCGTGCGCACGAATTCGATCGCGTCGATCGCGGCGCCGCCGGCGAGCGGCGTGCCCTCGACCTGCACCAGCATGTTGATCGGCACACTCTCCGGATGCACCGGCAGCGTCGCGAGCGCATGGATCATGCCGACGCGATCCTCCGCCCCCTCGCCCATGCCGACGATGCCGCCACAGCAGACATGGATGCCGGCGTCGCGCACATGCTCCAACGTGTCGAGCCGCTCCTGATAGGTCCGTGTCGTGATGATGTCGCCGTAGAATTCCGGCGAGGTGTCGAGATTGTGGTTGTAATAGTCGAGGCCGGACGCCCTCAGCCGCTTCGCCTGCGCGTTCGTCAGCATGCCGAGCGTGACGCAGGTTTCGAGCCCCATTGCGCGCACGCCCTCGATCATGGCGCAGACCTTGTCGAGATCGCGGTCCTTGGGTTCGCGCCAGGCCGCGCCCATGCAGAAGCGGCTGGCGCCGGCATCCTTCGCGGCCTGCGCCTCGGCCAGCACCTTGTCGAGGCTCATCAGCTTCTCGGCCTTGACGCCGGTGTCATATTTGGCGCTCTGCGGGCAATAGGCGCAGTCCTCCGGGCAGCCGCCGGTCTTGATCGAGAGCAGCGTCGAGACCTGCACCTCGGCCGGATCGAAATTGGCCCGGTGCGCGCTCTGCGCCTGGAACATCAAGTCGGGAAAGGGCAGCGCGAACAGGTCGCGGATTTCATTCCGCGTCCAGTCGTGGCGGACCGCGGCGGCCGCGCCATGAAATGAGACGTTTTCGCAGGTTCCGAGGGTCATCGCGGGTCCAGACCTCGCTCTCCGGCCAGCTCTCCCGCCGGCTCTTGCATTGCGCCTGCGGCTTCATGTCATAGTGCCGCCGCCAAGCCAAGCTAGCCCGTCAAGAGGGGCCGGGGGGCAGAGCACGGGGAACGGGGATGATTTCACGGCGGACGATACTGGCCGGGCTGGGCGCGAGTGCCGCCTTTGCCGGACAGGCCTCGGCCCAGCACCATGCGGGTCACGACCCGGTTTACTCGCATCTGACCGATCCCAAGATCAAGTCGCCGCCGCTCGACACAATGAAACTGCAGCATGTCTTCGACTCGCCGGCGCCGCGCGCCGCGCAGCCGGGACGCTGGGTGACAAGGGCGGCGCTTCCGCTGCCGCGCAGCGAAATGGCCTGGGCCACCACGCTCAACAACCGGATGCATGTGCTGGGCGGCTATGGCGAGCAGCGGGTCGACCGGCCCTATCATCATGTCTACGACCCGGCCGCCGACAAGTGGATCGAGGCGCCATTCCTGCCGCGCGGAGCCAACCATGTCGGCGTCGTGGTGGTGAACGGCAGGCTCTACGCCATCGGCGGCTTCATCGAGCAGAACAGGAAGCCGGACAATCTCTGCTTCGTGCTGGACGGCGAGAACTGGCGGCCGATCGCACCGCTACCAAAGCCGTTCGCGGCGATCGGCTGCGCCGCAATCAACGGCTATCTGCATGCCATCGGCGGCGCGATCGGCGACACCTTCGCCACCAA
>Ga0182742_1003244_pt1 | contig 16304 bp, 17 predicted proteins | sample eDN5th37CBELigMG_FD_128880 | JGI IMG/M metagenome (GOLD analysis project Ga0182742, IMG submission 128880) | Enriched Miracle-Growth compost microbial communities from Emeryville, California, USA - eDNA 5th pass 37_C BE-Lig MG (version 2)... ...
GCACAGCCTGCGGCTTGATGCACAGGCCCCGGCGGCCTGCATCCTGCACCATACCGAGCGCTTCTCCGGGCTGCTCATCCCGCTCTTCGGCCCGGGGATGCTGGACGCGACGCGCCAGGGCTTCGAGGCGATGAATGCCGCCCTCAAGCGCCGCGCCGAGGCGGCGGCAGCCGGGGAGGGCTGAAGGAAACAGGGGAGCCTAGGCCGGCACCGGCGCAGGCGCCTCCCGCACCGGCCGCACGCCCAGGATATGGGCGATGGCATAGACCAGGTCCGGCCGGTTCAGCGTGTAGAAGTGGAACTCGTCCACGCCGTTCGCCTGTAGCAGCCGCACCTGCTCCGCGGCCACCACGACGGCGACCATGCGGCGGGTCTCGGCGTCCTCATCCAGCCCCTCGAACAGGCGGCCCATCCAGTCCGGGACGCTGGCGCCACACATTGCGGAGAATTTCCGCACCTGGGCGAAATTCGTCACCGGAAGGATGCCCGGCACGATCGGCACCCGGATGCCGGCCGCGGCACAGCGGTCGAGGAAGCGCAGATAAGTTTCGGTATCGAAGAAATACTGGGTGATGGCACGGGTCGCCCCGGCATCGATCTTGCGCTTCAGGTTGTCCAGGTCGTGCTCGGCCGAGAGCGCGGCCGGATGCGTCTCCGGATAGGCGGCGACGCTGATCTCGAAGGGCGCTATCCGCGCCAGCCCCTGCACCAGATCAGCGGCGTAGGCATAGCCTTCGGGATGCGGCTCGTAGCGGTCGGTCCCGGCCGGCGGGTCGCCGCGGAGCGCGACGATGTGCCGCACCCCGGCTGCCCAGTAGCGGCGTGCCACCTCATCCACCTCGGCGCGGGAGGCGCCGACGCAGGTGAGATGCGCCGCCGGGGTCAGGCTGGTCTCCTGCACGATCCGGGCCACGGTTGCATGGGTGCGGGCCTGGGTGCTGCCCCCCGCCCCGTAGGTGACTGAGACGAAGCGCGGCCTGAGCGGCTCCAGCCGCCGGATGCAGGACCAGAGCTGGCTCTCCAACGCCTCCGTCCTCGGCGGAAAGAATTCGAAGGAGAGCTTGGGCGCGGGCAGCCCCGTGGGTGCCGGCAGGGCGCTGATGCGCGGGCCGGTCAACCAGCGCTGCAAGGTGCCAGGGGGCTGATGGTCCATGCGGCACTCCTCTGCCGGTTCCGGACGGGTTTCGCAAGCAGTATGGACAGTCCGGCCCTGGTCATTTCGGTGATACGGGAAATGGTGCTATGGCGCGGCTGCGCCGGAGCCAGGTGCGGTGCCGTGGGACGGCCATGTTCGCCCTTCTGGACAACCTGGGCGTTCGACAGAGATATAGGACGCGAAAGACACCCCTGCCCATGCGCCTGTCAGTCCTGATGCTCCCCCTGCTCACCCTGCTGCTGGTGAGCTGCGCCACCCGCCCGGATCCCTCGGATCCGGAGGCGGTGGCGGATTTCGAGCAGACAAATGACCCCGCCGAGCCGTTCAACCGGTCCATGCATTCCGTGCACCAAGCCATCGACTCAGCGGTGCTGCGCCCGGTGGCTGTCGCCTATCGCGATGTCGTCCCGCACCCGGTCCGGCTCGGCATCTCCAATGTGCTCGGCAACCTGCGGTCGCCGGTGGTCCTGTTGAACGACATGCTGCAGGGGGAGCCCCGGCGCGCCGGGGATACGTTGGGGCGCTTCGTCATCAACTCGACCATAGGCCTGGGCGGCATCTTCGACATAGCCGCCGATCATTTCGGCGTCCGCCGGCATGACGAGGACTGGGGCCAGACCATGGCGCGCTGGGGCGTGGGGGAAGGTCCCTATCTGTTCGTGCCCGTGCTCGGCCCCTCCAATCCGCGCGACCTGATCGGCTTTGGCCTTGGCATCGCCAGCGATCCGCTGAACTGGTTCGGCCAGGGCACGGCGGTAAACGTGCTGACCGGCACCCGTGCCGGCATGACCGTGATCAATACCCGCGAAGGTCTGATCGAACCCTTGGATGAGGTCGAGCGTAGCTCGCTAGACCCTTATGCGACCTTGCGCAGCGCCTATCGTCAGCGCCGGCAGGCCGAGATCGAGAACCGGCTGGACCAAGCGGCGCCCGCCGCCGCAGGCTTCATCGGCTCCGGCCTTGGGGCCGGGCCGACGCCGCCGCGCTGAACCGGCCCCTGGAGACGCAGAGACGATGAGCATCACCGATCGCCGCACCCTTCTCGCCGCGACTCTCGGCCTGACCCTTGCCGGCGCCGCCGGCCTGACCTTCGCCGGTGCCGCCCGGGCCGAGCCAGATCCCGCCCGCGCCGCCCAGTTCATCCAGACCACCGGCCAGGAGCTCGTGGCCGCCATCAATTCCAATGCGCCGGTCGCGCAGCGCCGGCAGCAGGTGGCGGCCATCCTGCGCCGGAACGTGGATATCGAGGGAGTCGGCCGCTTCATCCTCGGCCGCTGGTGGCGCGTGGCAACGCCCGCCGAGCAGCAGGAATACCTGAAGCTGTTCGAGGAGACGCTGATCCACAACCTCGCCGCCCGCTTCGGCGAGTACCAGGGCGTGCGCTTCACGATCGGCCGCACGCAGCAGCGCTCCGAGGATGATGTCCTGGTGAACACCATCGTCGAGCGCCCGAACAGCGCGCCCTTCTCCCTGGACTGGCGCGTGGGGGAGGTGAACGGCCAGTTCAAGGTGGTGGACGTGATCGCGGAGGGCACCTCGCTCCGCCTGACGCAGCGGAGCGAGTATTCCTCCGTCATCCAGCGCAATAACGGGCAGGTTTCGGCGCTGCTGACGGCGATGCGCAACCAGATCCAGCAGCTTGCGGCACGCCAGGGGCGTTAGGCTGCGATCGCCTCGGATGGAATGCCCAAGGCATGAATCGCCGGCTCAGTAAAGGCCGGCCCCGGATCGCCACGGCAAGGGCGATCCGGGTCTAGCGCAGGCTCTCATAGACCAGCATGCGGTGGCCGTGGTTCACGAATTCGGCGCATTGCCGCATGCCCAGATCGGCAAGCACGGCGCGGGAGGGATGGTTCGTCTCCCGTGCCACCGCGATGATGCGGGAAAGCCCGGCGCGGTGCCCGAAGTCCAGCGCCGCGCGGGCCGCCTCCCGCGCATAACCCTTGCCTCGCTCCTCCGGCCATAGTGCGTAGCGCAGCGCGACGCCGCGCCCGTCCGGGCGCTCCATCAGGCCGGCGATGCCGAGGAAGCTCTCATCCTCCATCCGGTGCACGGCCCAGATGCCGTAGCCGCGCACCTGCCAGAAGTCGATCTCGTCCTCCAGTTCCTCCCGCGTCCGCTCCGGCGTGCGGACACCGTGCAGCATGAAGGAGAAGACGCGCGGATCGGCCTTCAGCCGCACCAGATCCGGCAGGTGCTCAAGGCCAACGGGCAGCAGCATCAACCGTTCCGTGCGGACGATGCGGGCGGAATGCGGCAGCGGGGCCGAGGCCATCGCCCCTACCGGGTCAGCGGCTTGTACTTGATCCGGTGCGGCTGCTCCGCCGCGGCGCCAAGACGGCGTCGCCTGTCGGCCTCATAGGCCTGGTAGTTGCCCTCGAACCACTCGACATGGCTGTCGCCCTCGAAGGCCAGGATGTGCGTCGCCAAGCGGTCCAGGAACCACCGGTCGTGGCTGATGATGACGGCGCAGCCGGCGAATTCCATCAGCGCCTCCTCCAGCGACCGCAGCGTGTCCACGTCCAGGTCGTTGGTCGGCTCGTCCAGCAGGATGACGTTGTGCGGGCGCTTCAGCATCTTCGCCAGATGCACCCTGTTGCGCTCGCCGCCCGAGAGCACGCCGACCCGCTTCTGCTGGTCCGTGCCCTTGAAGTTGAAGGCGGAGACATAGGCGCGCGAGGGGATGCTGCGCTTGCCGATGGTGATGGTGTCCTCGCCGCCCGAGATCTCCTCCCAGACGGTCTTGCTGTCGTCCAGGCTCTCGCGGCTCTGGTCCACATAGCCGAGTTCGACCGTGTCGCCGATGCGGAGCGTCCCGCCATCCGGCTGCTCCTGCCCCGTGATCATGCGGAAGAGCGTGGTCTTGCCGGCCCCGTTCGGGCCGATGACGCCGACGATGCCACCCGGCGGCAGCTTGAAGGAGAGATCGTCGATCAGCAGCCGGTTGCCATAACCCTTGCGCAGCCCCTCCGCCTCGATGACCACATTGCCGAGGCGCGGGCCCGGCGGGATGACGATCTCGGTCGGGTCGGGCGCGCGCTCCTGGCTCTTCGCCAGCAATTCCTCATAGGCTTGGATGCGGGCCTTGCTCTTGGCCTGACGCGCGGCGGGGGTGCGGCCGATCCATTCCTGCTCCTCGGCCAGCTGGCGCTGGCGGGCGGTCTCTTCCCGCTCCTCCTGCTGCAGCCGCTTCCGCTTCTGCTCCAGATAGGCGGAGTAGTTGCCCTGGTAGGGGATGCCGCGACCGCGGTCGATCTCCAGGATCCAGCCGGTGACATTGTCCAGGAAGTAGCGGTCGTGCGTCACGATCAGCACGGCGCCCGGATACTCCCGCAGCGTCTTTTCCAGCCAGGCGACGCTTTCGGCGTCCAGGTGGTTGGTCGGCTCGTCCAGCAGCAGCAGGTCGGGCTTCTCCAGCAGCAACTTGCAGAGTGCGACGCGCCGGCGCTCGCCGCCAGAGAGGTTGGTCACGGGGCTGTCGGCTGGCGGGCAGCGCAGCGCGTCCAGCGCGATGTCCACCGTGCGGTCCAGTTCCCACCCGTTGGCGGCGTCGATGCGCTCCTGCAATTCGGCCTGCTCGGCGAGGAGATTGTTCATCTCCTCCTCCGACATCTCCTCCCCGAACTTCAGCGAGATCTCGTTGAAGCGGTCGAGATCGGCCTTCAGTCCGGCGAAGGCGTCCATGACGTTCTCGCCCACGGTCTTGTCGGGGTCGAGCTGCGGCTCCTGCGGCAGGTAGCCGACCTTGGCGCCCTCCGCGGCCCAGGCCTCGCCGCCGAAATCCTTGTCCTGCCCAGCCATGATGCGCATCAGCGTGGATTTGCCGGCGCCGTTCGGGCCGAGCACGCCGATCTTGGCATCCGGCAGGAAGGAGAGAGTGATGCCCTTGAAGACCTCACGCCCGCCCGGATAGGCCTTGGTGAGGTTCTTCATGACAAAGACGTACTGATAGGCAGCCATTCTGACGGATTCCTGCGGGCGGGGGATTGGTGCGGTTATCTAGCGGCGGGGGGCCGGGGAGGAAAGCCGGACGGCCCTAACCGGCGCGGCGGCGTCGGGTTTTCCTTGTCGGCGCGTGGAAGTCGGGCGGCTTGGAGCGCACCCAGGCGAGGAAGCGGGCGATCTCGGCATCGGCCCGCAGGCTGACGATATCGTTCAGGCGCCGGGCCAGTTCGGTTTCGCTGAACCGGGCATGGATCGCGCTGTGGCAGATCTGGTGCAGCAGCACGGTGGGCAGGCGCGCCCCGCCCTTCAGCTTCGGCGTCAGGTGGTGGCGGCTTTGCCGGGCTCCCGGCGGGATGGGACGATCGCAAAGCGGGCAGAGAGGCGCCCCGACATCGGACATGCGCCAGAGATGGGGCATCCCGGCACGCAGTCCAGGCCGGGTCGGGCGCTTCCTCTCTCCCGGGGAAGGTGAAATGGGCCCGGAGGGACTCGAACCCCCAACCAAGCCGTTATGAGCGGCCCGCTCTGACCATTGAGCTACAGGCCCCGCAGGGATCTCCTTGAATGCCGGGGCAGGGCGCCGCTGGCAAGCGCCCAGGCGGCCCGACCGGCGGTGGCCGGATGGCCCGGAGCCGTGAATCGGCCCGCCAACATACAAGGCGCGCGGCAGGCGGGAACCGGGCTGCCGGAGGCCGCTTCTGGCCCTGCCCCCGGCCACGCTGGAATATGCCCACCTGAGAGTGACGAGGGACGGCGCCCAATGACTGATGACGAGATCCGCGAGATCCTGCTCTCCACCCGCCGCATCGCGGTGGTCGGCGCCTCCGACCGCCCGGTGCGGCCGAGCTTCGGCGTCAGCCGCTTCCTGGTGGATCGCGGCTATCAGATAACGCCGGTGAATCCCGGCATCGCCGGGCGGGTCCTGCATGGCAGCCCCGTCGTGGCGCGGCTGGAGGAGGCGGGGCCGCTCGACATGGTGGATGTCTTCCGCCGCAGCCAGGAGGCCGGGGCGGTGGTGGACGAGGCGATCCGCCTCGGTGCCCGCACCGTCTGGCTGCAACTGGGCGTCATCGACGATGCGGCGGGGGAACGCGCCCGTGCCGCCGGACTGCGCTTCGTGCAGGACCGCTGCCCGGTCATCGAGTGGCGCCGTCTGGGACTGCCTGCCCATATCAGGCAGGCTGGCCGCTGAGCGCCGTCGCCTCCGGTGGCACCGGACCGCAGGCGGCTTGAAAGGATCGCGGCGCCGGGCCACCTCCCGCCGAGGCCCGCCCGGCCAACCACCCAAGGATGGGTGCGGCCGGACTGCCGGGGCGGGCCAGGGAGACCAGAGGACCCATGAACGACGAAGAGCGCCGGATCATCACCCAGTTCGTGGAGCGGATCGCCGGTGTGGCGCCAGCCCCTGCTGGCGGGGCATCCGGCCCCTGGGGCGGCGGCAGCGTGCCCGCCACCCAGCAGCGCCCGCCCCTGCCGCCCGTGGACCGGGAGGCCGACGCACTGATCGCCGATCTGTTCAACCGTTACCCGGAAGCGCGCTACCGCATCACCCAGACCGCCTTCGTCCAGGAAGCGGCGCTGGTGGAGGCGCAGAACCGCATCCGCCAACTGGAATGGGAGGTCGAGAACGCCCGTCGGCAGGCCCAGGCCCAGCCGCAACGGGGTGGCCTCTTCGGGGGCATGTTCGGCGGCGGCAACCAGCGGCCGGCCGCGCCCATGCCGCCCCCGCCCCAGCCGGTCTATCCGCCGGGCTATAATCCGGGGATGCTGCAGCCGCAGCGTGCCGGCTCCGGCTTCCTCGGTACCGCGTTGACCACCGCGGCCGGCGTCGCCGGCGGCATGTTCCTCGGCAACATGCTGATGAACGCCTTCGGCGGCCATGGCGGCGGCATGGCGAATGCCGCGGGCCTGACCGGCGGCGGTTTCGGGCAGGAGGCGGTGCCGACCTCCTCCCCCTGGACCGATCCCGCCGCGGCGGCGGCGGAGCAGGGCTGGGGCAGCGGCGGGGGTGGTCAGCAGGATGCCTGGGGTGCGCCGGATGACGTCACCCAGGCCGGCTACGACTCCGATTTCGGCGGCGCCGAGGATGCCAGCGGCTATGACGATGGCGGGGATGAGGAGATCTAGGCTCCTCGCCCACCAATGATGGTTCCTCATTGAATCCGCGCATGCCATGAGCGATCAGTCTTGCTGACCCGGCTGGACGGAGCCATGGCATGCGCGTACCCGATCTCGATCTCGACCTGCTCCGCTGTTTTGTCACGGTGGCGGAGCGGGGGGGCTTCACCGCGGCGGGCCAGGCGCTCGGCCTGACCCAGTCCGCGGTCAGCCTGAAGGTGAAGCGGCTGGAGGATCTGGTCCGCCGCCGGGTCTTCGAGCGCACGAGCCGCGCCATCGCCCTGACGCGGGACGGCGAGACTCTGCTCGCCTATGCCCGTCGCATCCTGGCCCTGAACGACGAGGCGGTGCAGCGGATGGTGGCGCCGCCTGTAGCCGGGCGGCTCCGCCTCGGAGTCGCGGACCATTTCGTGCCGCGCAACCTCGCCCCCATGCTGGCCCGCTTCGCCCGCACCTATCCCGAGGTGCGGCTGGAAGTCGAAGTCGGCCGCAGCCACGAGCTGCGCGCGGCGCAGGAGCGCGGCGAGCTGGACCTGGTGCTCGGCAAGCGCCGGGACGGCGAGACGGAGGGGCGCCCGATCTGGACCGAGGCCGTGGTCTGGGTCGCCGCACCCGACTGGTCCCCGCCGGAGGGCCGCCCCCTGCCGCTGGCCATGCTGCCCCCCGGCTGCATGTTCCGTGACCGCGCCCTGGCGGCGCTGGCCCGCGCCGGCATGGGGTTCGAGGTGGTCTATACCTCCGCCAGCCTGCTTGGCGTGGCGGCCGCGGCGCAGGCGGGCTTCGCGCTGACCGTGCTCGGCCGCTCCGGCCTGCTTCCTGGCCTGGTGGAGGTGCCCGGCCTGCCCCCGCTCGGCACGGCGGAGATGTGCGTCTTCGGCGACAGCGCCGGGCGCAACCCGCTGGCGGAGCCGCTGGTGCGCCTCATCCGGGAGAGCCTGGGCGGGCCGGATCTGGCCGTCGCGGCCTGACCAGCCATCGCAGGAGCGGCAGGCGCTTCCCCACGTTGACGGGAAGCCCCGCCGGCCGCAGGCTTGCCGCGACCTGCATGAGGCCCCGCCCATGACCGCCGAGAGCGCCGGCCACGGCCGCGACATGCGTATCTGCGCCCTGATCGGCACTGGCCATTTCCTGTCGCATTTCTACATGCTCTGCCTGCCGCCGCTCTTCCTGTTCTGGCAGCCGGAATTCGAGGTCTCCTACGCCACCCTCGGCCTCGCAGCGGCGCTGATGAGCGGCACCACGGCGGTGCTGCAGACGCCGGTGGGCTTCCTGGTGGACCGCTACGGGGCGCGGCCTTTCCTGGTCGGCGGCACCCTGCTGATGGCGCTCTCGATCTCCGCCATGGCCTTCGCCCCGGCCTTCTGGATGATTCTGCCGCTGGCCGTTCTTTCGGGCATCGGCAACAGCGTCATCCACCCCGCCGACTACGCCATCCTGGCCGGCAGCGTGAACAAGAGCTTCATGGGCCGCGCCTTCGCCCTGCACACATTCACCGGCAATCTCGGCTTCGCCCTGGCGCCGCCGGTGATCGCTGCACTGACGGCGGTGATGAGCTGGCGCGGCGCGCTGCTGACGGTGGGGCTGCTCGGCGTGCCGGTGGTCGCCGCCATCCTGGCCCAGAGCCGTATCCTGAAGGACCAGGCGAAGCCGGCGAAGCAGGGGGAGGAGCCGAGCGGCCGGCAGGTGCTGCTGACCCGGCCGATGCTGCTGTTCTTCGCCTTCTTCCTGCTCTCCTCCATGGCCGGGGCAGGCATCCAGAACTGGCTGGTGACGGTGCTGGACAAGCTCTGGGGCACACCGGTCCTCCTCGCCTCCTCGGCCCTGACCGGCTACATGGCCGGTGCCACCGGCGGCACGCTGGTCGGCGGCTGGATCGCCGACAAGACCAGGAGCAACCTGCTCGGCGTCGTCATCCTGCTGACCCTCTGCGCCATGGTGCTGCTGTTGCTGCCAGGGCTGCTGCCGCTGCCGGACCTGCTGCTCCTGCCCGTGGCGGTGTTGGCGGGGCTTGCGCTCGGCACCTCCCGCACCCCGCGCGACGTGATGCTGCGCGATGCCTCGCCGCCCGGACAGATCGGCAAGGTCTTCGGCTTCGTCTCCTCCGGCCTGCCGCTCGGCTCAGCCATCACGCCGGTGCCGATGGGCTTCCTGATCGATATCGGCCATCCGGAGCTGGTGCTGCCGGTAGTGGCGGGGCTGCTCGGCCTCTCGCTGCTCTGCGCCGGCAGCGCGCGGGAGACATCGCGGCACGAGAGGCAGGCAGGGGCGGTGGCGGCCGAGTAGCCTGACCGCCTCCGAGCTGCTCGGCGTCACCACCGCGAGCTTCGGCAGCATCATCCGCGCCGTGGCCCTGCTGAGCGGCTGGTCTCTGCCCGCCTTTCACGCCCGAGTCGGGCACAGTTACCCAGACAGGGCCAACCACCGGCCGAACGACCCGCAAACGTGAAGCGGCAGCCGGGGCGCGGGCGGCAATCCGGCTTGCCCCGGCTGCGCACACACCGATAGGCTGTGCAGCAAGCCGCGGGAACAACCGTGGCGCCATAATGGGGGAGAAACGCATGCGGCGTCGTCCACTGCTCGGCCTCGCAGCCGGAACCCTTGCCATGCCTGCGGTCCTGGCGCGGGCCCAGGGCAATGCCGGGAGTTACCCGGACCGGCCAATCCGCTTCATCGTCCCCTTCCCTGCCGGCGGCGGCACCGATACCTGGGCGCGCATCGCCGCCGAGGGCATGATGCCGGAACTCGGCCAGACCATCATCATCGAGAATCGCGGCGGCGCCGGCGGCCTGGTGGGCACCGAGGCCGCTGCGAAGGCAACGCCGGATGGCTACACCCTGCTCTTCACCATCACTACGCATATCCAGACGCCGGTGGTGATGAGGCGCTTCCCCTATGATCCGGTGAAGGATTTCGCGCCAATCGGGCGGCTGGGAACGACCTCCATCACCTTCGTCATCGGCCCCAAGGTCCCGGCCGAGATCCGGACGATGCGCGACTTCCTCGCCTGGGGGAAGGAACGCGACCTCTCCTTCGGCTCCTATGCACCGGGCTCGACAGGTCATGCCTTCGCCCTGCTCCTGGCAGAGGAAGCGGGGCTGAAGATGGAGCATGTCGCCTATCGCGGCGAGGCGCCGATGCTGCAGGACATGCTGGCCGGACAGATCCATGGCGGCTTCCACAGCATGGCGGCGGCCGGAGAGATGATGAAGGCGGGCCGCATCCGGCCGCTGGCGACGGCGGGCGACCGGCGCATCCCGGCGCTCGGTGATACGCCGCTGCTGAAGGAACTTGGCTTTTCCGAACGCTTCAGCTTCTCCGGCTTCTCCGGCCTGCTGGCGCCGGTGCGGACGCCGCAGCCGATCCTGGATAAGCTGACGGAAGCCTTCCGCATCGCCGCGGCGAAGCCGGAGACGCATCAGCGCCTGCTGGCGGTGGACACCGTGCCCAGCTACCAGGACCCGCCCACCTTCCGCGCGCAGATCGAGCGCAACCTGCGGGAATGGACGGAGATCGCGACGCGGCTGAACCTGACCATCGAGGGATAGACGAAACGCGGAGGATTGGCATCGCTGCGGAGCGTGACCCCGCTCCGCGCGCCATGCCGTGTTCACACCACCGGAGGCTTGCGTAATTCCGGCTCCACAAGGCGGGTGAAGGCGAGTTCGCCTGCCACCTCGATCCGTGCCTCGCCGATGGCGGCGCGCGGGTCGGGGGCATTGCGCCAGGTCTTGTATTCGTCCTGGTAGGGCCAGCCCATGCCCTCGGCCAGCAGGTGGATCCAGTTCACCACGCAGATGCGGTGGTTCTGCTCCAGTGCTACCGCTTCCCGGTGGCAGGAATGGAAGATGGTGCAGAGTGTGTCCGCACCCGTCTCCGCCATGGCCGCCAGCGCCGCGCGGTGCGCATCGGCCAGCGCCCCCGGCACGCCGACCAGGCCGGAGCACATATGGCCCGGCGCGCGGCAGGAATGCTCGACCAGTTCGAGCCCCGGCACCAGCCGCAGCAGGTCCGGAATCAGGCAGTTCACTGGCACCCGGCCGTCGAAGCCCCGATGCGCATGCAGCAGCACCCGTGCCCGCACCGGCACGGTCAGCAGGGGCCGCAGTCGGTCCCGCCTTGCATGCAGCACCTCCGAGATATGCGTGGTGGCGAAGGCGATGGGCGTGACCGGTGCCATCACATCCTGCATGTTCATGTGGCAGGAGGGGCACCAGGTGACGACTTGGCCGCGACCGGTGGCGTTGAATTTCTCCACCGTGCGGCGTCCCATGCCCTCGCTGATCCGGGCGTTGGATTCCTTGGGAGAGCCGCAGCAATGGCCGGGACCGCCCGCCGGCGCGGTATCCATGCCCACCGCCTCCAGCATCCGCGCAGCGAGGCGGACGATCTCGCCATGGCGGGCCATGTTGCAGCCATACCAGAAGACGGCGCGGTCAGATCCTACAGCCATCGCGCCTGCTCCTCCTCCGTCATGGTCAGCCGGGCGAAGGCCTTCACCCTGGGGGAGAACTGCGTGTCCTCCTTCACCGGGATGCGCGGCTGCCCATCCAGCGCGCCGCGGGCACGGAAGCCGGCGAGGCGCAGCATGACCGCAGCATCCAGCCCTTCCGGACAGGCGGCGGTGCAGGCGGCGCTGCGGCAGCAGGCAGCGATCCAGGCCAGGGCCTCCGGCGTGCCCGGCCCGTCGCGCAGCACATCCACCATTCCCGCCGCCACGGCGCGCGGATCGGCGGCATCCACCCCGGCGGCATAGGGGGTCATCGGGCAGGCGCGCACGCATACGCCGCATGTGGTGCAGGCGGCGGCAAGCCGGGCGGATTCCGCCCGGATATGCTCGGCGAGGCTCATGATCCGGGTGTCCAGACCGCCACGCCCTCGATCTCTATGCGGCTCATCGTGGTGGTGAATTGGGCCCCGCCGACGCAGGTACTGGCGGGTGGGGTGGCGAGTTCGGCGAAAGCCCGCCGGCGTGCCGCATCGAAGCCCGGATAGTCGCGCATATCGGCCAGCCAGGTATTGATCTTCAGCAGGTCGTGCAGCGAGGCACCCTCTGCCGCCAGCGCCCGTTTGAGGCGGGCGAAGCATTCCTCCGCCTGCTCCTCCACGCCCAGGGTCTCCGCCACGCTGCCGCGGGCGGTGACGCCGGAGCAGAAGATCAGCTTCGCGCCGCCAGGCAGCGGCACCACGCGGGTGGGGGAGAAAGCGGGCCTCTGCGGGGCGGCCTCGTGGCTCATGGGCGGATCCTCCGAAGGGTTGGCACAGCCTCTCCCCTTCCTGCCCGGCGGCGCAAGCCCGATCCGTCGTCACCGTGACGGCCGCCAGCCCCACGGCCCGCAGCCTGAAGTGGTGGCCGCGCTACCAGCCGTTCACGCGATCCCAGACGGCGATGACCTCCTGCCCGCCATCCACCACATGGTAGCGGTCATGCGCCGCGGCAGTCAGGCAGGTGTGATTGGGGGCAACGCGCACCCTGGCGCCGACAGGCAGGCGGTCAAAGGGCAAGGGAGCGTCGCCGCGGACCTCGCCATGTTCCTGATGGGTGCGGATAACGATCGCCTCGCCGAAAGTGGGGCGGCCGTCACGGTCGAGCATCAGGCCGAAGCCGTAATCCTTCGGCGCCTTCTCCGTGCTGCGATCCTTGGAAAGGGCAAGCGCGCCCGCATCCAGCAGCACCGCATTGCGCTCCGGCTTGCGACCGATGACGCTGGCCAGCACCGTGACCGCAATATCTTCCGGCGCATGGGTGCCAAGCTGCGCCTGGAACAGGTCGCCGAACATATAGACCCCGGCACGGACCTCGGTGATGCCTTCCATGCTGCGCGCATGCAACGCAGTGGGGGAGGAGCCGAGGGAGACGATCTCCACCCGATGCCCCGCCGCGCGCACTCGCTCTGCGGCGTGGGTCACGCCGGCGCGCTCTGCTTCGGCCACTGCGGCGATGTCGTCCAGGCTGCGGCCGTTATAGCTGTGGCCGGCATGGGTCAGCACGCCGGCCAGGCGCGGGCCGAGGGCATCGGCGATCGCCAGCAGCGCATCGGAATCGGGCGCGACGCCGCCGCGGCCCTCGCCGATATCCACCTCGATCAGCGCGCGGACCGGGCCGGGATGCGCGGCGATGGCGCGGGCGGCGTCGAGGTCGTCGGTGATGACCTTCACATCGGCGCCCTGCGCGTTCAGCGCGGCGAGGGCATCCAGCTTCTGCGGTGCAATGCCCACCGCATAGATCTGGTCGCCCCAGCCACCCTCGGCGAAATAGCGCGCCTCGGCCAGGGTGCTCACAGTGATCGGACCGAAATCCGGTGCGGCAAGCTTCGCCACGTCGCGGCTCTTCGCCGTCTTGAGGTGCGGCCGCAGCACCAGGCCCGGATGCCGGGCCACCGCCGCCTCCATCATGGCCAGGTTGCGCTTCAGGATGCCGAGGTCGAGGACCAGGCAGGGAGTCGGAAGATCGTCGAGGGTCATGGCGCCGAGCCTATCGCCGCGCTGGCGGACTGGCCATCGGGCCAGCGCGCCTCAGGATCCAGCGGCAGCACCGGCCGCGGCAGCTTCGTCCAGGGGAAGCGCGACAGGATCGGGGAGGTCAGGCCGGGGCAGTCCACCTCCACGATCCGGTCATGGGTGAAGAATTCATCGAAGCCGCCACGGAAATGGCCGCGCGACTTCACCACCACCGCCCGTGCCCGGCCGATATCCAGGCCGAGATGCTCCAGGAAGGCCGGATCGGCGCATTGCGTACGATTGGAGATCACCACCACGGTGATGCCGCCGATCCGCAGCGCCGCCGTCAGGCCGAGCGCGATTGCCGTGCCGGCGAAGATGCCGCGCCGTCCGGTGACTCGCCCGTCGGAGAGCGCCACCACCTCCGCCTCCGCTGCGAAGGGATGGCTGAAGGGGTCGTCGGCCGTGAGCGTCCCCTGCGGGCGGTTGAAGCGCGCGGTGAAGCGGGCGCCGCGCCCCAGGCGGTGCGCCTCCTCCGCCAGCAGCGGGTCGTGGATCACGCCGATCAGGCAGTCCTGCACCCCGGCACGGTGAAAGGCTTCCAGGATGAACATGGTGTTGCCCCGGCCGCCGCCGCCGGGATTGTCCGCCACATCGGCGAAGGCCAACGGCACCGGGCTTTCCTTCGCCAAACGCACCGCTTCCTCCAAGGGCGTGAGCTTCGCCACGAAGCGGGCACGGCGGTCCCAGGCGGCCTGCGCCAGCGTGTCGGCCAGCGCCTCCGCCGCCTGCCGCTCCGTCGCGGTCACGACCACCGCCATGCCGTTGAAGGGCGTGTCGCCATAGGCGAAGCCGCCCATGACGGAGACGTTCAGGATGCGGGCATCCTTGGCCTGCAATTCCTGGCCGAGATTGATGACCTCGGCATAGGGTCCCTGGGCCGTCAGCAGGGAAACGGTAGGCGCCACAATCGGCAGCCGCCGCAGCGCCAGATGGGTCCGCGTCCCGCCCATCAGCCGGCGCAGAAGCTGCGCACTTTCGGCACCCCGCTCCCGCATGTCGAGATGCGGGTTGGTGCGGTAGCCGACGAAGGCATCGCAGTCCCGCACCATGGCATCCGAGACATTGGCATGCAGGTCGTAGCTGCAGACCAGCGGCACGGCAGGACCGAGCACCTCCCGCACCAGTCCCTGCACCGCGCCTTCCGGATCGTCCAGCTCCGTCGTCAGCCCAGCACCGTGCAGCACGCAATAGACGCCATCAACCCGCCCCCGGATCGCCTCAAGCCCGCGGCGCCAGATCGCCAGCATCTCCGCGAAGGTGGTGTGCTCCACCGGCCCGTTCGGCTCGGCCATGGCCAGCAGGATCGGCAAGGGTGTCCAGGGCCCGGCGTTGTCCATATCGGCGACGAAGCCCGGCATCTCGCCCAGTGCGCGGGGCGAGGCGCTGCGTGCATCCGAGAGGATCGCCTCCCCCTCCAGCCAGCAGCGTGAGGCGAAATCGGCACGCGTCGCCGGCGGAGCGAAGCGGTTGCACTCGATCGAGAAGCCCAGCAGCGCAACGCGCGGTCCTGTTCCTGTCATCCTCACCTTTCCCCCTGCGTCATGCGGCAGCCTGTCCGGATCCGGCACCCAGGTGAACCGATCCCGCTGCGAGCCGTTATGTCCCCGACGATACCTGCCATCCGAACGAGCAGTCCGGGATGCCCGGCGTGGCACCGGCTCAAGGGGAGCACCGCATGCTGAAATGGGCGCTGATCTTCTTCGTGATCTCGATCATCGCGGGATTGCTCGGCTTCACCGGCATTTCCTCCGCCACCGCCGGCATCGCCAAGATCCTGTTCGTGATCGCGATCATCATCTTCCTGGTCCTGCTGGTGCTGGGCCTGGTCGCCGGAGAGGCATTGGTCTGACCCCCTCCGCTACAGGCTGATGCCCAGCAGTTCCGCGATGCGCTGCGTCGCCTTCAGCCCGGAGCCGGTCAGCACCACCACGGTCGTCTCCTCCGGCGCTATGGTGCCGGCGCGGAGCAGCTTGCCGAAGGCCGCCGCCGCCTGAGCACTGGTCGGTTCCACATGGATACCGGTCCGCGCAAGGTCGAGCGTCGCGGCACTGATCTCCTGCTCGGAGAGCATCACCGCGCCGCCCTGGCTCTGCTGCAGCACACCGAGGCATTCGCGCAGGCGGATCGGTGCGGCGATGGCCGTGCCCTCGGCGATTGTCGGCCGCGGCTCGGCCTCCGGCTCGCTGAGGAAGGCGCGGGCGATCGGTGCGCAATTCGCCGGCTGGGCCGCGAAGATGCGCGGCAGCCGGGCGATCTGCCCGGCCCGCAGCAGCTCCCCGAAGCCGATGCCGCAACCCAGCACATTCGATCCGGCGCCGCAGGGCACGATGACATTGTCCGGCGCGCGGAACCCCAGATCCTCCCACAACTCATAGGCCAGGGTCTTGGTGCCCTGCAGGAAGAAGGGATGCCAATTGTGGCTGGCGTAGAAGATCCGCTCAGCCTGCCGCAGCGCTGCATCGGAACAGTCCTGCCGGCTGCCCGGCACCAATTCGATCTCGGCGCCGGCGGCGCGGGACTGCACGGTCTTGGCCGGGCTGGTGCTGGCCGGCACCAGGATCTTCGCCCGCATCCCGCCGGCCGC
>Ga0182742_1003245_pt1 | contig 16298 bp, 11 predicted proteins | sample eDN5th37CBELigMG_FD_128880 | JGI IMG/M metagenome (GOLD analysis project Ga0182742, IMG submission 128880) | Enriched Miracle-Growth compost microbial communities from Emeryville, California, USA - eDNA 5th pass 37_C BE-Lig MG (version 2)... ...
CAGAGAGGCCGGTTGCCTCGCGCCGCTTCCACCGCCACGGCTGCCAGGAGACTGGATGTGAGCAGGATGGCGGTGTTCAGCGTTCCGTGCCACAGCTTCATCTGGCCCGATGCCGCGATGTATTCCTGCGGATGCAGCAGCCGCAGGGTCATTGCGGCGGCGAAAATCCCGCCGAACAGCATCGCTTCGCTGCCGAGGAAGACGAGCATGCCCAGCCGGTCCGCCTCTTCCTGCCGCTCTACCTCGTGGAACGGCTCGTGCAGGTGGCGCTCTTCAGCCATGGGTGCGGCTGGAGGGGTGCTTGAGCGGATAGTGATACGGCCCGCGGATCACCACCGGCTGTTCTGTGAAATTGTGCTTGGGCGGGGGGGATGAGGTCGTCCATTCCAGCCCCGTCGCGCCCCAGGGATTGGCCGCTGCACGGCTCCCCCGGAAGAGCGACCAGAGGAGGTAGAACAGCGGCATCAGATAGCCGACCGCCAGCAGCCCCGCGCCAGCCGAGGAGAGCACGTGGAGCACCTGGAATTCCTCCGGATAGACGTGGTAGCGCCGCGGCATCCCCCGGTATCCCAGCACAAACTGCGGCAGGAAGGTGAGGTTGAAGCCGATCAGGATGGTAATCGCCGCGATCTTCGCCAGCACCTCATTGTACATCCGGCCGGTGATCTTCGGCCACCAATAGTGCAGCGCGCCGAAAAAGGCCGTCACCGTGCCGCCGACCATAATGTAGTGGAAGTGGGCGACCACGAAGTAGGTGTCGTGCACGTGCACGTCGATCGCGAGCATCGCCAGCATCAGCCCAGTTAATCCGCCCGCGACGAACAGCACGATGAAACCCATTGCGAACAGCAGCGGCGCGCTGATGTCTATGTCGCCTTTGTAGAGGGTCGCCGTCCAGTTGTAGACCTTGATCGCCGACGGTACTGCCACTGCCAGCGACAGGAAGGAGAACACAGCGCTGGCATAGATTGACTGGCCCGCCACGAACATGTGGTGCCCCCACACCAGAAAACCGATCACCGCAATCGCGATGGAGGCATAGGCCACGAACCAGTAGCCGAAGATCTGCTTATGCGCTGACGAGGTGATCAGCTCGCTCATCACCCCCATCGCCGGCAGCACCATGATGTAAACGGCCGGGTGGCTGTAGAACCAGAACAGGTGCTGGAACAGCAGCGGATCGCCACCCAGGCTTGGGTCGAACACACCAATCCCCAGCACCCGTTCCGCCGCGACCAGCAGCAACGTCACCGCCAGCACCGGCGTCGCCAGCACGAAGATCAGCGACACCGCGTAGTGCGACCAGCAGAACAGCGGCAGGCGCGACCACGTCATCCCCGGCGCGCGAAGCTTGTGGATCGTGACAATGAAGTTGAGGCCGGTGAGGATGGTCGAGAAGCCGCTGATGAACACGGCGATCACCGTCATCACCACCATCCCGTTGGCGTACATCGTCGTCAGCGGGGTGTAGAATGTCCAGCCGGTATCGACCCCGCCGCCTAGCACCACGGCCAGCGTCAGCAGTCCCGCGAAGATGTAGATGTACCAACTCAGGAGGTTCAGCCGCGGAAAGGCGAGGTCTCGCGCGCCGATCATCAGGGGGATGAGGAAATTGCCGAACGTGTTCGGGATGGAGGGGATCAGGAAGAACCACACCATGATGATCCCGTGGAGCGAGAAGGCGCGATTGTAACCCTCGTTGCTCAGCAGGTCCGGCGCAGGAGTGAGCAGGTCCAGCCGGATCAGGGCAGCGGCCACGCCGCCGATCGCGAAAAAGAAGCTGATCGAGAACAGGTAGAGAATGGCGATCCGCTTGTGATCTGTGGTGAAGAACCACGATCGGAGCGAATAGCCGGCGCGCAGGTAGCTGGTATGGTCGACGTCCTGCGGTTCACGGTCAAGGTCGATGGAGGCCGCAGTCATCGAGGGCGGCCTTCGATAGGGTTGAGAAGCTTGAGGTAGGCCACCAGCGCGTTCACCTGCTCGGGCTCGATGAGGTTGCCGTAGGTGGGCATGATCGGCGGATAGCCGCCCACGATCTGGCTGTTCGGCAGCATGATGGAATCGTGCAGGTACTGCTCGTCCGCCAGCACGACGGTGCCGTCGGAGAGGCCAACGGGCCGGCCGAATACGCCAGCGAGATCGGGCGCCTTCACCGTTGAAGCGGCCCCGTGACAGCCGCTGCACCCGAGATCCCGAAACAGCCGCTCGCCCTGTTGCGCCAGGGTCGCGCTGGTGCCGAAGCTGCCCTCGTCCTCCAGCCACTCGGCGTAATCGCCGGGGTTCATCACGATCAGCCGCCCGCCCATCACGCTGTGATCCGTGCCGCAGAACTCCGCACAGCGCAGCGGATAGATCCCGGGCCCATTCGCCTCGAACCATTGCTCAGTATACCGGCCGGGCAGCACGTCCTGCTTGATGCGCATTGCCGGCAGGTAGAGGCTGTGGATCACGTCTCGCGATGTCATCACCAGCCGCACCGGCGTGTTCGCGGGCACGTGCAGCTCGTTGATCTCGGCCGTGCCGTCAGGATGCTGGAACTTCCACATCCACTGCTTGGCGACCACGTTGATCCTGTAGGCGTCTGGCGGCGGCGTTCGCAGGTCGAAATAGAGCGAGGTGGCCCAGACGAAAAAGCCGACCGTCAGCAGGAAGGGGATGATGGACCATGACAGCTCGATCCACAGGTTGTGGTTCTCTGCGTGGTCGCGATTGACCTCGTTTGTCGTGCGATAGCGGATCGCGAAGATCACCATCAGCACGAAAACGGGCAGCGTCAGCAGCGCGACCATCGCTCCGAAACTGCCGAACAGCAGGTCCAGCTTGCCTGCATGAGCGGAAGCCTGCGGCGGCAGCAGGTCGATCGGACCGATCATGCGGGTCGCCTCCGCAGGCGCCAGAGCAGCAGTGCCAAGCCGGCAACGGTAACGGCGGCAGCAATGCGCAGGATCATTTCAATCGCCGGGGTGTAGCGGCCTGTCGCCGGATCGTAGTGATAGCACAGCAGCAGCAGCCGGTCGGTCCAGCTGCCCGTCCGCCCTTCTGCGGCTGCGGCAATGGCTTGGCCCACCGCCTGCGGCTGAGGCGTGAGGCCATAGAGCCAGCTCGACAGGCGGCCGTCTGGTGTCAGAACGGCGACTGCGGCCACGTGGGCATACTGCCCCATCCGGTCGTCCCAGGCGTAGCGAAAGCCGAGCGCATTGGTGACGGCGCGGATGCTGCGTTCGTCTCCGATGAGCGCGGAAACTGGCGCAATTGCATTCCCACCGGAAGCCTTTTGCAACCGGGTCAGATCGCGCGCTGCGGCACTTGCATCCTCTCGCGGGTCGATGCCGAAGGCGGTGACGACAAAGTCCTGGCCCGGCCGGTGCGGCTGCGCGGCGATTGCGTCAGCCAGCCCGGCAAGGGTGACGCCGCACAGATTCGGACAATCGTGCAGCACGGGCGCCAACAGGATCGGCTTGCCCGCGCCAATCTCCCGCAACGTGGTGCGCTGCCCGGTCGCACCGGTAAAAGCGAGGTCCATCGGAATGTGCGCGCCGGGTCGCTCGTCAATGCTCGCGAGGCCGAAGGGGTTGAACGGGTCCTGCGCAGCGAGCGGCCCGGTGAGTGCGACGAGCAGGACGATGAGGATAGCGCGCAGCATCATCGGGCATTGATCCGGTGCTCGCGCGCCATACCTTCCGGTGGCGGCGCGGGAAGGTCCTCTCCCCACCCGGTCTCCTCCACCTGCCGCATCGCCGCCTCGACCGCGGGCGGAGCGCTGCGTTCGGGGACGTGAGTCCGCAGTGGCGGCTCCAGCGGCGGCACTTCGGTTTCGAGCAGCCGTGGCGCGGGGGGCTCCGCCGGCGCGGCCGCGAAAGGCGGCGCGCTCTCGGGAGACTTGCTGCGCGAATAGGCGATCAGCAGTCCCGCGACCAGGAGGCCCACCAGCATTAGTGCGAAGAGCGATCCGGCTGCCAAGGCCACGCGGCCAGCGGGGGCATCCCGCTTCTCGTAGCCCCGCTCGCGCGCTTCAGGGTCTGCCTGTTCGGCGCTCTCGGCGCGCTGGACCTCGGTCTCGGCATGGAGCTCGCGCGTCATGCGCAGGCCTCCCCCGGAAAACGTGCAGAGATCCGATGGCGCAGCGCCAGCGGCAGTGCCGCCGCCGCCAGCGCGCCGAGCCCGGCGAGCGCCAGCACATAGGCGAGCACCGACAGCGCTCCGGCCTCCGGAAGCTCGAACCAGGCGATCTCCACCAGCTTGCCCAGCAGCACGCTCGCTGCAAGCCAGCGCAGCCGGCGCGGATCCTTCCGGAACCCGGCGAACAGCAGGAGCAGGAGCGGAACTCCGCCAAGCAGCCCGAAAGCCCACTCAGCCGCATCCCAGCCGAGCGTTGATCGACTGTCGAACCAGCGCACGTTGGAGGGTAAGTTGCTTGACCAGATGATGAAGAAGGGCAGGAACTGCAGATAGGCCCAGAGCAGCAGCAGGGTCAGCAAGAGCGCACCGAGCACTCCGGGGTGCGCCGGCGGCCGCCCGACAGAGAGGCGCAGCAGCAGGAGCGCGGCGAAGGCGAGCACCGCCACCAGGATCAGCATCTGCAGCCCGAAGCCTGATGAGGCGAAATCGTGAGACAGGGACATCAGCCAGTCGATGCCCACCAGCGATCCGAACACCGGGAAGGCAACCACCCCCGCCGCTGCAACCGCCGCGGTGGATCGGCGCGCTCGCATCCATCGCGCGACTACGGTCAGGAATGCGAACCAAAGGATCGTGCGCAGTCCGAACGGCACCACGCCCATCCAGGCATCCTGGAAGGCGGAGATCGGTGGCCGGCTTGCCCAAGGGTAGATGACGCCAGCGCCGAGGATGACCGGGAGGAAAGCGATCGCGCCCAAAGGAGCCAGTAGCGCCCCAGCCTCGCACGTCAGGCGCAATTCCTCTCCCCAGGCGCCGGGAATGAGGCGCATCATCATCTGGAACAGCAGCGCCCCGGCAGGGATGGCCGCGAGGGCGAAAGCGGCGCAGAGCCATCCCGTCAGCGCTTCTCGGGGCCAGGCGACCGCCAGCGCCAGCGCCGCGATCGCAAGCACCGCGCCGCCCAGCGCCAGCCGCCGCTCCCGAGGAGGCGCCCTAACGATCATCAGCCGTGCTCCCCGCGTTCTGCAGCGCGCGAATATAGGCGGCGATGGCCCAACGGTCGCTCGGCGGCACCCGGTCGGCGTAGGAATACATCACGCCATAGCCGTTCGTGATCACCTGATAGAAGTGCGAAGCCGGGGCAGCGACAAGCCGCGGCTCCAGATAACTGGGCGGCTGGGGGAAGCCGCGTTCTACGACGGGACCATGTCCTCGTCCGTCCTCCCCATGGCAGACGGAGCAGTAGATCTCGAACCGTTCCCGCCCCCGTTCCAGCAGGGCACGGGTGATCTGCGGACGTTCGGCGGCGGCGAGGCGATGCGGCGTGTCGCGCGCAACGGTTCCCGGCGGTGGGGCCTGCATCGCCATGTCGTGCGGGAAGAACTCGGCGCTTTCATAGACATCATAGCGCGGCTGCTGGACCATGTTCTGGCCGCAGGCGGTCAGGATCAACACAAGCATGCAGGCGGTCCACCTCATCGCGCCGGCCTCCCCGGCACGTCGATGATGGCTTTGGGCTCTAGCGCGGCCAACGCCTTGCCCGCTTCATCGCGGTCGAAATGCTCGTCAGCGAAGATCGCGAGGAAGAAGCGGTCGCCCGACTCGAAGCGGAAATCATCCGCATCGAACAGGGGGTGGTTAAGCCGAGGCAGGCGGTTGCCGATGAACATCGTGCCGATCCCCGCCAGTACCGCCCCGAGCACCAGCATCTCAAATGCGATCAGAAGAAAAGCAGGCACCGCCAGTAGCGGCCGCCCACCGATCCACAGGGGGTAGTCGAGATTTGTGGCGACCTGCATCAGGAAGCCGAGGAGGGCGCCCGCGATGCCGCCGAACAAGGTTGCAAGGGGCACGCTCCGGCTACGGAAGCCGATTGCATCGGCCAGTCCCTCGACCGGAAAGGGGATGAAAGCATCGATATTCTCGAAGCCTCGCGCGCGAACCTTGCGCGCGGCCTCGATCAGTCGGTCGGAACTGTCGAACTCCGCCAGCACGGCGTAGGGGGGCGCCCGCTCAGCCATCGCGGGCCTTCTCCAGCTCTTCCTTGATCTCGAAGGCGGAGATCACAGGCAGGAAGCGGATGAACAGGAGGAAGGCGGTGAAGAACACGCCCAGCGTCCCGGCGAACAGGCTCCAGTCCCAGAAGGTCGGGCGGAAATAGCCGACCGAGCTTTCCAGCCAATCGCGGTAAAGGCCGGTGACCAGAAGCATGTACCGCTCCAGCCACATGCCGATTGCCACGCTGAGCCCGACCAGGAACAGGACCAGCGGGTGTTGCCGCATGCCGCGCCACCACATCAGCTGCAACGGCACGAAGTTGAGCAGGACGGCGGCCCAGTAGCTCCATGCGTAAGGCCCGGCGAAGCGATCCAGCAGCGTCTCCAGCTCTTTCCCCCCGGCGTAGGCCGCGGTGAAGGCTTCTGCGAGGTAGCCGTAGGCAGTCATCAGCCCGCAGGCGAGCAGCAATTGGCCGAGCCGGTTGAGATGCCTGGAGGTGACGAGATCCTTCAGCCCCAGCATCGACCGCAGCCAGACGGCTAGCATCGAAACGACCGCGAAGCCGGAGAACGCCGCGCCGAGCACGAAATAGGGCGGGAATACGGTGGATACCCATCCCGGCACCGGGCCGCTCGCGAAGAGCAGGGAGATCTCCGAGTGGACGGAGACAACCAGCGGGACGGCGAGGGCGGCCGTCAGGCGATAGCTCTGCTGCCAGCGGTACCAATGCTTGGCGGAGCCGCGCCAGCCGAGCGCGCCGAGGCCGAAGAAGATCTTCCAGCGGCGCTTCTCCGCCCGGTCTCGTGCCGAGGCGAGATCTGGCATGATGCCGATGAACCAGAACAGCGCCGAAACGATGAGGTAGGTCAGGACCGCGAAGAAGTCCCAGGTCAGCGGGCTCTTGAACTGGGGCCACAGGTTCATCGTGTTGAAGTACGGCGCCATCCAGTAGAAGCGCCACGGCCTGCCAAGATGAAGGATCGGGTAGAGCCCGGCGCAGACCACCGCGAACAGCGTCATCGCCTCAGCAAAGCGGTTGAGCGAATTGCGCCATTGCTGGCCGAGCAGCAGTAGCATGGCCGAGATCAGCGTGCCGGCATGGCCGATGCCGACCCACCAGACATAATTCGCGATGGGGAAGCCCCAGCTGACGGGAATGTTGTTGCCCCAAACGCCTGGCCCGTAGCCGAACAGCACCGCGACCGAGACGAAGAACAGCCCAAGCAGGAGCAGCGCGACGGCGAAGCAGGCCCACCAAGCCCGCCGTGCAGGAAAATGCGGAGGGATGCGGACCACTTCGCGAGTGACGCGATCCTCTGCGCTGCGCTGCCTCACGCCTCCCGCGCTCCCTTGCGGATGCGCGCCTGATAGGTGGTGCGCGGGCGAGTGTTGGCCTCCGCCAGCAGGTCATAATCGCGGCCGCTCGCCTTCTTGCGCGAGACCTGCGTGTCTTCCTCAGAGACGTCGCCGAAGACGATCGCCTGAGTGGGGCAGGCGGCCTGACAGGCGGTGACGACCTCGCCATCGGCGATGGGACGCCCCTCCTTCTTCGCAGCAATCCGAGCGTCACTGATGCGCTGGATGCAGTAGGTGCACTTCTCCATCACCCCCCGCTGGCGAACGGTGACCTCGGGATTGCGCGCCGCCTTCAGCTCCGGTGGGTCATCGCCGGTATAGTCGAACCAGTTGAAGCGGCGGACCTTGTAGGGGCAATAGGCGGAGCACGTGCGTGTGCCGATGCAACGGTTGTAGACCTGCAGGTTCAGGCCGTCGTCACTGTGCACCGCGGCGTTTACGGGGCAGCCCATCTCGCATGGTGCGTTTTCGCAATGCATGCAGGGAACGGGCTGGAAGGAATGTTCCGGCTCTCCGGGCGAGCCCTGGTAGTAGCGGTCGACGCGCAGCCAATGCATCTCGCGCCCCTTGGCGACCTGCTCCTTGCCCACCATCGGGATGTTGTTCTCGGCCACGCAGGCGACGACGCAGGCATTGCAGCCAATGCAGAGGTCAAGGTCGATCGCCATGCCCCACGCCGGCTTGGAGTGCTGCGGCGGATAGAAGCTGGGCTTCGGCTTCTCCGGCGGCAGCGCCTCACCGGCGGTGTCGACGAAACGGACGAATTCGTCCGGCTTCATTTCGAAATGGTGCTGGGTGGTGACGACGGCCTCGTGGCCTTCAATGCGGGTCAGGCGCACTTCTGCACCGGCAGGCAGGCCGAGCAGCGGGGTGGCGCTGAAGCCGACGCCTTCAGCCACGCGGCTGCCGGCGCTGCGACCGTGTCCGAGATGGAGCAGGACCGTATCCCGCTCCTGCCCCGCCACGATCCAGACGGGCCCGGTGATGCTGTTCCCACCGGCTGCAAGGCGGACGAGGTCGCCGTTGGCGAGGCCGCGGTCGGCGGCGAGGGCAGGGCTGATGTGGACGACATTGCCCCAGGTGATCTTGGTCAGCGGCTTGGGCGTTTCCTGCAGCCAGGGATTGGACGCGAAGCTGCCGTCCCAAACGCTCGGGTCGGGGCGGACGAGGAGCGACAGGCCGGGTTGGCGAGGTGGAGCGGGGGGCTGGGCGGGTTGGGGTGGGGCGACGGCCGGGGCTGCCACCGAGGTAGGGGTGTCGATCCAGCCCTGCACCAGCGCTGCTGCCCATTGGGGACCGTCGAGGCTCCAGGTGGCGCGGACGAGCTCTCGGTCGGTGGTGGGATCGTCCAGCAGGCCGGCGAGCAGTGCGTGGCGGGAGCGCACGCTGGTCCAAGGGCGGACCAGGGGCTGGGTCAGCAGGATGGAGCCGTCCGCCGCCTCGCCATCGGTCCAGCTTTCAAGGCTGTGCGTCAGCGGCAGGTGCCAGTGGCTGGCAACGCCGGTCTCGTTGGCATGCAGGCCTGCATGGATGCGCAGCGGCACGCGAACAAAGAGGTTGGCGAAACCGAGGTGGGGAGGCGCGGCGTAAAGCGGGTTGCCCTCGAGCACGAACAGCGTCTGCACCTCGCCAGCGGCCATGGCCGTGGTGAGATCGCGGAGTGAGCCGGCACTCTGCGCACGGACGCGAGGGACGGCCTGCGAGGTGCGGCCGAGATTGCCGAGCGCCATGTCGATCTGCTGCGCGAGCGCGTGGAGCGCGGGGGGGTGGTGCTCGCCGACGAGAACGAGACCGCGGCCCCGCTGGTCGGCCAAGGCCTGGGCGGCCTTCGTCACCCATGCCTGCTCGGCAACCGTGAGGGGCGGAGCATCGGTGGTGAGGCCCAGCCTCGCGGCTAGCGCCTGCAGCAGCGCTTCCATGCGGTCCTCGCGGGCGATCAGCCGCTCCTCGCCAGCCGTGACTCCGGTGAGAGTGGGAGTCGGCTCGGCAACGAGGAGCTGCGCCGCGCCATCGCCCTGTTGGTAGGCGCGGCGGCGGGCGCCCCAACCGGTCGCATGCCAGGTCTGCAATGGGCCGGGCCCCAGCGGGTCGGCATCGAGGGCGATGACGGCGTGCGCCTGTTCCAGCAGCAGCCTGCGGGCGGGCGAGCGCTGGCCTTGCCCCGACGGATCGTTGACCGGCGACCAGGCGTGCCAGCGCGCCTGCGGCCAACGCTCCAGCACGGCGGCGATTTGCCGCAGCAGCGTCGGCGAGCGGCTTGGCCCCGTGAGAAGGCGGAACCCTGCGCCAGCGCTCGCGTCCAGCTGTTGGCGAAGTTCCGCAATCTGCGTGTCGAACAGGGCCCAGTCGGCGGGTTGGCCGAGCCGGCGAGGCGCGGCAGAGCGATCGGGATCATACAGGCCGAGGAGGGCAGCCTGTGTGATCGGATCGCTCGCGCCCCGGCTGGCGGGGTGCTGCGGGTTGCCTTCCAATTTGAGCGGCCGCCCCTCGCGAGTCTTGCCGATCAGCGGCTGGGCGATCCCCTCATACTCGAAGGCAGTGGCGTAGTAGCGAGCGATGCCGGGTGTCGCGCCTTCCGGCGTCTCCACGTAAGGGAGTGCTTCCTCGTCGGGCGCCCGCTCGCACCCGTCGAGGCCGGCCAAGGCGACAGCGCCGCCGAGGCATTTGAGAATGTCCCGCCGCCGCCAGTCGCCCGCATGCCGGGCCAGCGCGGGGAAGCGTTCGGCGAGTTGCGCGCGGAACTCCGGCTGGTCGATCAACTCATCAAGTCCGCGCCAGAACTGCCGGCCGGTTGCGCCTGAGAGGTGGGCTATCGGTTGATCGGGCCGCGTCACCGGTGGCAGATCCCGCAATCGTCCAGTGAGCTGGGGTTGATGTGCTGCCGGGTCAGAACCCGCTGCCCGAACTCCCGCGCCTGCTCCTGCGTCCAGCGGAGAGGCTCCATTCGCGTGACCATCTCCGGTGGACGAAGGCGCGCCGCCGGGTCGCGATGGCAATCCAGGCAGAACTCCATCTGCAGGGGAACGGCGCGGAACGTCAGCGGCATCTGGTCCACCCGGCCGTGGCATTCCACGCAGCCGACGCCGCGATCGATGTGGATCGAGTGGTCGAAATGCACATAATCGGGCAGTTGGGCGACGCGGCGCCAGCGGATTGGCTCTCCCGTCTGCTCGCTCTGGCGCACCGGGGCGAGGGGAAGGGCGCCGGTCCAGATCTGCGAATGGCAGGTCATGCAGGTGTGAGTGGAAGGAAGGCCGGCATACGGTCCCTCCTCCACGCTGCTGTGGCAATAGCGGCAGTCGATCCCGTCATCGCTGACATGATGCTGATGGCTGAACGGGACGGGCTGACTCTCCACCCACCCCGCCTGAGTGGCATAGCTGGATTCCGCGTAGTCCCACGCCCCCAGCAGGAAGCCGAGCAAAAGAAGGACAATGCCCAGCGCTGCGAGACGCAATGCAGTGTCGGCGGCTGGTGGAAAGACCTGCGCCAGATCGGGGCCCCCTTTCCCCTGATCGCGAGCGCACTTTCTGGCTCGCTACCTTGGCGATCCTACGAGCAGCAGAGAAGAACGTTCCGGCTCAAGAAAGTGCCGCGGAGTTGGATGAACGATGGCCCGTTGCGCTAGCGAGTCCGGCGTGAGCGGCAAGCGGTCGATCTCCACGGGACCGGCAAGCGGCAGGATCGCGTTGGATGAGCAGAGCGCAAGTCATTGCGTCGCGACAATCCGCAAACTATTCGCCGCCCTACGAAATTTGACGGAAGCTTGGCGATGTGCAGGAGCGCACGTGCGGGGCGAGGGAGGGGATTTATGATCGTCGAACGTGCTCTCGCGGCGCATCGTCTGCGCGCGATCGTGCTATCCGGCGCATCTGCGGCGGCGCTCCTGCCGGTCGCCGCCTACGCGCAGGATTCGGCTCTGGGCGTCGGCACCGCTGACGCCGACGTGAGTGTGGACCTGGCTTCGCAGGAAGCCCCAGGCAACGCCATCATCGTCACCGCCACCAAGCGCGAGCAGACGCTGCAGGAGATCCCGGTGGCGGTCACCGTAACCACGGCCGAGACGCTCGAGCGGGAGCAGATCCGCGATCTGCGCGACCTGCAGTCGGTTGTCCCATCGCTGCGGGTGACGCAGTTGCAGAGCTCGGCCAACACCAATTTCATCATTCGCGGCTTCGGCAACGGGGCCAACAATGCCGGGATCGAGCCGTCGGTCGGCGTCTTCGTGGACGGGGTGTATCGCTCGCGTACCTCCGCGCAGATCGGTGATCTGCCCGATGTTGCGCGGATAGAGGTGCTGCGCGGGCCCCAATCCACACTGTTCGGCAAGAATGCGAGCGCGGGCGTCATCTCCATCGTCACCCGCCGGCCGAGCTTCACGCCCACCGGATCGGCAGAGCTGTCCTATGGCAATTTCGATGCACTCGTTGCCCGCGCATATGTCAGCGGACCGCTGGACGACAGCTTCGCGGTGAGCCTTGCGGGCGGGATCAACCGCCGCGACGGGTACAATCGCGACGAAGGCTCCGGCACGCGCACCAACGAGCGAGACCGCTGGTTCGTGCGGGGGCAGGGCCTGTTCGACAATGGCGGTGCGCTCACCGCCCGGCTGATCGTGGACTATGACCGGATCGACGAGAATTGCTGCGGCGTCGTCAACCTGCTCAGCTCGCCCGCGACTGCTGCGATCCGCGCGCTGGGCGGACAGGTGAGCGACCCGGAAGACCGCTTCGGCAATGTGGTGTACAACAATTTCGCCTCCACCAACGACATCGAAAACGCGGGCGTGTCGGGGCAGATCGACCTCGACCTTGGCCCGGTGGCGCTGACCTCGATCACCGCCTACCGCGAGACCGACGGCACCTACGGCCAGGACGTGGACTTCACCTCCGCCGACCTGCTGCGCCGCTTCTATGATCAGACGCTCGACACCTTCACGCAGGAGCTGCGCGCCACCGGCACCTTCGGACCAGTGTCGGCGCTCCTGGGCCTTTATTATTTCGACGAAAAGGTGCGTGAGCGGCAGGACGTCGTCACCGGTGACGCCTTCCGGACCTTCGCCGACATCAGCATCGGGGGCAATGGCGGCGGTGCGGCGGTGACCAATCTGGAAGGCACGCTGGGCGCGCTGTATGGCAACCCGGCGCAATATCTCGGCCAGTTCTTCGTGCCCGGTGTCACCGAGACTGGCAGCTTCGTGCTCAAGAACCAGGCGCTCTCCCTGTTCGGGCAGTTCGATGTCGAGATTGTCGACGGCCTCGTGCTGACGTTGGGCGGCAACTACACGATGGACGACAAGCGGGCGACCACCGCCTACAGTTCGTCCAGCGTGTTTTCGAACATCGACCTGGTGGATGCCGGCAGGCGCGCCATCAGCGCGCAGGGCATTGCCACCACAGTGGGCAATCTGCTCCAGCTCGGCCGGCCCGCCACGCAGGCCGAGATCGGCGGCTTCGCGCAGGCGAACCCTGCCGGATTTGCCCAGGTGCAGGCGGGCGCGCAGGCCTTCGCCGCAGCCAACGCCAGCAACCCGCAGGTCAACGCGCTGCTCGGCGCACGCGCGCTTCAGCTGTTCCCGCCCTTCGTCAACGTCCCCAATGCGGTGGAGAGCGGCGAGACGGACGACAACGATTTCGCTTATACCATCCGCCTCGCTTATGACGTGGATGCCAACCTTAACGTTTACGCAAGCTACGCCACCGGCTTCAAGGCGAGCTCGTTCAACTTGTCACGCGACAGCCGCCCCTTCGCCGGCGACGCCGCGGCGTTGGCTGCCGCGGGGCTGGCGGTGAACAATCTGACCTATGGCAGCCGCTTCGCAGGTCCGGAGGAAGCCACTGTGATTGAGCTGGGCCTGAAGGCCGACTGGGGCCGCTATTCAGCCAACCTCACCGGCTTCCGGCAGGACATCGACGGCTTCCAGTCCAACATCTTCACCGGCACCGGCTTCTTCCTCGCCAATGCGGGCAAGCAGCGCACCTATGGCGTTGAGTTCGAGGGCATGGCCAATCCGGTGGATCCGCTCACGCTCAGCCTGGGTGTTACATGGCTGGATGCGACCTATCAGGAGTTCCTGCTATCCTCGGTGGGCGATCTGTCGGGCCGGAGCGTGGCCGGGGTGCCGGACTGGACCATCGTGGCGGGCGGACAATGGGTGCAGCCGCTTTCAAACGGCGACGAACTGGTGCTGCGCTCCACGTTCCACCACGAATCCGAGACGAACATCGTGGAGGGGCTGCCGGGCTTCATCAGCCGGGGCGAGGGCGCAGCGATTGCGGCGGCCGACCAGTTCACGCGGGAGGTGAACGACCTCTCAGCCTCGCTCACCTATGTCATGGCAGATACCGGAGTGGAGCTGTCGGTCTGGAGCCGCAACTTGCTCAACAACCGCTACTTGCTGTCCATCTTCGATTCGGTGGCACAGCCGTTTGCGGTGTCGGGCTATACCAGCCAGCCGCGCACCTATGGCGTGGGCGCGCGCTACCGGTTCTGATCAGGAGCGGCTGGGGACGCAGACGAAAGGATGCGATGGGTGCTGTGATATGCGATGCGCCTGTCGCTAAGTCGGCCGCGCTCGCGTCACTCGCTGCAGTTCTCTCAACCCCTCGTCCCTGAACCGCTGTGACGGAGTAGCCGGGAAGAGTTGGCCGGCGAGTCTTGGTGTGCGCCAATAGAAGCACATCCTGGGGAGCCTTGGCGCGTTGCGGCGGTGCCCGTACCCTCAGCCTGGAGCCCCTCCATCGGAGCCGGCGTGCTGCCGTCCGGGAGCACTCCTCCGCGTGGATTCGCACCGCCATCTTTTTTGTCACGCGGCGCCTCCATGCCGCTTTGTCTCCTATGAAGTCTGAACAGACTTTTCAGGAGAACATCGTTGCGTTCGAAGATCAAAAACGTCGGCATCACGCTTGCGGCGTTGCTCTGCGCCTCTACCTCCGGCGCGGCGATCGCAGCCGACAGCGTGATCATTCTGACCGACAACGTGAGCGCTGCAGACGGCCTTCGCGATCGCCTCGTAGTCGCTGGCTATGACGTTACCACGACGCAAGTACCATCGGACCTCACTGGCTCTCTTTCCAATTACAAGCAGGTCTGGGATGTTCGGATGTATGCGCCGCTGGAAAGCGCGGTCGGCACATCCTACCTGGACTACCTCAATGGCGCGGGAGGCCTGTTCTTGCTGGGCGAGAACAGTAGCTTTGCCACCCGGAACAATTCCATTGTAAACTTTATCATCGGCGCGGGCGGCGGCGATGTACAATATGGCGGGGGTCTCGTTACGAGCCAATACGTCACCGATGTCTTCAATGGCGCGGCCACGGTTGTGCCCGATAGTCTCACGTCATTCTATGTTCCGGCCTCAGGGACGTTCGCGACCGCGGGCAACGGCGTATTCATCACGACGGCCGGCCCCGGCGGCACTGGCGCGGGCACCGGCATCGCCTTTGGCGCAGGATCGCTCCAGAACGCGCCCACCGGCCGCTTGCTGACCTATCTGGACGTGAACACGTTCCAGGCCAACTTCTACAACGCGACGCCCGCCCTCCGCGCGTTGATCGACAGGATGATCGGCTTCGTGGCGGGCACGGTGACTGTGACCCCGACCCCGACCGCGCCATCGATCATCGATGCCAGCCAGCCGAGCTTCAACCTGTCCGACCCGGCAGCGAGCGGCACGACTATTACGTTCGACGGCGGCACGCTGGACATGACCGGCGGCCCCGATCCCCAGAACACCGTCACTGCTGACGTTGCGGTCGAGGACGGTGGTGCTTTCATTAACACGGCAGGTGGAAGCAGCACCCTGGCCGGGACCATCAGCGGCACCGGAGGTTTGATCGTCTCCGGTCAGGGCACGCTCGCCCTGGGTGGCACCAACACATATGCTGGCGGCACCGTCATCAGCGACTTCTCGACCGTTCAGATCGATAGTGGCGCGGCACTGGGAACCGGCGGCGTCGTTCTGATGAACGGACGGCTGGCGACGTCCGCAGCCACGACGATCGATGCGCCGGTCACCTTGATGAACGGCGTGAACGTGATCGACACCGGGTCGAACGATGCTGCCCTGACAGGTTCTGTCACAGGCAATGGCGGGTTCATCAAGACTGGCAGCGGGCGTCTCGTCCTCAGCGGCGCGAACAGCCACACAGGCGGCACAACCGTGCAGGGTGGCACGCTGGCGGGGGATACCACCTCGCTGGTGGGCGACATCGCCAATGCCGGCGTGGTGGAGTTCGCGCAGAACGCGAACGGCACCTATGCCGGCATCCTCTCCGGTACCGGTGCGTTGGTGAAGAGCGGCAGCGGCCGCCTCGTGCTCAGCGGAGCGAACAGCCATACCGGCGGCACCATCGTGCAGGCTGGCACCTTGGCCGGCGACACCACCTCGCTGGTGGGCGACATTGCCAATGACGGCGTGGTCGAGTTCGTGCAGGGCACCGATGGCACCTATGCGGGCGCTCTGTCGGGCACCGGCGGACTGGTGAAGACAGGCAGCGGGCGTCTGACCCTCAGCGGAGTGAACAGCCATACCGGCGGCACCATCGTGCAGGCTGGCACGCTGGCGGGCGACACCACCTCCTTGGTGGGCGACATTGCCAATGCTGGCATGGTCGAGTTCGCGCAGGGCACCGATGGCGCCTATGCGGGCACGCTCTCCGGCACCGGCGGCCTGGTGAAAACCGGCAGCGGGCGCCTCGTTCTCAGCGGAGCGAACAGCCATGCCGGCGGCACCATCGTGCAGGCTGGCACGCTGGCGGGCGACACCACCTCGTTGGTGGGCGACATTGCCAATGCCGGCGTGGTCGAGTTCGCGCAAGGCA
>Ga0182742_1003246_pt1 | contig 16296 bp, 15 predicted proteins | sample eDN5th37CBELigMG_FD_128880 | JGI IMG/M metagenome (GOLD analysis project Ga0182742, IMG submission 128880) | Enriched Miracle-Growth compost microbial communities from Emeryville, California, USA - eDNA 5th pass 37_C BE-Lig MG (version 2)... ...
GCAGCGGCCAGCGATCCACGCGCCTGGGAAATGCTCAAGGCCGTCAAGCGCACGGTCGATCCGGGCAATCTGATGAATCCAGGCAGCCTCGGACTATGATGAGATTCGATAGATCCGTGATCGAAGGATGAAAGACATGAAACGCCAAGACGTGCCACCTCCCTACACGGCGGTCGCCCGCCACGACGTCTTTCCGACGCCGACCCATGACGAGGCAGCGCGCTTCGACTTTCTCACCGCCTTCAACAAATATCTGTCCGGCACGATCGGCGCAGGTAACAAGATCGCCTACGAGAAGCGGGTGCTCCCGGCATTCCGCGCCGAGCACGGCCGCGATCCCAAGGACCGCTTCGAAATCCGGCGCGCCATGAACCGTGACCCATGGCATCGCTTCTGGTCGGCCTGCAAACGCAACTCCATGGAGATGCGTCAACAGAACGGCCGCTCGATCGTGCTCCGTCAGCTCGACCGTCTCGACGCCACCGCACGCCAGTTGAACGAAGGCCGAGACACACTGCAGCTCGATCCGAACATCACGACACCGCACTATCAGAACGCGGTGGACATTCATTGCATGCCCGGCTCGTATCACGGCGAAGAACGTCCGGGTGACGTGTCGGCCGGCGCGAACTACGACTGCGGCATCTTCGCCACGACCGGCGGCGGGCTGGGCGCGCTCTCCGATGGCGGCGGGCAGGCGCTGGTCAAGTGGATACAGCAAGAGCGTCCCGGCTGGAAACCCACGCGCATTCTCGATATCGGCTGCACGATCGGTCACAACATCGTGCCGCTCGCGCTGGCGTTCCCCGACACTGAAATCATCGCCATCGATACCGCCGCCGCGGTACTGCGTTACGGCCATGCGCGAGCGCAGTCGCTCGGCGCGAACAACCTGCGCTTCATACAAATGAATGCCGAGGATCTGAGCCGCTTTCCGGACGGACACTTCGACTGGGTGCAGACCACCATGTTCCTGCACGAGCTGTCGGGCAAATCGCTGCCGAAGATCGTTCGCGAAGCCGAGCGTGTGCTGAAACCGGGCGGTCTCATGCTGCATCTGGAACAGCCGCAGTACTCGGACGCCATGCCGTTGTACGAGCAGTTCATTCGCGACTGGGATGCCTTCAACAACAACGAGCCGTTCTGGTCCGCGATGCATGCCATGGATCTGAAACAAGTGATGGCGGAAGCCGGCCTGCCGCGCGATTGTCAGTTCATGACCGGAGTTCGCGCAGTCGTCGACCGCAACGTTTTCCCGCAACAGGACTTTGGCGAGGGCGAGGATCACGGCCGCGCCGCGGTGTGGAATGCGTACGGGGCCTGGAAACCCGCCGCCTGACGAATCGCGTTCGTACCCAAGATTTCGAGTGAGTGACAGCCCATGAGTGACAGTATCGATTGGATCGCCCGCGCGGGCGCACGCGCCAAAGGCAAGCGGCCCGAGTTCCTCGACGATCCGAGCGCCGAGCGCATGCTCTCCATCCTGCTCGCGGTCGTCGGTGAAGTGTCGGTGCTGAAACAACGGCTCGATACCGTCGAGCGGCTGCTCGACGCCAAGGGCACGATCAGCCGCGGCGATATCGACGCGTTCCTGCCAGATCGCGAGGCCGCTTACGAACGGGCCGTGATGACGAAGGAATACGTCGCGCGCATCATGCGGGGTGTTCAGCAGAACATGGAAGCCATGCAGACCGAAGAACGTCCCGTGGCGGATATCAGCATCGAACTGAGAGACAACTGATGCAACATCGCACGATCACCGGCCGGATCCGTTACACCTCGAAGAAACCGGAACTGCTCGGCCGTGATCGTGGCGGCGAATGGTTCACCTTCACTCATCACAGCGACGGCAGCGCGATCTTCCGCGCGCGGTGTGAGATCGAGGAGCCGGCTCCGACAGTGCTGCGAGACATCGTGTATGCACTCGACAGCGAAGGTCGGCCGCGGGATCTGCATGTGCACCTGACGGTGGGCGATCGTTTCATGGGCTCCGGCTGGCTGCACCAGACCCCTGGGGAGAATGGCGGCCTGATCGAATGCGAAAGCTTCGGCCCCGCCATCGGGCGCCTGTCGCAGAAGGTGCAATACACGGGCTCCATCGAAGGTTTCGGCACGCATCCCGTCGCTGGCGATGGTTACACCACACGTTGCATGGACGTGAGCAAAGGTCCGCATCGTCGCAACATCCGCGTCTTCGTTCCCTCTCCCGACCATCGCGGCGCTTCACCGCCGATGATTGCCGAAGTGAAGATCGGTCTCGAGTATGTGGGCGAGGAAACGGTCACCGTGGCGGCGGGAACGTTCGATTGCCGTCACTTCCGATATGTCGACGATGAAGGCCCGGGCATGGGCGGCACCACGCATCCGCATTTCGACGTTTGGGTAACAGCCGACGACGACGCGATCTTCGTGCAAGGCGGGGTCGGCGGTTATATGCAGAGCTGGTACGAGTTGGTCGAGCTGAATCGTTGAGATTGCGTCCGGCGCTACGCATCCCCTGCGACGCGCCGGCAGACGTTTCTTATTGTGAGGCCTCTCGGTGCTCGATGGCACCGCGATAGGCACGCCAACCGATGGCGAGCACCAGCGTGGCCGCGACGGCGCAGCCACCGAAGGTCCAGGCAAGCGAGCGGTCCAGCGCCGCTTCGGATCCGAATACCCGATCGGTGAGCAGGCCCACGACGACCGGCCCGAGCCCACCGGCCAACAATCCAACCATCGCCGTGCTTCCCGCGTTGATCTGCCCTCGCAACTCATTCGGTGCAAGCTCAGCGACCGCGGCGAGCACCCCCACCGATGCCCAGTTCGTGAACAGGCCGGCGATGCCGTAGAGCACGAGCGCCATGTGCGCACTGTCGGCAAGCGGCGCGGCGGCGGCCGGAATCAAGCTGAGCGCCGCGCCGAATAGACAAAGTCGCCAAGCGCTGTCGCGTACGCCGCGTTGGCGCAACCAGTCGCACAGCCAACCGGCAAACAGCCCCCCTCCTCCGCCGGCGACGACGGCGATGATTCCATAGGAAGTTGCCAACTCGTCCGCCGACCAACCGTACTTGCGGGAGAAGAGCGCGGGCATGAAGGCCAGCTGTCCGTACGGCGCCAGAAATGTCAGCGTCACCCCAGCAAACAGCGTCGACAACACCAGCGCGTGCTTGACGCAGTAAATGCGCAACTCCGCGAACGTCGATGGTCGGCCGAGCGCACGCTCATGGCGAGCAGGTTCGCGCATCCATATCAGCGCCAGTAGTGCCAACAATCCGAGCGATCCCAGCAGCACCAGTCCAACGCGCCAGGCCGGCACCCCGATCTGGGGGCCGATAGTTTCTCCGATCGTGACACTCAATGCGCCAAGCAGGAACGCGCCCGCCGTACCGAATGCCGTGCCTGTGACGAACAATCCGTAGGCGCGCCCTCGCACATTCGGCTCGAAAAGATCGGCCAGCAATGAGCCCGATGACGGCTGCACCGCTGCCTGACCGATACCTGTCATCACTCGCGCGAGTCCCATTTGCACGAAACTTCCCAACATGCCGAGCGCCGCAGTGGCAATGCTCCAGACGAACACCGATGCCGTCAGGAGCCGCACGCGATTGGCGCGATCCGCGAGCCAGCCGCAGAACAATCCGCCGAGCGTATACGGAAGCGCGAAACACAAACCCGTCAGCAGGCCTATCTGTGTGTCGGAGAATCCGAGCGACTGTTTCATGGGCTCGACGAACAAGCCGAGACCGATCCGATGCACGAAGGCAATGGTGAAGACGACGGTCAGAGCGATCGCTGACCACCACGCCGTTCGCAGCGCAGGGAATGCCGCTTGCTCCGTCGGTTCGACTGCTTTCAACATCGCCTCACCCTCGCCAGCAGCAAGACTCCAAGAACCAGCAGCACCAGCGCCACGCTGAATACACCGATGCGCTGATCGCCGGACAAGGTGGTGCTGATGGCCACTAGCAGCGGCGCCAGGAAACTCGAGGCGCGTCCGACCATCACGTACAGCCCGAGGTATTCACCCAGATGTGGCGCTGGCGCCAGACGCACGAGCAATGAACGGCTCGACGACATGATCAGGCCGAGAAATCCCGAGGCGGCAACGCCCATGGCGAGGAAGACACGATCCGCGGATGTCTCGAAGCCTGTCGACTGCGGGTTGAATGTTGCAACTCGTGCCGCTGCCGCGAGCGCCATCGTGCAAAGGATCATGCCGACGAGACTGATGATGACGGTGTTGCGCGCGCCCAGATGCGCATCGACTCTTCCACCGAACAATCCCGCCGTCGCTCCGCTCAACAAACCGAGCAGACCGAACACCGTCATCTGCGGCGTAGACCAGCCCAGCGCCGTTGAAGCGAGAATGGTGAAAAAAGAGAACAGCGCCATCGTGCCGTCCCAGTAAGCCATTCGGGCGATCAGGAAACGCAGGAGCATACGATCCGAACGCAGCCGCGCCACCATGCCGGCGATGCGAACGGACAGTCGCTCCCCGGCCAGTGTGGAACTCGCTGGAGCATGACGATTGCGGCCCGGCCCGAACACCAGCAAAGGGATGATGAACACTGCGAGCCACAAGCCCGTACCCGCGGTCGCGGCACGTTCGATTGCGCCTGATTCCAAACCAAGCGAGCCACGCTCGATCAACTGCAATGTCGCGAGAAAAATCAGACTGGCGGCGAATCCCAGACCGACGCCCAGGCCACTCAGGCGGCCGATCTCCGCCGATGTAGCGATCTCGGGTATGAGGCGGTCGGTGAACACACGCATGAGCTCGATACTCACCTGCGCGAGTACGCACAAAGCGAGGACGGGAAGCACCCAGCCGGGCGAAGCCGTTACGAACCACAACCCGAGCAGCGCGAGCGCCGCCACCGTCGAGCACAATGCGATCCATGATTTGCGTCGCTCGCTTGCATCGGCAACCGCGCCGGCGACGGGCGCCAACAACACGAGCGCCAGCGCGGACACCGTCAATGCGTAGCCCCACCAGGCTGTCCCGGCTACTGGATCGCGTGCAATGCTGGCCACGAAGAATGGCGGCAGCACCAGGCTCAACACGATCGTGAAGAATGGCTCGCGCGCCCAATCGGCGAGCGCCCATGAGATCTGCACCGTCCGCCGCGAGGCGGCGCGCGCCGTCATAGCGGTTTTGCGATACCGAGTATGGCCATCAGCCCCGACAGCGACCACATGCCGTAAGCGATGTAGCGTGCGCGACCGAGTGAGCTCTGAAACAACTCATCCACCGCCGCGCTGGGACCTTCCGTCGCCAACCGTCGAAAGCCGATCGCCCAATTCCTCATGATGGCGCGCAGGATCAAACCCACGACGATCATGCATCCGAAGACGATGAGCTTCAGAGCGACGAACTTCGGTGCGACCGGCGCTCCTGAGAATGCCGACCAGCCGCCCACTGCGATCAGCACCGGCGCGAGCACCAGGCGCACATACTGATCTATGTTGCGCATCCGGTCTCCCGCCGGCGTTCCCTGTTTGAGATAACCGGCAACGTTCACCGCGAGCCAGGCGAGCGCGAGGATCCACACCGCCGTCATGAACGGCCCCGCGACCGGCCAGGCGCCATAGAAGGCGGCGATCTGCATGCCCACGACCATCAACAACGGAAAGGCGATGCGCGGCATGAGGTCGATGCGAAACGAAGCTCGCAGGAAGCGCATGCGCTCCTCCAGCGGCAGCTTCGAGTCCGCCACATATTTCGCGTTGACGTAGACGCCCCAATCACCGCCCAGCCAGTACGCGAACAACACGACGTGCACGATCACCAGAACGGTATAGACGTCCATCAACGGCGTCCCTCACCGTGATACTCGACCAGCTCGTAGGTCGTGGCGAGATAGCCGCCGACGCGGATCTTCACGATCACGAACTCTTCGGGGATGCACCACAGTTCCTCGAGCGGATGCTCCTGCGGCAAGGCGCCTTCCAGGCGGAACTGATAACGGTCCACTTCGAACCTGCCGGCGCGTACTTCCAGCTGCTCGCGGCCGATGTACTCGATGCCGAAGTCCAGTGGATGCAGCAGCGGGCCGGAACAGCCATCGTGTTCCAGTGAGCTGAGCATGGTGTCGTTCATTCGCTGCACCCGTTCGGAGCGCGAATGATCGAACGCCGCCAGATGCCACACATCACAGGACAGCGGATGCGGTCCGAAGGTACGCAGCGCCTTGCTGCGCTCGATGCGCTGACTGACCCTGCCGAGCTCGCGATTCCAGCTTTCCAGCTCGACGTAATTCTCGGCGAAGCGGTACCAGCCGGTGCCCAGCAGCGAGCCGTTCTTGATCAGCCGCACATAGGAGTCGATGGGCCGCCACGAAGCGTCCACCGAATAGACGATGTCCTTGGACACCTGGCGGTCGAAGATCTCGCAGGTCGCATGCAGTGTCCGGCTGCCATCGGGAGCCACACTCACCGAGAAGCGCTCCGTGCCGCGCAGCCCGACGTTGTCGCCAATCGCCTGGATCAATCCCGAGTAATGTCGTCTGCTCATGCTGTCATCGCTCCCCGCCATCGCCATTTGCCGCGCGAGGCGAGATAACTCTTCAGCCCCGAGCGCACCAGTACCCGCTCCAGTGCTTCGCGCGCATGCGCGAGTGTCGCCTCGCGATCGATGAATTGATGCTCGCCGTCGATCACCACGGCCTCCCCAGCCACGTACACATCTCGAACCGCGTACGGATCGTTTGAATACACCAGGTTGGAAATCACCGTCTGCGCAGGCGAGAGCGCCACGCGCTGCGTATCGATGACGATGAAATCGGCCTGCTTGCCGGGCTCGAGCGAACCGATGCGATCTTCCATGTGCAACGCCGAGGCGCCGCCGCGTGTCATCAGTTCCAGCGCGAGCTCGGCGGACCCGAACGCTGCGTCGCTGCGCCGTTCTTTCTGGAACAGCAATGCCATCTTCATCGTCTCCCAGACGTTCTGAGCATTGTTGGTCGATGCACCGTCAACGCCCAGGCCGACCCGAACACCAGCCTCGATCAACTCGGCCAGGCGCGCCACTCCCGAAGCATAGTAGGCGTTGGCCACTGGATTGTGAGAGACGCCGGTTTGCGAGCTCGCGAGCTGTGCGATCTCCTCATCGTCCAGCCAGATCGTATGCGCCAAGAGCGTGCGCGGCCCCAGCACACCCAGGCGGGCGAGTTCGGCGACGCTGCCATGACCAAAGCGTTGCAACGTATCCTCGTGCTCCTCACGCGAGCTGGCGACGTGCATCAGGAAGTGACTGTTGCTGCGACGTGCAACGTCGTGCATGGCTTCGATCATCTCCGGCGTGCAACGCAGAACCCCGAGCGCTTCCGCTCCTACGCTAACGCGCTCTGAGTTCCAGGTTCGCTGCAACCTGAGCACTTCGTCGGCGGCATCCTGCGGACGCTCCCGATAGCGAGGCGGCACCGCTTGCGAGGCGTCCGTCTCGTCCGGGCTATCGACCGTCATTCGAGACACCACCGCACGAGCGCGGGATTGGGTGATGGCCTGGAGCACGCCATCCGGCAACTCCCGGCTCGGAACGCCGAACTCGGCGCTGACGGTCGTCGTTACGCCGGTCGTCATCTGTTCGAGCAACGCAAGCTCCGCGCCGATCCGACCACCTTCGCGATCCAATGCTTCGAGCACCGGCCACATGCCTTTGCTGAACCACACACTGAGCGGCATCTCATCGTAGATGCCGCGCAGGATGCCGTTGGACAGATGGCCGTGCGCGTTGATCAGACCCGGCATCACCAAGCGGCCACGCGCACTGACGACTTTGACCTCCGGCGGCAACGCAGGCAGCGATGCACTGTCGCCGACCTGCTGGATCAGGCCATTCTTGACCCAGACATAGCCGGACTCGAAGACATTGCGCTCCTCATCCATCGTGACGACCAGAGCGTCGCGCACGATGAGCTCGGCCGGGCGAGTGGTGCTGTCCATTGCTGTGCCTCTAGTCCAGCTTGTAGCGCAGGGTGAGTGCCCAGGTCCGCGGCGGATTGAAATACACCGCGCTGAAGCCCAGGCCCGGCACGAAGAACTGGCCGGCGGCATAGTTCTCCTGGCTCAGGTTGCGCACCTGCGCCGTCAGCGACCAGCGGCCGTCTTCGCTCTCATAGCCGAGCTGTGCATTGAAGAGGTCGTAGCCGTCTTCTCGCGAAGGCAACGGATTGCAGGAGCTGTGATAGAAGCTGCTCTTGTGCGTCCAGTCGCCGCCCACCGCGATCGCGCCCACCGGCAGCGGAATGCGGTAGTTCAGACCGAGGAAGCTGGCCACCTTGGGCGCGAACTTCAGCTGCAGATCCGTGGTGCCGGTGCCGACCGGCCCGCAGTCCGCCACCTGATCGAAGTTGATCTTGGTGAACTTGGTGTCGAGCAAGCCGAGGTTGGCGGTGACGGTGAGATTGTCGATCGGCTCGGCGGCCACTTCGATCTCGGCGCCCTTGGTTTCCACATCGCCGACCGAGAAACGCGTCAGCGCGCCGGTGGACTGATCGGTGCCGGTGCCTTGCAGGTCCTCGAAGTCGTTGACGAAGACCGCGAGGTTGGCGCGCAGGCGCCGCTCGAACCACTCCGTCTTGGCGCCTACTTCGAACGTGTACACCGTCTCCGGCGCGATCGCTTGCAGGTTGTAGAGCGCACTGCCGACTTCGCGACCGTCGAACGAGCCCGACTTGAAGCCTTCGGAAGCGGAGGCATACATCATCGCGCCCGGTGTGAGCTGGTAGTCGAACGCCACGCGCGGCGTTACCGACGACCATGACTTGTCGATCTGGCGGCTCAGCTCATCGGTGATCGACCCCGCAGGCGCGCCGGCGCAAGCGCCGCTTCCAAACACTTCACGAGTCTGCGGATCGGCGCACACCAGCGCCGGCGCCCCACCCGGTTCGAATACCGCGTTACGGAAGTCCTTGGAATCTCGCGTCCAGCGCACCCCGGCGGTCAGATTCGCACGATCGGTGAGGGCGAAGGTCGCAGACGTGAACAACGCGATGCTGTCGGTATCGAGCGCGCTGTCCGAATACTGGTTGTCGCCGAAGTCCGCCAGAATGATGTTCTCGGTCCGCTGCGTGTTGGACTCTTCGAAGTAGTACGCACCGACGATGTAGGTGAGCCGATCGTCGAACGCATTGCCCTGCACCTGCAGTTCCTGGCTGAGCTGGTCCTGCCGTTGATCCTGGAACAGATGCAGGCAAGGCGCGGCCAGCCCGAAGCAGGTGTCCTGCCCGTCGGCATCGAGCAGCAGCGTGTTGGAGAGCTCGCGCCACGCCGTGATGCTCTTGATCGTGACATTGGCCACGTTCCAGGTCGCCGTGAGGCTCACGCCCTGCTGATCGATATCGTTGATCGGATCGGTGAGATCCGAGCGCAGCGTGCGTACGTTCGTGTCGCCGTCGACCTGATCTCTCTCATCGAATGCGCCGAGCCCGTCCGGCCCCCGCAGGGTCAGGCCGACGGCATAGCCCGGAGTGGAACGTTCGCGGACCTTGTCATAGGCGAGCAGCAAGTCCAGGTTGTCGGTGGGGTTGAACTGCAAAGCCACGCGGCCCGCGGTCACGTCCTGATCGTTGACCCGCGCGCCATTGACGAGATTGCGGTCGTAGCCGTCGCGCTGGCGCGAGAGCACCGCCACCTGGCCAGCCATGCGGTCGCCGAGCGGTCCGGAAAGGCCGGCTCGCACGTCGAATCGATCGTAGTCGCCCGCTGTGAGCTCGCCATGCGCCTGGAATTTGTCGCTGGGCTTGCGAGTAACGATCTTGATCGCACCGGCGGAGGTATTTCGTCCATACAGGGTGCCCTGCGGACCGCGCAGCACCTCGATGCGTTCGACCTCGTTCAAGTCGAACAACGCGCCGGTCTGTCTGGGAATGTAAACGTCATCGATATACATGCCGACCGGCGTATCCGAGGTGAAGTAGCTTTCGTCCTCGCCAATGCCGCGCAACGAAGCTCGAGCGCCGCTCGACAGTCCCGTGTTCGTTTCCATCCACAGATTCGGCACGACCGAGGAAACATCGCGAATCGTGCGCAGGTCCAGTTCCTCGAGCATCTGGCTGCCGAGCGCGGACACTGCGATCGGCACCTTCTGCAAGTTCTCCTCGCGCCGTTGAGCGGTGACGATGATCTCCTCCAGCGAAGATCCACGCTGCTGCGCCAGCGCGAATGGAGAGGCCGTGATACAAGCGCAAGCTGCCGCCACTGAGGCCCGTGCGCGCATTTTTCTGCTACGGATCATGTGAACTCCCCTTGCAGGGCGACCAGGAGCCCTGTCGAACCGAGCTTACGAGCCGCATTCACAACTTGCGGTCTTTATAGGCAACCGTCGGTTGTCAGGCCCTCGCCCGGTCGATGATCCGTTTCAGCTCTTTCAGAAACAGCAGCGAGTCGGGCGAACGCGTGCTGTTCTTGCGGAAGAACACCGCTGTCGGCCGCGTCCAGGCGCCCGATTCGGTGTCCAGCGCCACATCCAGGGCGACGATCAGGCCGGTCTCCACCTCCCGGCGCATCATTTCGGTGGGCAGGATGAACAGCGCGTCGCTTTGCAGGAGCACGCTGGTGGCGAACGACACCGAGTTGGTATGCAAGGCCGGCTTCGGCCGCTCGAGACCCGCGGCGGCGAAGCTCGCCGCAACCTCCTCGGCCACCAGATCCTGGTCGTCGCCGGCGATCCAGCGGTATTCGAGCAGCTTTGCCAGCGGCACCTGGCGTTGACGCGCCAACGGATGACCGGCGCGGGCGTAGACCCGATAGTGCTCCTCGTGCAGAACGCGGTGGTCGATGAGCCCGTCCACCGAATCGATGGTCATGATGCTCACCACCACGTCGAGCTCGCCATTCATGAGCTGCGGGATCAGGCTTTCATAAGTGCCTTCGACGACGTTGACGGTGAGCTTGGGCCGCTGTTCGAGCACGGCCAGCAGCGCTTCGCCGACCAGCTGCGTGGCGGCCGCGGCGCCGGTGCCGATGACGAGGCGATTGGTTCCCGTGCCCAGCATCGAATCGATCGCGCGGCCGAGGCTGTTGGCTTCCGCATCGATGTTCCTGGCGTAGGTCGCGATCTCCTCCGCGAACAGCGTCGGTTTGACCGAGCGGGTGTCGCGATCGAACAGGCGCACCCCGAGATGCTCTTCGAAGCGTCGGATGCTCTTGCTGAGCGCCTGCGGCGTCAGGTCGCAGGCTCGCGCCGCCCGCCAGTAGCTGCGCGTTTCCATGAGCTTCAGAAAATGGCGGAGCTGACGGATTTCCATCGCTCACCGCCCTGCCGGGGCGAACGCCCCGGCACGTGTGCGATCCGCAGGAGTTGAAGTTCCGTGCGGCCGCATCGCCAGCTAAGCCTGCTCGGGCAGCGGATCGATCTGCATCACGCTGACCAGCAGACCATCGGGATCGTAGGCGATCATCTCGCGATACAACCCCGCGGGCGAACGCTCGCTGGCCTGGCGCTTGGGGTAGCGCACCGGCGGCGTCAGGAACCTGGTCCCCGCCGATTCCAGCCGCGCATGCAGAGCGTCGAATTCGGTCGTCGACAGCACCAGCGCCGTCTGGCCTTGCGCCACGCGACCCGAAGGTATCTCCAGGCGGTCGAGCGGAACGCCGCCGATCTCGAACAGCCCGACCACGACGTCGGCGTCGGCTGCCGGCGCGAGCAGCACGATGCGCAGACGACACGGCGGTAATTGCAGCAGGCCTCCGGCCGCCGGCCCTTCGATCACCTTGTCCTCGACCTTCACCAGGCCGAGCAGATCGCAGTAGAAGCCAAGCGACGCTGCCACGTCACGACAGAAGATACTCAGACGCGCGAAGCCGACACTCATGCGATCACCCTACTGTAGTTTGTGTAAACGACCCAGTGGCGAGACTCATTGCTGATCTCGCCAACTGGCGACGATCTGCTGACCCGTGGCAAACCATCCCCGCGGCCGAGCTGCGAGATTCAGCAGCAACTGCTCGAAAGCAGCGATTCGGTAAGGCAGCGCCATGATGTACGGAGTGACATGCAAAGGCAGCACGCGTCCGCCGTGCGTGTCCGCTTCCGCGGCGAGCCACTCGAACGCGTCCTGGATCTGTTGGGAGTAGCTGTCCGCGGACTGCTGCTGCACCGTGATGATCTGGCGATCAGACAGCTCGTGATTCAGCGGCAGATTGATCAACCCATTGCTGAAGCGGTACGGCAGTTCGTCGTTCGCCCAGTCGCACATGTACTCAACGCCTTGCTCCGCGAGCAGCCTCGGCGTATTCCAGCTTTGCGATCGTGCAATCGAGTGCCAGCCGGTGGGCCGCGTACCGGACACCGACTCCAGAGTCGCCAGTGATTTCTGGATCAACGCACGCTCGTCCTGCTCGGCGAGCCCAGTGGCGATCGTGCCGTTCATATCGGTGGAATGCGCGATGATCTCGTGCCCGTCCGCGACGATGTCGCGAACGATCTGTGGGTAACGCTCGGCGATCGCTGCATTCGTGGCAATCGAAGCCCGCACGCCCGCCTTTTTGAAGGCATCGAGCAGTCGATAGAAGCCGACGCGCGTGCCGTATTCGCGTGCGGTGTAGTGACGATAGTCGGGATAAGGTGTGACCATGTGACCCGGCGCGCGGAACGGCTGGTCGGACGGCGTCATCGGGAACCATTCCAGGCTCACGCAGACCCAGACAGCCACCGCCTTCTCGCCTGGCCACTTCACCGGCTTGCGCGAAAAGATGGACGACCATTCGTACAGATCGTGGTCGTAGCCTTCGCGACGCTTCGGGTACTGGAGATAGGAGGGATCAAGCGCCACGGCAAGCCTCCGCATAGTGATGGTTGTAATAGTGATCGGCGATCTCGCCCGCACGCGCGATCCAGGCGCGGCCGTCGTCCGCGATGTGCCGCAAGACCTCGGCGAACGGGCCGATACGATGCGGCTGACCGATCAGATAAGCATGCAGGGGAATGCACATCACCGTGCCGGACTGCTCGCCCTCCTCCGCCAGCCGCTGGTACTGCCGAATCAAAGTGTCGGCATAGTCTCGCGGCGACATGTTGTAGACGAAGAAACCGTAATGATCGTTGACCTCCAGGCTGTAAGGCATGGAGATCAAGCGACCCGACTTCACCTTGACGGGTTGAGGCTGATCGTCGTGATACAGATCGCAGGTGTAGTCGAGGCCGTATTCTGCGATCAGGTCGAGCGTACGCGGCGTATGAGTCAGCGCCGGCGCGAGCCAGCCACGAATCGTCTGGCCGGTGGCTTCACGCACGGTGCGAATGGAGTCCTCGATGATGGCTCGCTCCTGAGCCTCGTCCATTCCATACGCGTACCGGGTGTTGTAGATGCCGTGACTGAAGAATTCCCAGCCTCGCTCGTTGGCGTCGGCCACCACCTGCGGATGATGCTGGCACAACGCGACGGACAGCGACACCGAGCCCGGAAAGCCGTACTTCGACATCACATCCGCCATGCGCCAGTGCGACACGCGGTTGCTGTGATCGCGATGTGAGAAGCCCACCACGTCGGGATGCGGCTTGCTCCAGCTCTTGCGATGTGGATTGGCCGGCGGATCGATCTCGTAGTATTCGAGATTCGGCGCCACCCACACCGCCACCTTCTTGCCGCCAGGCCACTCGATTCGCGGCCGACCTCGGTAGGCCTGGAAATCGTAGAGGCCGGGATCGGCCCGCCGGACATCGCTCATTGGCGCGCCTCCAGCCAATCGATCACGGTCTGCACCGGCTCGACATCGGCGTACTTGAGCTGCAGATCGGTGAGATTGGCGAAGTGGTAACTCTCGTGCTTGTCCGCGCACGTTTCGATGGGAACGATCGTGCGGAAACCGTAAGACAGCGCGTCCACCGCAGTCGCTCGCACGCAGCCCGAAGTGCTGCCGCCAGTCACCACCACTGTGTCCACCGCGTGCCAGCGCAAGTAGCTGGACAAAGGCGTTTCGAAAAACGCCGACGGCATGCGCTTGGTGTATTGCAGATCGTCGTCATCGATCTCGCAACGCGGATCGAACGCATGGCGCTCGCTGCCGTACTTGATGTTCTGTAGCGAGTCCGGAGTGTTGGTACGTGTGCCCCACACGCCGGCGTCACCGGCATCCGCCTTGTAACCCACTCTGCTCCAGATCACGGGCATGTTCCTCGCGCGTGCCAGCCGCGAAATGGTGTTCACGTATTCGATCTGCCGCGGATCGGTTTCGTACGCGGTCTTGAACATGTCGATGCGCGTGTAGGCCTGCTGGAAGTCGACATTCACGATCGCCAGCTTCCGGCCGAAGCCGAACTTGCTGCGCGTGGGGTTGGCCATGACCTCTTCGAAAATCTGGCGCGCGGTCTTGCCATCGCTGACCATCTTCGTGCCGATCTGCTTCATCGCAGGCTCCTGAAAAATAGTGGCGCGCGCCGCCGGGAAATAAGGCTTGTACAAGCTAAGTTGTCCGGACAAACTAGGCGCATGAGGATCTTCCGCCATTTCGTCCGCGTCGGCAACCGCCGCGTGCACTATCGCCGCGCCGGCTCCGGCCCCACCCTGTTGATGGTGCACCAGAGCCCACGCAGCTCCGCGGAATACGAGCCGCTCATGCGGAAGTGGGCCGCACACTTCACGTGCATCGCTGCCGACAGCCCCGGCTTCGGCCAGTCCGATCCGCTGCCCGGCAATCCGGAAATGCCGGAGTTCGCGCAGGCCATCGTCGAGTTGCTGGATGCGCTGGGCATCGAGCAGACGGCGGCCTACGGTTGCCATTCCGGCGGCATGATGCTGGTGAGCGCCGCCAGGCGCTACCCGGAGCGCTTCAGCTCGCTCGCCATCGGTGGTTACGCAATCTGGAGCGCCGGGGAAACCGCGCTGTTCGGCACTTCCTACCTGCCGCCGTTGCAGCCCAGCGCTTATGGCGAACATCTGCAGTGGCTCTGGAACCGCATCCTCGAGCAGACCTGGTTCTTCCCCTGGTTCGAGGTGCGCCACGAAGCTCGGCTACGGATTGCGCACAACGATCCAGTCAGGACCGATGCAGTCGTGCGCGAAATGCTCGACAGCGGCGACGCGTATCGCGCCGGGTATGGCGCCGCGTTACGCGCGACGCGAGATATTCCCGATCCCGATGCCGCGACCATGCCGACATTGATTGCGGCGTTCGATGGAGATCCGCTCCAGCAACACCTCGCTCGCCTCGGCGAATTGCCTCCCAGCTGGCGAGCCCAGCGGGTCGCGACGCCTGCCGATCTGGAAGAAGCCTGTCTCGCTCACCTGCTGCAGGCGCCTTCCCGACCCTGCCCGCAACTTGCGGAGAGCAGCGATTGCGGCTTCATCCAAGTTACCGCGCCAGGCTTCGACGGCCTGCTGCATTGGCGAGGCAACCGTGATGCCGCGACGGTGCATTTGCATGCGCCCGGACGCAGCGCCGAACTGCTCGACAGCTCGGACACACTGCTGATCGATCTGCCGGGTCACGGCTTATCCGACAACTGGTTGCCCGGACACACGCCTGGCCTGAGCGATTGGAGCACCGTTACAGCGCAAGCGATTGAAACATTGAATCGCGCAAAATCCCGAACCATCATCGGTGAGGGAATCTCGGCGCTGCTCGCGGCGGATGTCGCTCGTCGCCTCGAGGCAAGCGGCTGGGGCGCAATCGCGGCTCACATTCCCAACGTCGCCGACTCGAAGCGGTGGGCAGAGCTCGCGATCCCCGATCTCGCACCGGATCGCTTCGGCAGTTACCTCACCGCTGCCTGGAGCGCGGTGCGCGCGGCACATTTCTTCTGGCCGTGGTTCGATGCAAAAGCCGCGAATGCGATTCCCTTCACGGCCGCCGAAGTGACTCCCGATGCACTAGCCCTGGAGCATCGCAGTCTGATTCGCGCCCGGGCGGGACGCGCGTTGATGAATACGCTCATTGCCGCCGATCGTGACGCTCTGGTCGCGAGCGCACCCGCCATCGCGGCGTGGGGCAAGTCCTCTTGGGCCAAGGAACGCGCGGATATCTGGTCGCCCGAAGGACATTGATTGAAGCTCGCCCGTCGCAGTCAGTCGCGACCGGTGCGTCCTGACTCGATCGACGGAGAAGTAAGCTGTTCGCTCCACGTACATTGTTTGCAAAGATCTGGGATCGGCACGTCGTCAGCGCACTCGACGGCGGCGTCGATCTGATTGCCATCGACCGGATCTTCCTGCACGAGCGCACCGGCGCGGCTGCGTTGAATAGCCTCGCTGCGGCCGGCCGCCCCATCGCCGATGCTTCCCGTGTGTTTTGCGTGATGGATCACATCGTCGACACGCGGCCCGGCCGCGATGATCGAACTCTCATGCCCGGCGGTCAGGCGTTCATCACTGA
>Ga0182742_1003247_pt1 | contig 16283 bp, 18 predicted proteins | sample eDN5th37CBELigMG_FD_128880 | JGI IMG/M metagenome (GOLD analysis project Ga0182742, IMG submission 128880) | Enriched Miracle-Growth compost microbial communities from Emeryville, California, USA - eDNA 5th pass 37_C BE-Lig MG (version 2)... ...
CTCCTACACCGGTCTCGTTCTCCCTCTCGTCGCGACGGCCACGGGCACCTTCCTCTATCGGCAGTTCTTCCTGACCGTGCCCGAGGAGCTCATGGAGGCCGCCAAGATGGACGGCGCGGGACCCATGCGGTTCTTCCGCGAGATCCTGATACCGCTCTCGATCACGAACATGGCGGCGCTGTTCACCATCATGTTCATCTATGCCTGGAACCAGTACCTCTGGCCGCTCCTCATCACCACGGACCGCACCCATCGCGGGACGGCCGTCATGGCCCTTCGACAGCTCATTCCGATGAGCGGCGACTCCACGGGCGGCGGCGTGCCCGACTGGAACGTCGCCATGGCCGGCTGCCTGATCGTGGTGGCTCCGGCTCTCCTCGTGGTGGCGCTGATGCAGCGCTTCTTCGTGCGCGGCCTCATCGCCAGCGACAAGTAATCTCTCATCGAACGGAGGCTTTCACATGGCCGATATCGACATTCGCAGCGTCAGCAAGGCTTACGGCAAGAACCAGGTCGTGCACGGAGTCGACCTCTCGATCCGCTCCGGCGAGTTCGTGGTGGTGCTCGGCCCTTCCGGCTGCGGGAAATCCACCCTGTTGCGCATGATTGCAGGGCTCGAAGCCATCACGGCCGGCGAGATCGCCATCGCGGGGGATGTCGTCAACAACCTGGAACCGCGCGAGCGTGGCTGCGCCATGGTGTTCCAGAACTATGCCCTTTATCCGCATATGACGGTCGCCGAGAACATCGGCTACGGCCTCAAGGTCGCGGGTCTCTCCAAGCCCGATCGAACGGCGCGCGTCGAAACCGTGGCGAAGTCCCTCGGCCTCTCCGAGTATCTGGACCGAAAGCCTGGCCAGTTGTCGGGCGGCCAACGCCAGCGCGTCGCCATGGGCCGCGCGATGATCCGAGAGCCGAAAGTCTTCCTCTTCGATGAACCGCTGTCGAACCTCGATGCGAAGCTGCGCGTGCAGATGCGCATCGAGATCCGCAAGCTTCACAACCGCCTCGGAACCACATCCGTCTTTGTCACCCACGATCAGGTCGAGGCGATGACGCTGGCCGATCGCGTCGTCGTGATGAATGGCGGGCATATCGAGCAGGTCGGGACGCCGGAGGAAATCTACCGCAATCCAGCGAGCCGCTTCGTCGCAGGCTTCATCGGCTCTCCGCCCATGAACCTGTTCGACGGCCGGGTGACAGGGCCGGGTGAGGTGCAGGCGCACGGCACCGTTCTTTCCGTCCCCCATGCCGGGCTCACACCTGGGCGTCATGTCACCATTGGCATCCGCCCGGAGGAAGTGGTGCTCGGCGCAGCGGGATCGAACGTGGCGTCCATCGACGTGGATTTCAGCGAGGAACTCGGTTCGGTGCGCCTGCTTCATGGCGAGGTCGCGGGGGCCGATTTCGTGATCCAGGTGCCGGCCACGACCGCCGGGCCGAAGATCGGCCGCTTCTCCTTCGAAGTCCCTGCACGCGCTGTTCATCTCTTCGATGCCGAAACCGGAAACCGCATCGATCCCGCGGCCTCGGGCGCCCGGGCCGCTGCTTGATAGTTTGTCTCAAGAGGAGTTCTCTCAATGTCTGTAAACGTTCTCGGCACCGGTATTTCGGCGAAGCCCGGCAAGCCCGATCTCAGCGAATTCGCGCGGAACCTGGATCAATGCCAGGCCTTTGGCGTCGAAACCATCGAGCTGCCGACCTTCGACCTCGATCTCGTGGTCGGCGGTCGCATCCGCAGGGACCAGCTCGCTGCTCTCAAGGCTATCTGCGCCGGCCGGGATGTGACCTATACGGTCCATGGTCCCCTCGCCATCAACTTCTTCGACGCGCCGTTCCGCAATCAGCGCCACTTCGATATTCTGCAGGTCTCGCTGGAAATCGCGGGTGAGCTCGGCGCAGTTCACTACGTCATGCATTCCGGCCTGATCGGCGTGACACAGCATGACGGCATCGAGGAAGCCTATGCCCGTCAGCGGGAATGGCTGGCCCGCGCGGGCGATTTCGCGCGCGCGCATGGCGTGATCCTCTGCGTGGAAAATCTTTTCGGCGGCTATGAGGGCAAGGTCCATGCGGCGAGCCCCTCGCGCCTCGCCCGCGAACTCGCCGCCGTCAATCACAGCCATGTCATGGCGACTCTGGATTTCAGTCACGCCTATCTGAACCTCTCCTTCACCGGCGGCGATCTCGTTTCGGAATGCGCAGCGCTCGCGCCTTTCGCCAAGCATCTTCACGTGCACGATTCCTTCGGCCGCCAGGATGACATCTGGATGTTCACGCAGGGCGAGCGCCTGGCCTATGGCCACGGTGATCTCCATCTGCCGGTGGGCTGGGGTGATATCCCCTGGGATGCCCTGATGGCGTCCTGCACCTTCCCGCAAGGTGTGGTGTTCAACATCGAGCTGCAGGATCGATACTGGCATGTCGGCCAGGATTGCGTCGATGCGACCAAGGCTCTGGCCGCGAAGGCGCGCACGACTCTGGCCGCCGCAGCCTGACTTCTCCGGCTTCAGGCCATATGATCGTTGGTGCCGCGGCATTCCTGCCGCGGCCGATTTCGTTGTTCTCCCACTCGGTTCAACCGTTTCCTCCCATGTCCCTCCCTCGCTATGCACTCTACTTCACGCCTCGGCCCGATTCCGATCTGGCCCGCCTCGGCGCCGCGATGCTCGGCTACGATTGTTATACGGGGGGCGCTGTGGAGCAGCCCTACCTTCCTGATATCGCCCCGGGCGAACTGCATGAGGGCACGGCAGAGCCGCGCCGCTATGGGTTCCATGGCACGCTGAAGGCCCCGTTCTCCCTGGTCGAAGGACGCTCTCTCGAGAGCCTCAAGCATGAGCTGCGCGCTTTCGCGGCCGAATGGCCCACACTCGATGTGGGAACCGTCTCACCGCGCCGGATCGGCCGGTTCATTGCGCTTACGCCGGATACTCCGTCGCTGGACCTGCAGCTCTTCGCTGCGGAATGTGTTGCGGCCTTCGATCACTTCCGTGCGCCGATCAGCGATAAGGATCGGCAGCGCCGCGCCTCGCAGAATCTATCGCCGCGCCAGAGCGCGCTTCTGGAGCGCTGGGGGTATCCCTACGTCTTCGATCAGTTCCGCTTCCACATGACCTTGAGCGGGTCGCTGCCGGAGGAACGCGTCGGCTCATGGCTCGACGGTCTCGAGAGCTATGTTGGCGCCCAGCCGCTCGTCATCGATGGCTTGACGCTCCTGGAGCAGACCGGTCCGGATGCCCGTTTCCGCGTCGTCGAGCGATATGATCTTGAGGGAAAACGATGACTCCTTAGCCGCATTGGCGATGCGTGTGAACGTTACTTTCTGGCAATTGTCATCCAAGCGTCTTGCAAAGGTCATTCCGGTTTCATCAGGCCCGGGTAATCGAGCGTCACAACGTGAGGTAAAACCATGCTTGTCATCGAAGACCTGTCGCGACGATTTGGCCAGAAGACCGCTGTCGATCGTGTTTCCCTCACCATCGAGCAAGGCTCCTTCGTCGGCGTCATCGGCCGCTCGGGCGCCGGAAAGTCGACCCTTCTGCGCCTCGTCAACCGACTTCTCGACCCCTCCACTGGGCGCGTCATGTATGATGGCGTAGATGTGACGCAGCTTCGCGGTCAGTCCCTGCGAAATTGGCGCGCCCGCTGCGCCATGATCTTCCAGCAATTCAACCTGGTCGGACGGCTCGACGTTATGACCAACGTCCTGATGGGCCGTCTCAGCCAAGCACCCAGCCATCGCTCGCTGCTGAAGCTGTGGAGCGAAGAGGACAAGGCGATGGCCCTGTCCGCCCTTGAGCAGTTCGATATGGCCGGGTTTGCAGCCCAGAGAACCGAGCAGCTTTCCGGCGGACAGCAACAGCGTGTTGCCATCGCCCGCGCCCTGGTGCAGCAGCCGGACATCATTCTGGCCGACGAGCCGATTGCCTCGCTCGATCCGCGCAACACGCGCCTCGTCATGGATGCCCTGGCGAAGATCAACCGCGAGTACGGTATCACGGTCCTTTGCAATCTCCATTCTCTCGATCTGGCTCGCGCCTATTGCAACCGCCTCGTCGGTATGTCGGCCGGGCAGGTCGTGTTCGATGGCGGTCCCCTCGATCTTACCGATGACGTGAGCCGCCGACTTTATGGTCTTGAGGCAGCCGATGTCGTCGAGATCGACCACATCGAGGAAGACAGATCCAGCCTTCCGGCCGCCTACGCGGCTTGAGGATGGTGCCGCGCCCCGCACGGCCTTTCGCTTCTCCCATCTGAACCCATGGAGACTATCCTATGATCACCCGTCGCCTCGTTCTGGGCGCGGTTGCCTCGCTGACACTGGCGGGAGCGGCCCAGGCCCAGGATTGGAAATCGAAATATCCTGAGCTCGTCTATGCCATCATCCCCTCCGAGAACGCCTCGGGCGTGACCGATCGCTACGGCCCGTTCGTCAACTACCTGTCGAAGGAGCTTGGCACGAAGGTTACGCTGCGCATCGCCAACGACTACGCCGCGGTGATCGAAGGACAGCGCTCCGGCAACATCCATGTCGCCTCGTATGGTCCCTCGTCATATGCACGCGCCTTCACGACCGGTGCCAAGATCGAGCCCTTCGCCATCGAAACCAATCTCGACGGTACCAAGGGCTATCACTCGGTGCTGTGGGTGAAGACGGATTCGCCCTACAAGAAAATCGAGGATCTCAAGGGCAAGAACCTGTGCCTCGTCGACCCCAACTCGACCTCGGGGAACAACGTTCCGCGCTTCGCCATGAGCAAGATGGGCATCGTTCCCGAGCAGTTCTTCGGCAAGGTCGTCTATGCGGGCAGCCATGAGAACGCCGTTCTGGGCGTTCAGCAGGGCACCTGCGACGCCGCCTTCAACTGGTGGAACGACGAGAGCGAATCGAACCTGCTGCGCATGTCGCGCAAGAACATGGTCAAGGCTGAAGATTTTCGCGTGATCTTCAAGTCCGAGCAGATCGTGAACTCCCCCATGGCATATCTTTCGGATCTTCCCGCGGAGCTGAAGGCGAAGCTCAAGGAGGCCGTTCTGGACCTGCCGAAGAAGGATCCGGAAATCTTCAAGAAGATCACGGACGGCAAGGCCGGACCCTGGGAGTCGGTCGAGCACAAGGCCTATGAGCCGATCATCGAGCTCAATACCTTCGTCGACTCGCTGCGCAAGAAATCCTGATCCTCATCACTCCATGGCAATCCGCTCCCGCGGGAGCGGATTGCCCCTTTGCTTTGGTTCCCATGGCCACGTCATTACCCCGCCTGACCGACGACCGGCTTGCCGCCGTGCTGCAGGCCTATCACGATGCCATCCGCGCGAAGCGCGCCCGCTCGTTGACCTTTGTCGGCCTCGTGGTCGCTCTGATGCTCCTGTCTGGCTGGGTCGCGCAGGTCGATCTCTCCAAGCTCGTTGCGAATTCCGGTAATTTTTTCAGCTATTTCGATCGGATCATGACCTTCGACAGCGGCCCCGTGGCGGGTCAGCGGGTCTGGACCGATCCAGCCGAATGGTTCTGGGGCCTGAAGAAGTGGCTGGTCCTCCTCGCCGATACGATCCTGATCGGCTACCTTGGAACGGCGCTCGGCGCCATTGGCGCATTCCTGCTCTGCTTTTCCGCCGCTGCGAATTTGATGCCGAACCCTTGGCTCCGCAACGGCGTGAAGCGCCTGTTCGAATTCTGCCGCACCATTCCCGAGATCGTCTTCGCGCTGATCTTCATCATCGCTTTCGGGCTCGGCCCTATTCCCGGCGTTCTCGCCATCGCCATCCACACCATGGGAGCTCTCGGAAAGCTCTTCGCCGAAGTCGTCGAGAACATCGATATGAAATCCGTCGAGGGCTCCGTCGCGACCGGCGCGGGTTTCAGTCAGACGGTCCGCTTCGCCGTTCTGCCACAGGTTCTATCGAACTTTGCGAGCTATACGCTCCTGCGTTTCGAGATCAATGTGCGTGGCGCTTCCGTCATGGGCTTCGTCGGCGCGGGCGGCATCGGCCAGGATCTGATCGAGGCGATCCGCAAGTTCTACTATGCCGATGTCTCGGCTCTCCTTCTCCTGATCATTCTCACCGTGACGGTGATCGATCTAGGCACCGAACGCCTGCGTCATGCTCTCATCAGCCGCGAGGAACGGCCATGAAGGTTTCATCCCGAGCAATCACTCCCGACCTGCCCGCGCTAAGGGCTCGTCATCCCCAGCACTTCGCCCCGTCGGTGATGCATCGTGCGGTGGTGATCGGGTGCGTCACTGTACTGGCAGGCCTCTTCGTTCTGGGTTTCTGGCGCCTTGGCTTCTCCTTCGAGAGAATCCTGTCCGGAATCGGACAGCTGGGAACGCTCGTCCTGCTCATGATACCGCCCAATCCCGGAAGCTGGGCAAAGTTCTTCACCTTCCTGCATGCGCTGGCCGAGACGGTCGCCATCGCCTTCCTCGGAACTCTGCTTGCCGCGCTCGTGGCCTTCCCGGTCGGCTTTGTCGCGGCGCGCAACACCACGGTCAACCGCCTCGTCCAGTTCGCATCCCGCCGGATTCTCGATGGCATCCGCGGTATCGATACCCTGATCTGGGCGCTTCTGTGGATCAACGTGGTCGGCCTCGGTCCCTTCGCCGGGGTCCTTGCCATCATGACGAGCGACATCGGCACCTTCGGCAAGCTGTTCTCGGAAGCCATCGAAGCGGCTGACAAGAAACCCGTCGAGGGAACTGCCTCGACAGGGGGAACGAGGCTGCACCAGATCCGCTTCGGAATCCTGCCTCAGGTCTTTCCCGTGATTGCGGGACAGGTGCTCTACTTCTTCGAGTCGAATGCCCGTTCGGGCACGATCATCGGCATCGTCGGAGCCGGGGGAATCGGGCTGCATCTCGCCGAGCAGATCCGCACCCTCGAATGGCAGGCCGTTTCCTTCCTGGTGATCCTGATCCTCATCATGGTGGCGGCGATCGACGCCGTATCAGTGCGGCTGCGCACGGCCATCATCGGGCGGTCGCACCAGCCGATGATGTGAAGCGCCTCACTGATCGATCACGAGATCGACGCGATCGGCACTGAACAGGGAACGCGTAGCCTGAATCCGATGCCCATGCTGATTGACATTGATGCTGTCGATCACGAGGATAACGCGCCCGCGCGAGAGTTCGAGGTGGGCCGCTTCCTCCGCATTGGCGATCCGGGCCGAGATCCGGGTCGACAGCCGCGAATAATCGGAGACCTCGTGTCTCGCGAAAGCGCGGGTGAGCGAACCGGTCTGGCGGTAGGTTGCGTCGATCCCTGCAAACCGCGGCAACGGCAGCCAGATCCGGGCCATCGAGATCGGAACCTCGTCTGCCCGGTGGAGCGTGACGAGCTCGAGAACCGGGGATCCGGTTTCGATCCCGAGCGCCTCGGCGATATCCGCGGTGGCAACCGTTTCGGTGGAGCCGATCAGCTCGCCTCTCGCTTCGCGCCCCGCGTTGGCCACGAGTTCCGAAAAGCGGGTCTTCCGGCCAATGGTGTAGGGCAGGGGCTTGAATTCGACGAAGGTGCCGCCGCCCTGCGTGGCGCGCACAAGGCCGCGCGCCGCCAGTGTGGCCAAGGCTCTGCGCACGGTATGCCGGTTCACGCCGAAACGCTGAGCGAACTGCATCTCGCCGGGGAGTTTCTCGCCCGGCTTGAAAAGGCCGCCCGCAATGTCCGCTTCGATACGATCGGCAATCTGGCGCCAAGCCGTCAATCCCGCGCCGCGATCGAGAGGATCGGAAGCCGTCGGGTCGCGATGAGAGCGTTTCGTCATCAAAACTTCATCTGAATGTGTTGTCTACATATCTATACAAGAAGACAAGCCCATTGCCAATGAGGATGCGCGTATGGCCTTTACTCCCCACGCCGCCGCCGCTCCGGACGCCGCTCCGGACAACAGCATGATAGCCCGTCGGCAGAGAGCCATGGCTCTCTGCGCGGATGCCAAGCGCACCGACCTCGAAGAGATCCTCGATGTCCTCCGCTACGAGGGAGCCGTAGAGGACCTGCGCCGACCCGAGACCGGCCTCGTCATGGTGCGGGGACAAATCGGCGGCGACGGTGCTCCGTTCAATTTCGGCGAGGCGACCGTCATCCGCGCCGCGGTGAGACTCGACAGCGGGGAGGTCGGCTTCGCCTATCAGCTCGGACGCGATGCGCAGAAGGCTCGCATGGCCGCCATCATCGACGCTCTGCTGCAAAGCCCCCGTCACAGCAGAGTGACCGAGGACGCGCTGAAGCCGATCGAACTTCGCTTGGCCGGAGAGCGTGCGGTGCGCGAGCGTCAGACGGCTGCAACACGCGTGAACTTCTTCACCATGGTGCGGGGAGAGGACTGATGAGTGCTCTCGCCCTCGGCTTTGCCGATCAGGTCACCAGCGCGCAGCAAATTTTCGGCGCGGTGATGAATGCCTTTGCGTGTCCGGGCTCTCTTCAGCCGCTGCGCAGCGACCTTGACCCGCCGCGGCCTCTTTCTCCCGAACTCGCCGCCATCGCCCTGGCACTGGTCGATCACGAAGCACCGATCTGGATCGATGCGCGGCTCGCGGCCGAGCCGGCGGTCGCGGAGTTCCTCCGCTTCCATACCGGAGCCACCATCGTGAGCAGGCCGGAGGAGGCCGCCTTCGCGCTGGTCGCCGATCCGGAAGGTCCCCTGCCCGTGGAGCGCTTCGCACTCGGCACGGCAGAATACCCGGACCGTTCGACGACTCTCGTCTTCGCCGTCTCCGATCTCTCCGAGGCGGAGGGATGGAGGCTGACGGGGCCCGGCATTCCCGGGAGCCGGAATTTCCTGGCGTCGCCATGGCCGCGCGGCTTGGCCGACATCGTTCGTGCGAACCGCACGCTCTTTCCGCGTGGCCTCGACGTGCTGCTCGCTGCGCCGGATTGCGTCGTCGGTCTGCCGCGCACCACCCGTCTCGTCGAGGAGATCTAGACCATGTATGTGGCCGTGAAAGGCGGCGAGGCCGCCATCGACAATGCCCATCGTCTTCTTGCGCATGCACGGCGCGGCGATCCTGCCGTGCCGGAGCTTGCGACGGAGCAGATCGACGAGCAAATGAGCCTGCTCGTCGACCGGGTGATGACGGAGGGCTCGCTGTACGACCGTCAGCTCGCCGCTTTGGCCCTCAAGCAGGCGCGGGGCGATCTGATCGAAGCCGTGTTCCTGGTGCGCGCATTCCGCACCACGCTGCCCCGCTTCGGCTATTCCGAGCCTGTCGACACGGCGCGGATGGAGCTCCGGCGCAGGATCTCGGCGACCTACAAGGATCTCCCTGGCGGCCAGGTTCTTGGACCGACCTTCGATTACACGCATCGTCTTCTCGATTTCATGCTCATGGCCAACGGCGAGGCGCCTGTGGCTCCTGCAGAGGTCGAGGCGCTAACGGACGAAGACGGCACGCCGCGCGTGACCGATCTCCTCGATGCGGAAGGGCTGATTGAGGCATCGAGCGCGTTGCAGGACGAAGTGCCTGTCGGCGACCTCACCCGCGAGCCCCTGAGCTTTCCCGCCGAGCGCGATCTGCGTCTGCAGGCGCTTGCGAGAGGGGACGAGGGTTTCGTTCTGGCGCTCGGATACTCAACCCAGCGCGGCTACGGCCGCACGCATCCCTTCGTCGGAGAGGTCCGCGTGGGGGAGGTCGAAGTGGAGTTCACGCCCCAGGAGCTCGGCTTCCCTGTGCCGCTCGGTCGTCTGACGGTGACCGAGTGCCAGATGATCAGTCAGTTCAAGGGGTCTGCCGCGGTGCCGCCTCAGTTCACGCGGGGCTACGGCCTCGTCTTCGGGCAGAGCGAACGCAAGGCCATGGCCATTTCGCTCGTCGACCGCAGCCTGAGGGCTCGCGAGCTCGGCGAGGATGTGGTGGCGCCTGCGCAGGATGAAGAGTTCGTCCTTTCTCATGCGGACAACCTGCAGGCCACAGGCTTCGTCGAGCATCTGAAGCTGCCGCACTATGTCGATTTCCAGGCCGAGCTCGATCTCGTGCGCCGCATGCGCGCCGAGCACGAGCGGGATCAGGCCATTCATCTCTCGGAGGCCGCAGAATGAGCACCCATGTATCAGCCACTGCCTCGCCCGAGGCTGGCTACAACTTCGCTTATCTCGACGAGCAAACGAAGCGAATGATCCGTCGGGCGATCCTGAAAGCCATCGCCATCCCCGGCTATCAGGTGCCCTTCGCCTCCCGTGAGATGCCGATGCCATATGGCTGGGGCACGGGTGGAGTGCAGGTAACAGCGTCGATCCTCGGCCGCGACGACGTCCTGAAGGTCATCGATCAGGGATCCGACGACACCACCAATGCCGTCTCGATCCGCAAGTTCTTCGAGCGGACGGCCGGCGTACGCACGACGACCCATACCCGCGAGGCGACGGTCGTCCAGACGCGGCACCGGATACCGGAAGAGACGCTCCGGGAGGGTCAGGTGATCGTCTATCAGGTGCCGATCCCGGAGCCTCTGCGATTCCTCGAGCCGCGAGAAACCGAAACGCGCAAGCTCCACGCGCTCGCCGAATACGGCCTCATGCACGTGAAGCTGTACGAGGACATCGCGCGCCATGGGCACATCGCCACGACCTATGCCTATCCGGTTGAGGTCGCGGGACGCTACATCATGGATCCGTCGCCGACGCCGAAATTCGACAATCCCAAGATGCACCTGATGGCGGCCCTGCAGCTTTTCGGGGCCGGACGCGAGAAGCGCATCTACGCCATCCCACCGTACACGGAAGTGAGAAGCCTCGACTTCGAGGATCATCCCTTCCGCATCCAGACCTTCAAGGAGCCTTGCGCTCTGTGCGCAGCCACCGGCGTCTATCTCGACGAGGTCATCATGGACGATCGCGGCGGGCGCATGTTCGTCTGCTCCGACAGCGATTTTTGCGAGGAGCGCCGGTCCGCCGGGCACCGCGGTTCCATGCTGGCCGATGCTCCGGCAGCTCTGACAGGAGACAGCACCCATGCTTAACGATCTGCCGGACGCGCCGCTTCTGTCCGTCCGCGACCTGACCAGGTATTACGGCGAGCGCATCGGTTGCGCCGACGTTTCCTTCGATCTTTACGAGGGCGAGGTTCTGGCCGTCGTCGGCGAGTCAGGCTCCGGAAAGTCGACCCTGCTCAGCCTCCTCGCGACGGAGCTGGAGGCGAGCGCCGGCTCGATCCGCTACCGGATGCGTGACGGCATTGCCTGCGACCTGGCCACCCTGACGGAGGCCGAGAGGCGTCTGCTGCTGCGAACGGATTGGGGCTTCGTGCGGCAGGATTCCACGCAAGGATTGCGCATGAGCGTCTCCGCCGGCGGCAATATCGGCGAGCGGCTCATGGCGGTCGGGGCGCGTCACTACGGGAATATCCGCGGGACGTCCCTGGACTGGCTCGGTCGCGTCGAGATCGACCGCGGCCGGATCGACGACATTCCCAAGGCGTTTTCCGGCGGAATGCGGCAGCGCCTCCAGATCGCGCGAAATCTCGTGACCCACCCGCGTCTCGTCTTCATGGACGAGCCGACATCAGGACTCGACGTCTCGGTTCAGGCGCGCCTCCTCGACCTGATCCGCGGATTGGTGAGCGAGCTCGGGCTCGCCGTCATCATCGTCACGCACGACCTCTCCGTCGCCCGGCTTCTGTCGCATCGGATCATGGTCATGAAAGGCGGGCGCGTGATCGAAGCGGGCCTGACCGACCGCGTTCTCGACGATCCTCATCAGCCCTACACCCAACTCCTCGTCTCTTCTGTCCTGGCAGCCTGATCATGCAACCTCTCGTTCAGCTCGATGGCGTCTCCAAGGCCTTCACCCTGCACCTGCATGAGGGCGTGCGCCTGGATGTCGTCTCCGACGTAAACTTCTCGGCGGCTCCGGGGGAATGCATCGTTCTCGGCGGCCCTTCCGGCGCCGGAAAGTCGTCGCTCCTCAAGATCGTCTATGGCAATTACAGCTGCGATGCGGGCCATATCTGGATCCGCGACGGCGGCGAAAAGATCGACGTGGCGACGGCCGAGCCTCGGCGGATCCTTGCGATGCGTCGCCACATCATGGGCTATGTGAGCCAGTTCCTGCGTGTCATCCCGCGCGTCGGTGCGCTCGAGATCGTCGCCGCCGCCGGTCGCGAGGGCGGGCTCGACTCTCAAGTGGCACAGGACAGGGCGCAGGAATATCTGTCCCTCTTGAACGTTCCCGAACGCCTCTGGACACTCCCGCCGGCCACGTTCTCCGGCGGCGAGCAGCAGCGCGTGAACATCGCGCGGGGTCTGATCGCGGATCGCCCGGTGCTGCTTCTCGACGAGCCGACGGCTTCACTGGACGCCCGCAACAGGGCCGTGGTCGTGGACCTCATCGAGCGCAAGAAAAAGGCCGGCGTCGCGATCATCGGAATCTTCCACGACGAGGATGTTCGCGACAAGGTCGCAACGCATGTCGTCGATGTGACGCACTTTGCAGCTAAGACGGCCTGACAAGGGGCTGAATCAATGACCGATCACATCACCATCCTCCAGAACGCGAAGATCGTTCTCTCCGACGACATCCTGCATGGCTGGGTCACCGTCGAGGACGGCCGCATCGTCGAACTCGGCGAAGGAAGGCCGCCTGAGCGCGGCTCCGATCTGGATGAGGATTACCTCATCCCGGGGCTCATCGAGCTCCATACGGATCACCTGGAGAGTCACTACGTGCCTCGTCCGAAGGTCCGCTGGCATCCGCTCGGGGCGGTGCTCGCCTACGACGCGCAGATTGCTTCCTCAGGCATCACGACGGTCTTCGATAGTCTGCGGGCCGGTGTCGATGTGGACGGCGGAGGTCTTGGTGCGGAGCTCATCCAGCTTGCCGAGGCCATTGACGAAGGCCGCCGTCACAACCTGCTCCGCTGCGAGCACCTGACACATCTGCGCTGCGAGATCCCGTCTCCGGGAGTGGTCGAAATGGTGGAGGATTTCGTCGCACGTTATCCGGTCGGGTTGATTTCCCTGATGGACCACACACCGGGCCAGCGACAGTTCCGTGATCTGGCGAAGTACCAGACCTACTACAACGGAAAGATGGGCAATTCCCTGGCTGAATTCGAGACGATGGTCGCGCAGAAGCAGCGCTTCAACGGCGAGCGCTCGGCTGCCAACCGGCCGGCACTCGTCGCCCTTGCGCAGAGCCGGAACATTCCCCTAGCCAGCCATGACGACACGACACTGGAAGAGGTGGAACAGTCGATCCGGGAGGGTGTCGCTCTTGCCGAGTTCCCCACGACGCTCGAGGCGGCCAAAGCAAGCCATGCTGAAGGGATCACGGTGATGATGGGAGCTCCCAACCTCATCAGGGGTGGCTCGCATTCGGGCAATGTGGCGGCGGAAACACTCGCCCGGGAAGGCGTGCTCGACATCCTGTCGTCCGATTATGTCCCGGCGAGCCTGCTGATGGCGGCGTTCGAGCTGCCGAGCCGCGCTCCAACGATGACGCTGCCCGAGGCCATCCAGACGGTCACGAAGAATCCCGCTTCAGCGACGGGCCTCTCCGACCGCGGCGAGATCGCAGTCGGCAAGCGGGCCGATCTGGTTCGTGTGCATATGAAAGGCGAGACTCCGGTCGTTCGCGAGGTCCGGCGCAATGGCCAGCGGATCATCTGACGATGACGGGTGGGTTCGTTTTAGTGGTCGGCCCCAGCGGGGCTGGCAAGGACACTCTTCTCCAGATTGCGACGAGAGAGTTGGCGTCGTGCCCGCGCATCGTCTTTCCCCGCCGGCTGGTGACACGCTCCTCGTCTGTCTGGGAGGAACACGACACGATCGACGATACCGAGTTTGAGCGTGGCGTCGCCGAGGGGCGGTTTGCGCTCGCGTGGCGGGCCCATGGCCATGGCTATGCCATTCCGGGTCACTGCTCCGCCGCAGCCGCGGCGGGTCAGATCGTCGTCTGCAACGTTTCACGGATGATTGTCGAGACCGCGCGGCGCGATCTTGCGAACGTGTCGCTCGTAGAGATAACGGCGCCAAGGGATGTTCTTGCGGCTCGCCTGGCGGGGCGCGGGAGAGGCGACGATGCGGATCTGGTCGCCCGACTTGAGCGCTCGCGTACGATCCCCCCGCTTACTGTCGATCTGACAATCGTGAATGACCGGGACCCGTACGATGGAGCCCGCCTCCTGATCGACTTTCTGCACCGGAAGGCGAGGGGACAGAATAACTGAAGCCTAACCTTCAATATTTCCCAGCACGCTGACAGGCACGGGCCTGGAGCCGGGTTGAGGAACTCGATCAGCACGGGGAGAGAGCAGCATTTTGCGCATCTCTCTTAATTCAGTCTTGGGAGGCTTGCTCCAGATAAACCGATCGCGCGGTCGAGATGAACTCCCGCACCGCTCCGCGTTGAGCGAGATCCGGAGGCGTCACGACGTACTCGGCGGCAGTGGCTTCGATTCCATCAACCTCGATGCCCCGGACGCGGAGGTCGGATCCAACCTCTTGGTTGAGGACGATGCCAAGGCCGATTCCGGCCGCGACCGCTTCCTTCATGGCTTCACGGCTGCCGAGGACCAAGCGCGGCTTGATGGTGATGCCATGCCGGCGCAGTGCGCCTTCGAACAATTCGCGGGTCATGGATCCGACCTCGCGCAAGACGAACGGCTCTCGCGCAATCTCGGTGATCGCGACGCGACCCCGGCTCCACCAGGGGTGCTGGGCGTGAACGAGCACGAGAACTTTCTGGCCGACGAGCCGCTCGCATGCGAGGCCAGGTGCTGGTGCCTCGAGGGTCACGATAGCCGCATCCACCCGGTGCTGTGCGACAAGCTCTAGGAGCTGCCGCGAGTTGTCGAGCCGGATATCGAGCGCAATCCCCGGATGTTGCGCGCTGAAGCGCTCGAGCACCGGCATCGCTACGTAGGGAGCGCACAAGCCGAGTGACAAATGGCCGATGGACAAATCGCGCCCTCCGCCGATGCGCCGATCCAGCTCGTCGAGCATGAGGACAACTTGCCGTATCTGCGGAAGCAGATCGAGTGCGTTCTGCGTGAGCTCAACTCCGTTTCCAGTTCGACGAAACAACCGGGTCCCGATCGCATCTTCCAACGATTTGACGTTCTGAGTGACAGCCGATTGCGTAATCCCGAGCGCCTGCGCCGCCGAAGAGAAAGTACGGTGCTGCGCAACGGCATGAAAGGCGCGCAACTGAGAGAGGTTCATGCCGGAAGAGTCCCGATAAAATTAGAATTGCTTCATTCGAGTGTCACAAACTTTAGTGATGCTAATAGCATGCCCTGGGATGAATTGAAACAGCGGACGGTCCGCACCGGGGCGGAATTTCGGGAAAGCCCGGGAGACAATCATGCAGAATATCTTTAAGAACTGGCCCGGACACGCCGCACTGGCGGGGGCCATGATGGTCTCGTTCGCAGCTACGGCATCCGCGAGCGAGGTCGTCATCTACAACGCATCCGACAGCGTCAATTCTGCGCTGGTCGCGGCCTTCAAAGCGAAGCATCCCAACATTGATGTGAAGTTCGTCTCCGGGTCGACTGGTCCGATCACAGAGCGCGCGATTGCCGAGAAAGGCAAGCCGCAGGCTTCGAAGATCACGGCGGAGTTCCGGGATCCGGACGATTTCTATCAGAAGCATTTCGCCACCACCATGTGCATGGTCGTGAACACCGAACGGCTCGCTGCCAAGAAGCTGCCGATGCCGACCTCGTGGGAAGATCTGATCAAGCCCGTTTATCGCAGGGAGATTGCGCTTCCTTCCCCGCTCAAATCAGGAACGGGCGGCGCCATCCTGACTACTTTTGTGGACGCCTTCGGCTGGCCCTTCGTCGAGAACCTCAACGAGAACGTCTATCAGTATTCCGACGGCGGGTCGGGTGGTGCGGCTCTCGCCGGCGCCGGTGAAGTCGCCATCGGTCTGTCGTTCGACACGACCTGCTACGAGACGAAAGCCTCCGGTCGGCCGGTTGAGATCGTCTACGGACGGATCACCCCCAACGTGACCGAGGGCGGCGGCCTCGTGGCAGGCGGCCCCAATCCAGCGGAAGCCAAGCTCTTCCTCGACTTCATGGCGAGCGAAGATGCCGCGAAGGTTCTCGGCAAGGTCGTGGGTGCAACCGCGGTTCCCGGGTATGGACTGGTTGAGCTGTCCAAGATCAGCCTGTGGCAGATGCGTCGTCCGGTCGACATCAACGCCTTCCGGCGCGAGTTCTCGAGCCGCATCCTGAAACAATGAACGCGCATCCTTCGATGAACTCCATGCGCAGACCCAATCCGTCGGGTCTGCCTCACATTGTGATCCGCGGCGTCAGCAAGTCTTTTGA
>Ga0182742_1003248_pt1 | contig 16283 bp, 12 predicted proteins | sample eDN5th37CBELigMG_FD_128880 | JGI IMG/M metagenome (GOLD analysis project Ga0182742, IMG submission 128880) | Enriched Miracle-Growth compost microbial communities from Emeryville, California, USA - eDNA 5th pass 37_C BE-Lig MG (version 2)... ...
GACTGAATGAATCCCTTGCATGGTGAAAAAGAGCCAGCAAGGGTATCATAGCGAGCGAATGAATCCCTTGGAAAGTTGAAAAGAGCCAGCAAGGGTTTCATAGGGAGCGAATGAATCCCTTGTAAGGTGAAAAAAAGAGTTCAAGGGATTCATAGAGTGTGAATGAATCCCTTGGGAGCTGAAAAAAAGCCAGCAAGGGCTTCATAGTGACTGAATGAATCCCTTGCATGGTGAAAAAGAGCCAGCAAGGGTATCATAGCGAGCGAATGAATCCCTTGGGAGCTAAAAAAGTGATGTCAAGGGCTTCATAGAGTGTGAATAAATCCCTTGGGAGCTGAAAAAAAGCCAGCAAGGGTTTCATAGTGACTGAATGAATCCCTTGCATGGTGAAAAAGAGCCAGCAAGGGTATCATAGCAATCGAATGAATCCCTTGGAAGGTGAAAAAGAGGTAGCAAGGGTATCATAGAGTGTGAATGAATCCCTTGAAAGGTGAAAAAAAGCCAGCAAGGGTTTCATAGTAAATGATTGAATCCTTTTCCATGATACTACCAAAAGTTTTATGTTGTCCTAAGTTATTTTATTAATATAGTTAGCTGATTTACCATGCCCTACTAGGAGGAAATTTGCCGAAAGGATTCTTTTAATAGTCTTTCTAGAACAGCTCCCTCCACACCAATCATGAATAATATTCGTTGTGATTTTACGAACAGGAAAAAGTAATCGGTACTCTTCCACGCTTCGTAAAACAGCTACATCCTTTTTCTCAATGTAGCCACACTTGTGACAAACAACTGTTTCCTTATTAATGTCGCTAAGAAAAGTATGACAATCTCCGCATAAAATCCCTTTTTTCAACTGTTCGTATGCATATTTAGGAAGTCTCGTATAAGGAGATCTTTTTGGTGAATGGAAAGCAACTTTTCAGTCAGCTTTATTTGCTTGTTAGTAACTTTTGGTGAGAGGGCATTAAGTTTTTTAAAAAAGCGGTTTAGTTGGGTAGGCATGATTATTGGGAGGTTTATCCCAGTGTGGTATAGATGGAACTCTGGATTTACGAAGACGAGATATGCTTCCACTTTTACAACATAACCATTTTCCTGTAGGATTTGTCTGAATAAGGATTCACTTCGTTTTAACTGAAGTAGTGGATTTTTAATTTCCTTCTTTGATAAAGTAAGCTATCTATCATTTTCAAAGATATAATCACCTTCAAAATTTTTAACTTCAATAACGTGTATCTTGTCATGTGAAAATAATAATGATTCAATTTGAAAGCTAGTATTGTTGATTTCAAGCAATAAATCATCAATAGTTATCCAATCAGCAGGAAGCTTCTGTTCCACCATAGCGTCAAACTGTTGCTCACCTAGAAATCCTTTTTCCAAATGACTATATTTCTCATACATGTTTTCGTCTATTGTAGTGCGGTAATTGAGTATTCTATATATCTGTAGTTCAAGTGATTCCTTTCGTGGTTGCATTTTCAAAAACATAACCTCCCTTATGATATTCCTCACTTCATTTTATGAAAAAGGTTACTTGTTAACAAAAAGCAAAAAATCAATTTTTGGTAGTCTTCATTAAAATTTACATAATGTTAAAAAACTTTTTATAGCCTTCTAAATCGTAATAAAGGTATAATACATCTATTGTCATATGGCGACAAAATTCAACATTATGCATTTTAATAAAGGGGATAAAGATTATATGAATCATGATGAATCACAACTCGTTCATCGCTATGAGACAGTGTTATTTGTAATTTGTATTATTGCAACTGTTTCAATAGCATTTTGGCTTTTATTATCGATTGTAGGAGCGTTAATTTTCTTGGGACTAGCACTTCTTTCCCTTTTTAGCCATGGAATATCAATGGCACATATTCGTGTGAACGGTGTGAAGCTAAGAGAGAATCAATTTCCTGAACTCTATGAAAAAGTGAACACTCTTGCTGATAAGATGAAGATTGGGCACGTACCCGAAGTATATATTATTGAGTCAGGTGGAATGTTAAATGCTTTTGCAACACGTGTCTTTGGCTTATTTGGAAAAAATATAGTCGTTCTGTACTCTGATTTTGTTGACCTTGCGGAAGACTTTCATGAACATGAAGTTGAATATGTAATCGCCCATGAGTTGGCACATATTAAAAGAAATCATATTGTTAAAAATTTACTAATTGCTCCTGCAATGTGGGTACCATTTTTAGGAGTTAGCTATTCGCGAATGGCTGAGTACACTTGTGATAGAATGGCAGCTTACTATACTGGTAGACCTGAGAGTGCTACGAGCGGGTTACTTGTATTGGCATCAGGAAAAAGACTTTTTACAAAAGTACATCTTCAACCATATCTTGAACAGTATAATGAAACAAAAGGAATCATGGTGACCTTAATGGAATTGTTGTCTACCCATCCACCAATTCCTAAGCGAATTCATGAAATTGAGACGTTTTTTCAAAATGAACCAACTGTCAAACTTGCTAGTCGTTCAAAGTATATTGTTATCATTGCTGTCTTCTTAGGATTTGTTATTCCTGCACTATTTACAGCAGCTATAGTTGCTGGTGTAATGGCCTTTGATGATTTTAATTTTTCAGAAGTTTCTCCATCTGGTGAGACGACACCATTAATGGATGCAGTTTACAATGGAGATGTTGAAGAGGTTGAGAATCTTCTTGCTGATGGTGCTGATCCGAATGAAAAAGGAGAATACGGTGAGAGCCCACTTCTTGTTGCAACCTATAGTCTATATCCTGATATTATGGACCTGTTACTTACTAATGGAGCTGATCCAAACATATCGGATGAAGAAGGCTGGACGCCTTTAATGTCTGCGGTGGTCACAGCAGATATGAATGTGGTACAAATCTTGCTTGATGCAGGAGCTGATCCAACGCAACAAGATAGTTATGGGATGAACGCAATTGATCATGCGAAAGACATGGGATATGATGATTATATTGAACTGTTAGAATCTTACCAGTAGAAAAAGAAGAGGATTTTTCTAACGGGTTCCATTTCCTATCACAAATATTAAAATGATTTAAACTAAAAAACGGACAGAGACTTCATAAGCTGATTAGGCTTCCTGCAGAGCATCTAAATGAGGCACATATAGCTTTTTTGAAACATAAGAAGCTTAATCTTTAATTGAGTAACCAGTGATATGTAAAATAAGAGGGAATTTTCCCTTTAAGATGTAGAATAGAGCACGTTCTGGGGATATAGAGGGAAATTTTCCACTTATGCAATGCAAAATTGCCTACTTTCACATTTTTTTGGTCAATTAGGAGAAATTCCTCCCTCTACTTAAGCTCAATTTCAATGCTATTTCTAATTAAGGGAAATTTCTCCACTTATTTACCAAACCCATTTTTTTGCTTGCTCCACAACCGAAAAGAGCGAACCTTAACAGAGGGATTCAGCATCTTTTTATCGACTGACTAAAACTGGCTCAGTACAGTTTAAGAGAACTAACGGTGCAAGAAATTTGATGAGAACTCCATCACTTTGCCACTTCCTCTACAATCAGGGCAATTTCGGCGGAACCATAGCTTTGGTACTTTTCCGTTTCCTTTGCATGTTGGACAAATGACTTTTAAGGACATATAGACCGCCTCCTCAGAGAAAAATCTATCTTTATTATCTCCAGAAGATTCAATTTATAATATTACAATTATTAGTGCCCATGCATTACCAACTGTGTCTGCCTAAGGCTCCCCGGCGTTTCTTACTTCCGACAAACAGCGATACCAAGTGAAAAATAATGTGAAGTGTCTAATGGCTGAAAGAGGACACCTCTTTGTCCGAAAAAAGAAACATCTGTATAATTGTGAAACAGGCCTTTAAATTCATTTATGGTTAACTGATGAACATGGAATGGTTCATTTGTTGGTTTTCCTCGTCCACGTCCAAATGGGGTTGATATGACAAGTGTCCCACCAGGTTTGAGCATTTGATATAGATTTAATAAAAACTGTGTTTCTGCTGCAATGTGCTCAAGTGTTTCAAACGAAAGAATAGTGTCAAACTGACCCAATTTTGACGGTAAATCAGAATCTACTGCATCACCTTGTTGGTAAGAAATGAGCGGATGATAGTATTTTCCTTTCGCATATTGGATGGTACTTTCATCGATATCGACACCAATGACCTCGCTTAGGTCTTTTTTATTTGCTTTTGTCACCATTGATGTCCCGTAGCCTACACCACATGCGATGTCTAGCATTCGACCTTTTGCATAAGGGTAGGAAAAATAATACCTGGCAATATGCTCTAGTAGAAGTCCATTTGTTGGTTTCATTAATTCTGGAATAACACGTTCACCTGTATACTGTAACAAGTTATTTCACCGCTTTTTTTTTATTTGTCTGACAATGTATTACTAAAGCTAACATCTTGTTTCTTTTTAAAAGAAAAATAGCAGACGACAAAAAGAAACATCATGATGCATATAACTAACGTGAGGTATTGGAAAAAAGCTCCTCTGTTTACAATCGAAATGGCGTAAATTCCTCCCTGCTCTCCTGTACCAGGCATACCATAAAAAAGAGAGTACATCACATTCCATCCCCAATGAATGCCTGTTGTCATCCAGATGGATCTTGTTTGAAATAAACAATAAACAAGGGAGAGTCCTAAGCAAATAGAGAAAACGGTGTTTGAGATGCTAAATCCTTCATACCAAATGTCGTCGAACGAATACGAGAACAATATCAATAAAATTAGCCATCGTCGTGACATTATTTCTTTAAAACTTCCATAAATATATCCTTTTGTTATGATGTCATTTAATAGTGAACCGAAAAACATTCCGATTAGAGAAGATACTATCAATAATGCAATCTCTCCGAAAGTGCGAGACTCGTGAAATTGATATCTTTCAAAAAAAATCGAAAGACTAACAAGGATACAATAGAATATAAAGCCAAAGGAGAAGCCTTTGATAAGGTTTTTTACCCACCCTGAGTGGAACTGTAAGCCAAAATCACGAAATGATTTAGAAGTAAATCTTGCAATTCCGTATAAAATGAAAAAGAAAAAGAGAGGAATGACTAACCATGTTGCCCCATTTAGTCCAAGCATAATTGGTAAAAGGTTGTTATATAAAGAAAGGATCATAAATCCAAGAATAATTTTAATAACTTGAATGTATCTCAGGGCGCTCGCCTCCATGAATGGGTTTCATTATTATTTTACCAAAAAAGGGATGAATTGCATCTTTTCTAGGAACTGTTTTTCATAAAGGGTGTTATCTGAAAAAGGAGATTCCTTATGAACAATATATTTTTTCTTTGATTGTAGAATTTCGGTGATTGTGGTATATTTCTTAGGTTACTGAGTATTTTAAAAAAATTCATGGGGTACCCCATATATATAATTAAAAATAAGTAGACCTGACTACATGTGGGAAAGGAATAGTAAAACATGGCTTATATAGATGAAGTGAAAAAACGCCGGACGTTTGCGATTATTTCGCATCCAGATGCTGGTAAAACAACAATGACAGAAAAGTTGTTATTATTCGGAAATATTATCCGTGAAGCTGGTACGGTAAAAGGTAAAAAGACCGGGAAATATGCGGCTTCTGACTGGATGGAAATTGAAAAACAACGTGGTATCTCTGTAACATCAAGTGTGATGAGTTTTCCATATAAAGATTTCTATATCAATATCCTTGATACCCCTGGACACGAAGATTTTAGTGAGGACACATATAGAACACTAACTGCTGTTGATAGTGTAGTTATGATTATCGACTCAACAAAAGGTGTTGAACCTCAAACAATAAAATTATTTAAAGTTTGTCGGATGAGAGGAATCCCAATTTTTACATTTATAAATAAGTTAGATCGTGAAGGAAAGGATCCACTTGAATTACTTTCTGAAATTGAAGAAGTATTAGGAATTGAATCATACCCAATGAACTGGCCTGTTGGTATGGGAAAAAGGTTTTTAGGAATTCAAGATCGATATCACAATGAATTTGTTCATTTTAAGGGTGATGAGAGCGAAGACGTTATTCCTCTTTCAGAACTTGAAGATGGTAACTACCCTGAAATTACAGAAAATCCAATTTATGAAAATACGCAAGACGAGCTTTTATTGCTCGATGAAGCAGGAAATGAATTTGATGCCCTCCGTGTGGCTAAAGGTGAATTAACACCCGTATTCTTTGGAAGTGCGCTTGCTAACTTTGGTATTAAAACATTCTTTGATACGTTTTTACAATTTGCATCAGAACCAAAGCCACGTAAGACAAAACAAGGTCTTATTCCTCCTGAGAATGAGGAATTTTCGGGCTACATTTTTAAAATCCAGGCAAATATGAATCCTGCACATCGTGATCGAATTGCATTTTTGCGTGTGTGTTCTGGTAAATTTGAACGCGGTATGAGTGTAACTGTTTCTCGTACAAATAAGTCCATTAAATTAAATCAAACACAACAGTTTATGGCTGCTAGCCGTGAAACAGTTGACGAAGCTTATCCAGGGGATATTATTGGGATTTACGATCCGAATGTATATCAAATTGGCGATACATTAACAGCAGGAAAAGAAAATATTTCTTACCAAGAACTTCCTGTCTTCCCGCCTGAAATGTATCGAAAAGTACGTGTAAAAAACGTTATGAAGGCGAAGCAGTTCCGAAAAGGAATAGAGCAACTTGTCCAAGAAGGGGCAATTCAATTATTCCGTGCTGAATCGAATGATGATATTATTTTAGGTGCGGTTGGGCAACTTCAATTCGAAGTATTTGAATATCGTTTGAAGGCTGAGTATAACGTGTCAGTTGAATTTACTACCCTAGGAAGTCGTATCCCTCGTTGGATTAACAACAAAGATGTCGATACACGATTGTTTGATTCACGGAGCTTGTTAGTCCGCGATCGTTATGACAGATACGCTGTACTGTTTGAAAATGACTTTACTCTACGTTATTTTACAGATAAGAATAAGGATATAGAGTTAGTTGACTTATTAGAGTCAAACGACTATAAGAGTGTATAAATGGCGGAAGTAACTTTCCTTACGCTATAATAGGAAGTAATAAACGTATCTATGCACGAAAGGTGAAACCACATGGTCATAAAATTTTTGCTAGCTCTCTTTATTCCTTGTTTGTTAGTCATTTTATTTACTAGAGTCACATATAACCATTATGTTGGAACAGCTCTTGCAGTTGCGTTACTTATTGTATCAATATATAGAGGGTATACCGATTCTGTTTTAATTGGGGTTGTTGATGTAATCTCCTTACTAGCAGGATTTTTATATTCACGAAATATGGTAAATCGAGTTAAGCGATGATCGATGGCGTCTTCCTATTGGGAAGGCGCCTTTTTGGTGCTTTATGAAATGATAAAATTCGCGACAGTGTAACTGCCTAGTCAAAGCGGTACAAAATTGAGAAGCATAGACTGAGAGATTGGAAACGCGGAGAACGAAGCGGATGCTTGATAAAACTATACTAAAACACATATACCTGAGCACCTCTTTTATTCTTATGAAACGTTAGTTCGTATTTTTAGTAGTTTCTATCTATCATGTGGTACAATGTTTTTACTACACAAGAAATGGAAATTACTTAATAGTGGAAAAGGTATAAGTTTTGATAAAAAATGGTAGAGAGAAGCAATACTCGTGTTTATCATTTACTCATAGAAGATTACGCTTGCAGAAAGAGAATTTTATTTTTAGAATGGAGGCTTTGTTGTGAAGGATCAATTTGAGTTAGTCTCAAAGTATTCACCACAGGGAGATCAGCCACGAGCAATTAAAGAGCTAGTTGAAGGGATTGAACAGGGAAAGAAACACCAAACATTACTAGGTGCTACAGGTACAGGAAAAACATTTACGATTTCTAATTTGATTAAAGAAGTTAATCGACCCACATTAATTATCGCACATAATAAAACATTAGCGGGTCAGCTATATAGTGAATTCAAAGAATTTTTCCCAAATAATGCAGTTGAATACTTTGTTAGCTACTATGACTATTATCAACCTGAAGCTTATGTTCCGCAATCTGATACATACATCGAAAAGGATGCAAGTACAAATGATGAAATTGATAAATTGCGTCACTCTGCAACCTCTGCTTTGTTTGAGCGTCGTGATGTCATTATAATTGCAAGTGTTTCTTGTATCTATGGCTTAGGTTCTCCAGAAGAATACAAGGAAATGGTTGTATCACTACGGGTAGGAATGGAGATAGAACGGAACCAACTGCTTCACAAGCTGGTTGATGTACAATACGAGAGGAATGATATTGACTTCCGTCGTGGAACATTCCGCGTTCGTGGTGATGTTGTCGAGATTTTCCCTGCATCACGTGATGAACACTGTATTCGAATTGAGTTTTTCGGTGATGAAATTGATCGAATCAGAGAGGTGGATGCCTTAACTGGGGAAATATTAGGTGACCGTGAACATGTAGCTATTTTTCCGGCATCCCACTTCGTTACCCGTCAAGAGAAAATGGAAATTGCAATCAAAAATATTGAAGCAGAGCTAGAAGAGCGTTTACTCGAGTTAAATGAAAACGGCAAGCTGCTTGAAGCACAGCGACTGGAACAACGAACAAAATATGATCTCGAAATGATGCGTGAAATGGGCTTCTGTTCTGGAATCGAAAACTATTCAAGGCATCTAACATTACGACCACCAGGTTCAACACCATACACATTGATGGATTTCTTTCCAAGAGACTTATTGATTGTTATCGACGAATCGCATGTTACCATACCTCAAATCCGTGGGATGTTTAACGGTGACCAAGCTCGTAAGCAAGTGTTAGTAGACCATGGGTTTCGACTACCGTCAGCAATGGACAATCGCCCCCTACGGTTTGAAGAATTTGAAAATCACATTAATCAAATTGTTTTTGTATCCGCAACTCCTGGTCCGTATGAATTAGAGCATGCACCAGAGGTAGTCGAACAAATTATTCGCCCGACAGGATTACTAGATCCAACCATTGATGTTCGTCCAATCCAAGGTCAAATTGATGACTTATTAGGAGAGATTCAAGCACGTGTTGAACGAAATGAACGTGTTCTAGTTACCACGTTAACGAAAAAGATGTCGGAGGATTTAACGGATTATTTAAAGGATGTTGGAATTAAGGTCAACTATCTTCATTCAGAGATTAAGACACTTGAACGAATTGAGATTATCCGTGATTTGCGTTTGGGTAAATATGATGTGCTTGTGGGTATTAACTTGCTAAGGGAAGGCCTAGACATTCCAGAGGTTTCTTTAGTCGCAATTTTAGACGCGGATAAAGAAGGATTTTTACGTTCAGAACGGTCACTTATTCAAACGATTGGTCGCGCAGCCAGAAATTCAAATGGTCATGTTATTATGTATGCTGATAAAATTACGAATTCAATGGAAATTGCTCTTAACGAAACAAAACGGCGCCGTGAAACCCAACAAGCATACAATGAAGCACATGGTATTACCCCTCAAACGATTCGTAAGGATATACACGATATTATTAGGGCAACTCAGGAAGCAGATGTGGAAGAAGCACAAGCTGCACCAAAACTTACTGGCTTATCGAAGAAGGAACGAGAAAAAGTAATGGCTGATATGGAAGTTGAAATGAAGGAAGCAGCGAAGGCACTTGATTTTGAACGAGCGGCAGAATTGCGGGATTTATTGTTAGAGTTAAAAGCGGAAGGATGAAAAAGAAAATGGCAATGGAAAAACTAATCGTCAAAGGTGCACGTGTCCATAATTTAAAAAATATTGACGTGACCATTCCTCGTGACCAATTAGTTGTATTAACAGGACTTTCTGGTTCAGGGAAGTCGTCTTTAGCCTTTGATACGATTTATGCAGAGGGGCAGCGACGTTATGTTGAATCTCTTTCAGCTTATGCACGTCAATTTTTAGGGCAAATGGACAAACCTGATGTAGATGCAATCGAGGGGCTTTCCCCAGCCATCTCAATCGATCAAAAAACAACTAGCCGTAATCCAAGGTCTACGGTAGGAACGGTAACTGAAATATATGATTATTTCCGTTTGTTATTTGCTCGTGTAGGAAGACCAACTTGTCCGAACCATCATATTGAAATTTCCTCTCAAACGATTGAACAAATGATTGACCGAATCATGGAGTATCCTGAGCGAACAAGACTACAAGTATTAGCACCAGTCATTTCAGGTAGGAAAGGCCAGCATGTAAAAGTTCTTGAAGATATTAAGAAAAAGGGCTATGTTCGGGTTAGAGTGGATGGTGAAATGCGGGAAATAAGTGAAGAAATTGAGCTTGAGAAAAATAAAAAACATTCGATTGAAGTAGTAATCGACCGTATCGTCGTTAAGGAAGGTGTTGCCTCTAGGCTTGCTGATTCGCTAGAGGCGGCTCTTAAGCTTGGCGAGGGAAAAGTAATCGTTGATGTCATTGGCGAAGAAGAACTGTTATTCAGTGAATTGCATGCATGTCCTCATTGTGGCTTTTCAATCGGAGAACTTGAACCTAGAATGTTTTCGTTCAATAACCCGTTTGGAGCCTGTCCTGACTGTGATGGACTTGGGGCCACGCTTGAAGTAGATGAGGAGTTTGTCATTCCTAATTGGGACTTAACCCTTAAGCAGCATGCTATAGCACCATGGGAACCAACCAGTTCACAATATTATCCACAGCTATTAGAATGTGTGTGCAATCATTATGGTATTGATATGGACATCCCTGTTAAAGATATTCCCAAACATTTATTAGACAAGGTTTTATACGGAAGTGATGGAGAGCAAATTTACTTCCGGTATGAGAATGACTTTGGTCAAGTACGTGAAAATTACGTTGAATTTGAAGGCGTGATTCGAAATGTGGAAAGACGTTATAAAGAAACGGGTTCTGACTGGATACGAGAGCAAATGGAAAAATATATGTCTGAAAAGCATTGCCCAACCTGTAAGGGTAATCGATTACGCAAGGAAACTCTTGCTGTTCTCATAAATGGAAAGCACATCGGTGAAATAACATCACTCTCTATTCAAGAATCGCTTGATTTTTTTCAAAACCTTACGCTTACAGAAAAAGAAATGCAAATCGCTAAGATGATTTTTCAAGAAATCAAGGAACGTCTTGGCTTTTTAGTGAATGTAGGACTTGATTATCTAACCTTAAGTCGCGCATCAGGAACGCTATCAGGCGGAGAAGCACAAAGGATTCGCTTAGCTACTCAAATAGGTTCGAGACTTACAGGAGTTCTTTATATACTTGATGAGCCGTCAATTGGACTTCATCAGCGTGACAATGACCGGTTAATTTCAACATTACAAAGGATGCGAGATATCGGAAATACGTTAATTGTCGTGGAACATGATGAAGATACAATGCTAGCGGCAGATTATTTAATTGATATTGGTCCTGGTGCAGGAGTTCATGGTGGGGAAGTTATTTCTGCAGGAACTCCAACTGAAGTCATGAACGACCCTAATTCGTTAACAGGTCAGTACCTGTCAGGGAAAAAATTTATTCCACTACCAATTGAACGTAGAAAGCCTGATGGCAGATTTCTTGAGATTAAGGGTGCTAATGAAAATAATCTCAAAAATGTTTCTGTTAAAATTCCACTAGGTACATTTAATGCAGTTACTGGTGTTTCTGGATCTGGAAAGAGTACGTTAGTAAATGAAATCTTGCATAAAAGCTTGGCACAAAAGCTTAATCGTGCAAAAGCAAAACCAGGAAGTCATAAAGAAATAAAAGGAATCGAGCATTTAGAAAAGGTGATTGATATTGATCAATCACCAATCGGTCGAACACCAAGGTCAAATCCAGCAACTTATACCGGAGTTTTTGATGATATCCGGGATGTTTTCGCAGCTACCAATGAAGCAAAGGTGAGGGGCTATAAGAAAGGGCGTTTCAGTTTTAATGTAAAAGGCGGGCGCTGTGAGGCTTGCCGCGGTGATGGAATTATAAAAATTGAAATGCATTTCCTACCTGATGTCTATGTCCCATGCGAGGTGTGTCATGGAAAACGCTACAACCGTGAAACGTTAGAGGTAAAGTATAAAGATAAAAATATCTCTGATATCCTTGATATGACGGTTGAGGATGCCCTATCGTTTTTCGAAAACATACCAAAAATCAGCCGAAAGCTTCAAACCATTTATGATGTAGGATTAGGTTACGTAACGCTTGGCCAACCTGCAACAACGTTATCAGGTGGTGAGGCACAGCGTGTAAAACTTGCATCCGAACTACACCGCCGATCAACAGGCAGGTCATTATATATTCTTGATGAACCGACTACCGGATTGCATGTGGACGATATTTCAAGACTATTAAAGGTGTTACAGCGCTTAGTTGAAAATGGTGACACTGTTTTAGTAATTGAACATAATTTAGATATAATCAAAGCAGCAGATTATTTGATTGACCTTGGACCTGAAGGGGGAGACAAGGGAGGTCAAATTATTGCAACGGGTACTCCTGAAGAAGTTGTGAAAGAAGATTTATCACATACGGGAAAATATTTAAAGCCAATATTAGAACGAGATAGAAAACGAATGAAAGATCGTATTCAAGAAAAAGAAACAGTCGCGAAATAAGATGAGTCAGAGGCTATTCTAGTGTAACTAGGAGTGGCCTCTTTTTTACGTTAATAAAACGTGATCAGCTGTATCCACGTTTCTTCAAATATACGACTTCAGACCTATTAATAAATTATTCTTGTGGTCAATTTGAAAATGATTAAAAACAATTATACTTAGATTGTAATGAACAATGAAACTATTTTAAATATGCCTCGTATATATAACAGAAGGAGTTGAGCGGATGAATACAAACAAATTAATATCGTCTCTCTGCTATTTTAGTATCTTCTTTGCAGGTTTTATTTTCCCAATTGCAGTGTACTTTGTTGTAGATAGTCATGAAGTTAAGAGTCATGCCAAGGTTGCGTTATTTTCACACCTAATTCCACTTATTACCATACCACTTATCTTTATCCCTGCAATATTTGTAGGAATGATTGATAATCTAGTGCCATTTATTCTGATTGTTAGCTTTACAGTTATTGTAAACATAGCAGTTGCAGTATGGAATATCGTCAAAGGAATTAAAGTGCTTGTAGGAGAATAAGTAAGTAGGAAAACTTGGTGTCAGATTATATCTGACAAGGGCGAAAGGAGCCATTACTATGGAAGAGCGGAAGCGCATTTTAAAGTTAGTTGAAGAAGGAAAACTTACTGCAGAAGAAGCAATTATTTTACTGGAAAAATTAGAACAAGGACCACAGGCTACAGAGCCGGAATCTGAGATTGTAAACGATCTTTCAACACATGTGAATTTTGAACAGGAGCAGGAAAAAACGGAACAAACAACTTATAAACAGACATCAGTTAAAAATAAGTTTGTTGATTTTATTGACTCCGCTATTAAGAAAATTAAGGATTTAGATTTGGATTTCAATTTTGGAAATGCTGTTGAAGTAAGTCATATTTTTCAACATTCAAATGTATATTTGCAAGAAATAGATTTAGATGTTGCAAATGGGAGTATTGATATAGTTCCTTGGGATGAAAATGATGTAAGAATTGAATGTGATGCAAAGGTCTATAAAATTGAAAACCAACATGAAGCAAGGCAAGCGTTTTTAAAAGATGTTTTGTTTTCAATTGAAAATGGTAAGTTACGGTTTTTAATTCAAAAAAAGCAGACGAAAGTAAAGGCACGTATTTTTATTCCACGAAAACACTATGAGTATATAAAAATTCGGATGTTTAACGGACCTATTTCAACTAACGGATTATCGGTTACTGATTTTCGCGGTAAAACGGCTAATGGTTCTATTAAATTAAGAGAATTCAATGCAACAAATATAGAACTAGAGGCAGTAATGGGCCATATTGAAGTGTTAGATACGACTAGCAAAGATTGTGAAATTGAAACAATTAATGGAACTGTAAATGTTTCAGGAAGTTACGAGAAGCTTGATCTTCAAAGCTTTAATGGCAATATTGTATCGACGTTACATGATGATAAATGCCATACTCTCCATGTGAAGACCACAGCTGGAAATATTGATATCTACACACCTGTGACTAGTTCAATTGAGGGTGAGTTAAAATCTAATCTAGGTGGATTTTTATGTGAACTCCCTAATATGAGTGTTGTCGAAGAAAAGAGTGAGGTAGTTCAAAAACTATTACGGTTCAAAACAAATCAACAGGTAGGGAAAAGATGTTACATTTTTGCAGACACTAAAACAGGTTCAGTTATGATAAAGCCAACAAATTGAGGTGGGAAAATTGAAAAAATTATATCGATCCCGAAATAATCGAAAATTATCAGGTGTACTTGGCGGGCTTGCTGAGTATACAGGCTTTGATGCATCACTACTTCGGGTTTTATTTATCCTCGGGTTACTAGCAAGTTTTGGTACATTTCTTCTAGTCTATATCATTTGGGTGTTTGTGGTACCTAATGATGAAAGTACGATTTACCGATGAGATGGATTATAAGTATCGTCGTCAATGCACTTGTGTTAATTGTTGTGGCGGGATATCTTAATTCATTTCATTTGGAAGGTGTAGGAGCAGCGATTGGTGCAAGTGTACTGCTATCGATATTAAATATAATTGTAAAGCCGATTTTGGTATTACTGACACTTCCAGTAACTGTATTATCATTAGGATTATTTTTATTTGTAATTAATGCTATCACATTAATGATTACACAGGCGATTATGGGCGATTCTTTTATCATTGAGGGTTTTGGAACAGCACTTTTAGCATCGATTATTATTTCAATCCTAAACTTGCTTATCCAAAAGGTTATTATTGATCCGATTCAGGAAAAGAAAAAAAGGTAATGTGAAGAGGCAGGGAACTTTTTAAAAAAGCTCAATTTTGATAAGCACGCACAACTGAAACATTAAAATCACATAAAAAGGACTTGGATTATAGATCCAGGTCCTATTTATGTGATTTTTGGTTTACCATTTAACTAATAGTCACTCGCTTGTTTATGGGTTTTCCTGATTTTCAATTCGTTATTTTCGTAAAGATATGTAGAAAAGGTTCAGTACTTGCCAAAATTCACTAATTTCGGTATGAATAAAGTAAGTAAATAATTTTCGAGTAATTTTTTCAATTTTTTTATCTGGCTAAAAAGTGTTAAAATAGAGTTTGTTGATTAGAGTGTCTATGAGGAGGGAATAAATGTGCCAAAAGTACGCACAAAGGATTTAATAGAGAAGTTTGATTTAGAGCTTATCAGTGGAGAAGAAGGAATCAGTAGACCAATTACGACTAGTGATATTTCTCGACCTGGGCTTGAGATGGCCGGTTATTTTACATATTATCCTGCTGAGCGTATTCAGTTGCTAGGTAAAACAGAATTAACATTTTTAGAAAAACTTAGCCCCGAGGATATTTATATGCGTATGGAAAAGCTTTGCGCTGACATTACTCCTTGTATTATCATCTCACGTGATATGGAAATTCCAGGATCGTTAATTGAAATATCTGAGCGTGAATCTGTACCAGTTTTACGTTCTAATGAAAAAACAACACGACTTTCAAGTCGCCTTACCAACTTTTTAGAAAGTAAATTAGCACCATCAACAGCGATTCATGGTGTACTTGTTGATATATATGGTGTAGGTGTTCTAATTACTGGTAAAAGTGGTGTAGGTAAAAGTGAGACCGCTTTAGAGCTTGTAAAAAGAGGACATCGTCTCGTTGCCGATGATTGTGTGGAAATCAGACAAGAAGACCGTGATACATTGATTGGAAACTCGCCGGAATTGATTGAGCATCTCTTAGAAATTAGAGGATTAGGGATTATTAATGTCATGACATTGTTTGGGGCAGGAGCAGTTCGAAGTAATAAGCGAATCACACTTGTTATTAATTTAGAACTATGGGACCAAAACAAGCAGTATGATCGACTCGGCCTCGAAGATGAAAAAATGAGGATCATTGATACTGACATTACAAAAATCACAATCCCTGTTCGCCCAGGACGAAATCTTGCGGTTATTATCGAGGTAGCTGCAATGAACTACCGTCTGAAACGCATGGGTGTCAATGCGGCTGAGCAGTTTTCCAATCGTCTTACAGATGTAATTGAGGATTCAGAGCACGAGTTTATGTAAACCAAATACTAGAGATAAAGAATGTAATTTTAGGGTAGTGTCAAAAGATTTATGAAAACTACCTAAAGGGTTAGCTTCTCTCCTATTTACTGGATGGAGATGCGCCGCAATCGCTCTTGACAAACACGCCAATGGTTTGAGGATTGTTTAACAA
>Ga0182742_1003251_pt1 | contig 16264 bp, 15 predicted proteins | sample eDN5th37CBELigMG_FD_128880 | JGI IMG/M metagenome (GOLD analysis project Ga0182742, IMG submission 128880) | Enriched Miracle-Growth compost microbial communities from Emeryville, California, USA - eDNA 5th pass 37_C BE-Lig MG (version 2)... ...
AAAAGTGGAGAAAAACAGAACGAAAGTGATTTTTATCTTAGCAGCGTTTGTTGTTTTCTTCTGGGCTGGGTTTGAACAAGCCGGCGGTGCACTAAGCATTTATACAGATAAATTTATTGATCGTACTCTTTTTGGATGGGAAGTACCAACATCTTGGTTCCAATCCGTTAACCCTTTATTCATTATTCTCCTAGCACCGCTTGTATCGATACTATGGACTAAACTATCAAATACAAAGCGTGGCGACCTTCCAGTCCCTACAAAAATGGCATTTGGAATGATTATGCTAGGATTTGGGTTCATCGTATTATTATTTGCGATTATGCAAACAGGTAGCGATGAAAGCAATATTACAGCGAAAGCGAACATCATGTTTATCATTTTCACCTATCTTTTCCATACAATTGGTGAATTGTTCCTATCTCCTGTAGGACTTTCATTTGTAAGTAAATATGCGCCAATTAAATTTGCTTCTTTACTAATGGCCGTATGGATGGCAAGCTCATTCGTAGCAAATATCCTTGCTGGTCAATTAGGAGCCTTTACTGAAAGCATGGGCTATCTTGAAGTATTTGCTGTCATCGGCCTTGCTGCGATCGTTCTTGGCCTCGTCCTTCTTTCACTATCCAAAAAGCTTGTGAAAATGTTAGGCGATGACGAAAAAGAGCCAGAACAAGTTGAAGATGTCTTATTAAAAGCAAATTAAGCCTTAATGAAAAAAGTACAACTAGGTTTACTTCAACTAGTTGTACTTTTTTGTTAGGTACGCCCCAAATGTACTTATTTAAGAGCATTTATGCCGCCCACAAATTTCTCTGCTGCACGGGATAATGGTACTGATTTTAAGCTTACGATTCCAATACTCCGACTTGGGATTTCCTCTTCTAATACTACTTCGTATAAAAGGCCTCTACTTAAATACTCTTCTGCAAATTCCTTTACTACACATGAAATACCTAAGTTGTTTTTTGCAAAATCCATCACTAAATCATAGGATCCAAGCTCAAAAACCGGAGAAATCTGTAACCCCTTTTTCTTAATAAAACGTTCCACGTACATTCGGGAAATTGTTTTTTTCTCTAAAAATATTAAAGGTAATTCCATTAAACGCTCTAAACGAACTGGTTTTGCTGTTATTTTTTTATACTTGGTGCCACAGACAAAAATATCATGAATCTCCATACACGGAGTAATCTCAAGATGTTCATCATGGATGGGCAGATTACATATTCCGACATCTGCTGCACCTGATTTGATAAAGGTGACAATCTCGGAAGTAGTTCCATTAAGAATTTTTAGTTTAATCCCAGGATATTTGAAACGAAAGTCCTCTAAATATGGCAATAAAAAATAGCGGGAGATGGTATCGCCAACACCAATTCGCAACTCCCCGTTCTTCAACATTTTAAAATCGAGCAGTTTATCTTCAGCTGCTTGAATGATGCCTAGAGCGGAGTTCACATAATCATTTAGTAATTTTCCTTCGTTTGTTAAGACTACGCCCTTTGATGTTCGATAAAAAAGCTGAATCTCCAACTCCTTCTCAAGCTTCAAAATGGATTGGCTTACAGCGGACTGTGTCATAAACAGTTCCTCTGCTGCTTTTGAAAAACTGTTTTTTTGACTAACTACATTAAAGACCCGATATAAATCTAATTTCCCCTTCACATTAATTCTCCTAATAGCAGATATTATAATTATTAATTTTACTTATATCATGTTATAAGGGTATAGTAAATATGGAGCTAACAAAGATTATAAATAGTTTTATACATATTGATTGATACTAGAGGAGAGATTCAATTGGAAAGAGTCGTTGGTACAACCGTAAGAGGTCTTCGTGGACCAATTATTAATAAAGGTGATAACTTAGAAGAGATTATTGTAGATACAGTATTAAATGCTGCAAAAGTCGAAGGCTTTTCAATTAATGATCGCGACATTATTACTGTAACGGAGTCCATTGTAGGACGTGCACAAGGAAACTATGCGACCATTAACGACATCGCTACAGATGTACAAGGTAAATTTGGCGACGATACCGTTGGAGTTATCTTCCCTATTCTTAGCCGTAACCGCTTTTCTATTTTGCTACGTGGAATTGCCAAAGGAACTAAAAAAGTTGTCTTAATGCTAAGCTATCCGTCTGATGAAGTTGGAAACCACCTAGTCAGTATCGATCAATTAGACGAAAAAGGAATTAATCCTTGGACAGATGTATTAACAGAAGCTGAATTCCGCGAGCATTTCGGTTTTAACAAACATACCTTTACTGGTGTGGACTATATCGAATACTACAAAAGTTTAGTGGAAGCTGAAGGTGCTACCTGCGAAGTGATCTTCTCAAACAACCCTAAGACAATCTTAGATTATACAAAGAGTGTCTTAACTTGTGACATTCACACACGTTTCCGTACAAAGCGCATCCTCACAAACAATGGTGCGGAGAAGGTTTATGGCTTAGATGATATTCTAACTGAGTCAATCAATGATAGTGGCTTTAATGAAGCTTATGGTCTGCTTGGATCAAATAAAGCAACAGAAGAAAGTGTAAAATTATTCCCAAATAATTGCCAACCACTTGTTGATGCTATTCAAGCGACCATTAAGGAAAAGACTGGTAAAACAGTTGAAGTCATGGTTTATGGTGATGGTGCGTTTAAAGACCCTGTCGGAAAGATTTGGGAGCTCGCTGACCCAGTTGTTTCCCCTGCTTACACAGCGGGACTTGAAGGTACTCCAAACGAAGTGAAATTAAAATACTTGGCTGACAATAACTTCGCTCATCTTCGTGGTGAAGAATTAAAACAAGCCATCTCTGAATACATCGTAAACAAAGATGAAGACCTTGTGGGTGCTATGGAAGCGCAAGGGACAACCCCTCGCCAACTAACAGATTTGATCGGATCACTGTCTGATTTAACTTCTGGCAGTGGTGATAAAGGAACACCATTCATTTATATTCAAGGTTATTTTGATAACTATACAAAGTAATGTTAAAACAGTAGAGGATGCCTGCATAGGTATCCTCTTTCTGTTCTGCTTAAACCATAATACAGAGAATGCCAGACATTTAAACCACATATATATATTAAATAGTTCATTTTTTATTACAAAAATATATGGGGGTATGGGATGAAAGTCTTCAATAAAGTCATTGTCGTAACAGGTGCTGGTGGTGGAATTGGGCAAGAACTTGTGAAACAACTTTTAGAAAAAGGAGCTAGAGTGGCTGCAATTATTCACAAATCCGGACTTGAGGATATACAGGGATTAGCATCCACCTATGGCGACAAGATTTCAACACATAAGGCTAATTTAGCAATCAGAGCTGAGGTGGAAAAGCTTCCAGAGGATATTATTGCTGCTCACGGGTGCATAGATGCCATTATTAATAATGCAGGCATTATTCAACATTTTCACAGTCTAAACGACCTTGACTATGAACAAATACAAAAAGTCATGGATGTTAACTTTTACGGTACGCTTTATATGTGTAAATCCTTCTTACCCTATCTTTTAAAACGACCAGAAGCCCACATTTCTAATGTTTCCAGCATGGGGGGGTTTCTACCTGTGCCGCTTCAATCGGTGTATTCAGCCTCAAAAGGAGCCGTAAAAATGTTAACAGAAGGCCTACAGTTAGAGCTTAGAGGTACCAATGTAGGCGTTACGGTTGTGTTTCCTGGTGGCGTAGACACGAACCTCGTCCAAAACTCTGGAATAGATAGAAGTGGAGTAGAGAGCCATTCATATAAGATGCTCAGTCCAAATGAAGCAGCTGCAATCATTATTAATGGGATGGAAAATAATAAATACCGAGTATTAGCTGGCAATGATGCGAAAATAATGGATTTTTTATATCGTTTAAATCCTAAAAAAGCAACGGACATCATCGCAAAAAAGATAAAAACACTTTAACTCTACACATCATTGTTTCATAATGATCGTTTTTTTCAAATATGACCACTGTCTAACTATGCCTCTCAACAAACTTGTAATATGTATACCACTTGACTCTTACAACCTACCTTTTACAAAAAGTTCACTAAAGGGAAATGTCTCTTTTAGCACATATCTAAATTCCATCCCCCCTTGAATGCTATACATCGCGTCAAAATCTCATTTACTATTGGTAAGAACCAAAGTAATTATTTAAATGAGGTTTTGATTCGCTCTTTAAACTAAGGTATATTTGTTACACCAAACAATTATTAAACTAAGGTCGTGATAAACATGCGTGTTAATAAATATATTAGTGAAGCTGGAAAAGCATCTAGGCGAGGTGCGGACAAATTAATTACCGAAGGAAGAGTCACAATCAATGGAAAACGTGCACAAATAGGCGATCAAGTCGAGCCTGGGGATGATGTCCTAGTAAATGGAGCACCGGTTCGGGTAGCTAGAAATTATGTCTATCTTGCCTTAAATAAACCTGTAGGGATTACAAGTACCACAGAAAAGAAAGTAAAGGGAAATATTGTTGACTTAGTGAATCATCCATTAAGAGTTTTTAATATAGGACGACTAGATAAAGATTCAGAAGGCCTAATCCTCCTTACAAACGATGGTGATATTGTTAATGAAATTTTACGCTCTGAAAATAAGCATGAAAAAGAGTATATTGTTTCAGTAGACAAGCCGATCACTCCTGAGTTTGTAAAAAAAATGTCTGAAGGAGTTAAAATACTAGGTACAAAAACACTTCCTTGTGAAGTAAGACCGTTATCAAAATTTGATTTTCAAATTATTTTAACACAGGGGTTAAATCGGCAAATCCGCCGCATGTGCGAAGAGTTAGGCTATGAAGTCTATAGACTGCAAAGAACTCGGATTATGAATATTCATTTGGGGAACCTGCCTCCTGGGCAATGGAGAGATTTATCAAAAAAGGAACGTACACAATTATTTAGCGAACTAAACTATGAACCAAAGGAATGGTAAAGGGTAGATATTTTAGTAAGATTGGAGGGCGATGCAATCCAAAGCATGCCCTTCACTCTCTTCACTTCTGAAAAACGGTAGCGAGGAAGCACTAGAACCGAACTCGTACTTCTTTCATTTCCGTTCGAACCTTTTTGGTACCAAAGTGCTTTTTGATATACGGGATCACAAGGTGGTCAAGGCCGTAGTAATACCTTCCTTTGCCAGTAAATAATAGAATCATTGCTACTACGAAAAACTTCGAATCTAGGCTAGCTAAACCAACTCCAGCCAGTATAAAGTTAATATTCATGAAGGCACCCGCTATTAAAGCTGGAATAGTCGCTAACCCGAAGATTAACCCTAAGCCAACAAGAAATTCTCCCCAAGGGATAAGGATGTTAAAAAACTCTTGATTTGGGAGCGCAAATCCTTCAAGGAAAGAAGCATACCACCCTTGAACTGTAGCTTGGTCCCCCCTTGCACTTGAAATTGCTCCTTGTAAAAATCCACTTACATCAAATCCAGATCTAATTTTTGAATAACCTGCATCCAGCCATTGAAGCCCTAACCAAATTCGTAATATAGCTAACAAGAATGCCAACTTTCTTGCACCTAAAAATTTTCTCATCATCACTTTCTCCTTTTAGTTCTCTATCAGTCCACAGGATCCACTGAAAATCCTAAAATCCGATGTAGTCTACTATAAAAATTTGTGAATTATTTCACTTAACCCTCTACACATCTACTAGTTTCTAAGTTTCTCATCAGCAAGCTTTCCCCTTTCATTCTTGTATGATGATTATATTAACGAGTTATTCCATCATTGACATTGATTTAAATCAATTTACTAGGAAATAATTTTATTCATTCACTAACACATAGTAGCTACTTCTATTCTAGGTATTAGCCATAGAGCGGTAGCTAACCAATGAAAAGTTACATCTCCTTAAAAAAATTTGTGAATACTGTGTTCCTTAATCTAATGAGGCTTTAATCTAATAAAAAGTAGTGTGCACCATTGGGGTCAGGAACCATCTATAAAGCAATCTACTATTTTCTAAAAAATTCCCAATTTAAATACCCAAAAATAGAAAAAACTGTATAATTATTGAAGAATACAACAGGAAACTGCGTTTTGTAACTAGGGGGATTATGATGGAGGTTTTTGTTGCTAGACAACCAATTTATACAAAATCAAAAGAAATCTATTCTTATGAATTGCTCTATCGAAATGATAACAATAATCGCTTTCCCAATATTGATGGTGATGTTGCCACAGCTGATGTCATTATCAATAGCTTTATTAATATAGGCATGGATGAACTTGCTAATGGAAAACCCTGTTTTATCAATTTTACAAAAAACCTTCTACAATCTAAAGTTCCAACCTATTTTAAGCCAAACCAAATTGTAGTAGAAATATTAGAATCAGTAGCATTAGATCTGACCCTTTTAGATATTTGTAAAGAACTCAAAGCTCAAGGGTACAAAATTGCACTTGATGATTTTGTTTTACATTTGGATAACCCATTCACATTAAAAATTATGGAATACATAGATATTATTAAGGTGGATTTTAGAGAAACGACCGTACCTATGAGAAAAGAAATTGAAGAAATCGCTTTAAGATACAAGATTCAATTGCTAGCGGAAAAGGTAGAGACATTGGAGGAATATGAATTAGCGGTTAAAAATGGCTATGAGTACTTTCAGGGTTACTTTTTTTCAAAACCCTTCATTATATCTAGTAATGATGTTCCTGACTATTTTCAAAACTATCTTCTAATAATCAATCATTTATCTACGAATGAACCTGATCTCTATCATATAACTCAGTTAATCGAACAAGATTTATCTCTTTCTTACAAATTACTAAAACTAATTCATTCACCGGCTTATCGTCCGGTAAATAAAATTAATTCCATTAAACAGGCCATTATTCGTTTGGGCTTTAAGGAGCTTAAGAAATGGCTGTATATCCTAGCAATCCGAGGAAATAGTACAGAAAATAGTGACTGGTTAAATGAGTTATATATGAACAGCCTAACTAGAGCAAAGATGTGTGAGCAAATCGCCATTTATAAGAACTTTAGGCATGAAGCACCGTCTTACTTTTTAACAGGTATGTTTTCTCTGATGGATGCGATAATTGGTATAGAAATGAAAAAAATATTGAATTTAATGCCTTTACAAAAAGAAATCTATGAAGCAATCTTAGGGGAATCCAATCAGTTAAGAGAAGTATTAGAGTTATGTATTTCAGTAGAAAAAGGAGATTGGAAAAATGTTAGTCTTAAATGCCAAGACCTCCAGATTGACGAAAGAACAGCTCTTACTTTTCATAATGAAGCCTTTAAATGGTCAAAAAGTTTAGCAAATATCTAGTAATCCTAATTTGCTGGTAACGGAGGTGGAAAGATGGGTAGTTAACAAAGCTGCCCATCTTTCATTCCCTTTAAGAAGAGTAGCAAGCTACTCAGTCTTATAGAAATGAGAACAATAGTAAAAAGCTGCACGATAACCTAAATTACTTATGATACGGTTCACCGTAGTTATTTAAGAGGCAAAAAGAGCATTGAGACCTACTATACTCAATGCTCTTTTGAATTAATTCTAATTCGAAATGTGTGGAGTGCAAATGGTAGAAAATAAAAACTTAAAGTAAACTAGCACGTTAAGCCCTCTACATCATTTAAGATAAGTTATTTCGGTGTTTCCTTAGTATTTTTCTGTTGAGAATATATTTGAATCCCTGAATCAATCGCAATAAAAGTAACAAATACTTCTTTTAATATCATCATATCGTTCTCCATATCTAATTTCACAAAACTTCCTGAAAACAAATTAAAATTGTAAACTATATATATAATTATCATCATTACATATGCATACAGTCGATAGTTTATATTTTTTTCCATATAATCAATAACTGGATACCGAAATCGTTTACTTTCAAATATAAAATTCAGAAACGTAATTATCCAATAATACCTATAACTAAATATCATAAGTACTAGCAAACTCACTACATACACTAATCCCCATTTAATCTCCAAACCTTCTGGAATAAATAAAATTAATAATGCTGTTGGAAATATACATATTATTACAAAAGTAATAACAATTCCAATATTCAAATGAAATTTAGTATACATTAATGCAATAAAGGCTGGTACACCTAGTACTTTTTCATGAAAAACTTTAAATGCTTGTTCCACATAAAAAACGGATAACTAACTTGATAGAAAATTAAATACCATAAAGCACCCACTATAATCAAATTAAGAACGGCTCCTAGATTATCAAGGTCTTCTTTCATCAAATCCCTGAATCCAAATGTAAGTAGCATAAAGAGTATGAATAATATAAACCAAAAAATTATACCAACCTAAGTACTAATTATCCGATCTTTCATTTATAATCTCCTTTTATTATCTAGACAGTCTAATTATATCGCAGAACCTTCATGCCTATATCCTGCAAACTTTATAATTTATCAGATATAACAAATATTTAAGTAAAGTAAACTTAAAATCAATGACTGAAAAATTTAATATAGCTCCAATTTACTGTATGGTTAAATATGTAATAATAATGATGTTTTATGTTAATATCAGAATAAACCACAATAATCTTTGAATAATATTTTGGAGGAATATTCATTTATGAAATGGGTTGTTACAACATTTATTTCTATAGCAGTTCCCTTATTAATCTATTTTTTAGGATTTGAAAAGTCTGATATTGTTTATACAGTATCAGATAATATACCTATGAGTACTAATACTGAAAAAACTAGTAATATTCAACAAATTGAGATTAAAAATGTAGGTAATCACCTTGCGAAGGAAATTCAAATCAAGATAGAAGGAAAAATAAATAATTCAAGAGTAATTAAAGATTCAGAACTAGATAAATTGGAAATCTATAACGCACCTTTTGAATTAATATATTCTGAACTTCCTCCAGACGGTAGTTTTAAATTGATCGTGGAGTCCTCTTTAAATGAATTAAATGAAGATGTGATTACGGCCAAAGAAATTTACCATCTACGCCATCTTTTTTACCACTCTACGCCAATGTTTTTACCAGGCGTTGCCAAGCTCTTTACCAATAAAGAACTCATTCATCATATTAGTAATGAGGAGGAGTTCTTTATTAAAGACCAATATTAAGCTTTAAAGTATTTAATGATGATTTTTCTAGATCCTTCGTGAATGTCCTGTTCTGTCCATGTGTAAGGGTAAGGTTCTTCTCCGTATTCTTTTAGTAGCTTTACCTTTAATTCCATGGGGAAAGGACTCCAGTCTTTGTAACCAGCCCAGTAATAGTTTTCCTCCATCTTTCTCAAATCTTTTGGAGTCAGTATTGCCATTCCTTAAACCTCGATTCCTAATCCATGTCGTTCTCTCATAGAAATCTCACCGTCCAGTAAGAATTGATAGGAGTCATGGATAATACGGTCTAATATGGCTTCTGCGATGGTACCGTTTCCTAACTTTGTGTGCCACCCACTCGGATCAATCTGAGAACAGTAAATGGTTGAGGCAGTTTTGTGCCGGGCTTCAGTAATTTCTAACACGATATTTGCTTCATCCTTTGAAAGATCCGTAAGGAGCCACTCGTCAATAATTAAAACGTCGGTCTTTGTATACTTCTTGATTAGCTTCCGATAGCTACCGTCGGCAGCTAATTTAGCCAGAGATAATTCATCAAGTAATTCAGGCAATCGAACATACTTTACTTTGTAATGCTGACGGCAGGCGGATACGCCGAAGGCACAAGCCATAAAGGTTTTTCCGGACCCTGTAGGTCCTTTCAGTATAATGTTATGATCATTTTCTATATAAAGCCCACTTGCCAATTTTAGAATAAGGTCCTTTTTGAGCTTTCTATCATCAAAATACTCAATATCCTCAATACATGCTTTTGAATCAGAGAACGTGGCATTCTTGATTAATCGATTTAAATGATTACTTTTCCGGCGAGAATATTCCAGATCCACAAGCAGAGAAAAGCGATCTTCAAAACTCATAGTTTGGTATTCTCGATTTTGAGCTTGGTCCTTATATGCCTCAGCCATACCTGCTAATTTCATTTCCCGTAGTTTGGACAACATTTGATCATTCATCATTTATCTTTTCCTCCATAATAAGAAGCACCACGTGTGAAGCCGAAATTGGTGTCATTCATCTCAATATTTTGCTCTAACTCTTGTTCAGCGTCTTTTTTCTTATTGTTTTTCAACAGCGTTTGAATGCTTTTGACTGTAGGTCTTTTCGTCATGGTGAGCAGCGCTTTACATGCCCGCTCTATTTCATATTTACTATAACGGTGTTCCAGCTTCTTTAAGGAAAAGATAGATTGTATGCTTGTTTTTCAGATTGATAGGACTCCAAAAGGTACCTTACAGTACTTAATGTTGAAGATCCTATGCTTTCTGCCCATTCAATCGCTACTTCAGGAGTTTGATCCACAAACAGTTTATGATTGTCTGGCATATGTTCCCGGACCGTTGATATCTGTCCAAATCTCCCATATAATCGTTTGTGTGAAGTTAACCACATATGATTAAAATAAATCACAATCATATCTTCGGAAATCTTCACATCTACTTGTCGGCTGATATACTCATATGGAACAGAATAAAACATGCTTTCAACAGAGATATGGTAATCTGGACGCACTTTGGCAGTCTTCCATTCTGATATCTTGTATGGCATGTCCGGAAGAGGGGAAAGCGCAAATTTCTCCTCTTCTTCAAATGCAGAATAGCGACTTCCTTCTTTTCGAGTAAAAGGTCGATGATTAAATTCCTCTAATTTCTTTCTCAATTCTTCATTTAACTCTTCAATACTAAAACAGTGGGTATTTCTTAATGCCGCAATGATCCATGTAGAAATGGCTCCAACTGAGCCTTCAACACTTGCTTTATCCTTAGGACTGCGAACACGCGCTGGCATGATAATCGTATCGTAATGATTGGCCATTTCCTTATAGGTAGGGTTTAATACAAGTTCCCTTGAGGTATGTTTCGTCACGCCTGTCTTCAGGTTATCCGAAACAACAATCTGGGTGACCCCACCGAAATATTCATATGCATGGATATGAGCACTAATCCAGGATTGTAAGTTCATTGATAGGAATGCTTCCGCATATGAAAGTTGGCTGCACGGCAATGTAGCGACGAAAATATATGCTTTCACCTTTTCACCAGTATCCCTATCAATAATAAATGCCGTTGTACCCGCCCAATCTACCTCCAGTATTTCTCCTGGTTTTCTACGAATTCGTAATGTTGCTTTATGTTTTTGGGCATATTCATCATAATGACGGATAAAACTCCGATACGAGTAAGGGATTTTATTGTTCGCTCGACTTTCTGCCTCGTATTCATGATGTAAAAGCGAAAGAGTAACGTTCGGTTTGGCCAACTCTTTATGGATGTAATCAAAGTCGAGTGGCTGCCTCCCAGAGGCTTCTAATGATTTTTCAGGAAACAGAAAATCTTCAATCCATTTATCGTCCATTTCCTCGTCTAATGGACACGTCAAACTTTTCCTCATAGCCATTTCAATGACCTCTGTTACTTTCTGACGAGAGTTCCAGTACTTGCAGAAATGCCCCTCAAACTGATTTCCTCATCATGTAATTCCAGTATCTTACGATAATGGATCATAAAAAAATACCTCCCATATAAAGTGTCATATCGTAAGATATGCTCACTAATTATATAGAAGGTAGTGGGTGGTAAATAAGCTGTCTTTTAGTGGTAAATTCCTTGTCATTCGGTGGTAAAAACTTTGTCACTGGTGGTACATTTAGATGGCCGTAATCATTGGAGAACAACGTCCAGAAAACTGATTAATTATTTTAAATACTTTATCGTTCATATAGAATATCTCCTAACTTTATAGATACAAATAAAATTCCCAACTATGAATGAAAGTATGTATAAATCAAAGAATGGGAATTAGCTGTAATAAATCCCATATTAATGTTTTCCTAAGATCAAATGGCAATGGCAAAGACTTTTAAGTTAAAGAATTCCAATATTTGCCCTATTACGAAAAAAACCCTTTATATCACAATATATGACTTTTAATAAAACCTTTACAAACGGTTAAACTTTGTTTTAAATACACATTTGCATTAAAAAATTTCATTTTTAAATCATTGGGATACTGATATCCAGCAGTAAAAATACTTCATTCCCCTTCCTTTTATTCGACTGATCTAAAAACTGATAGAAAAATTGCTGTTTCGATTGCAAGAAATTCAATGATTAGGAAAGACTAAAACATGGGACGGTTATTCTAGAATGACTCCCCACTCTGCAAAACCCTTTTAGTTGGACTAGCCTAAAAGGGTTTTGCTATGTTGATTTTGTAGTACAAAGGAACACCCTTTACTCATCACTAATGTATCCATGTTTTTTTACATGGCGTTATTATATACGGATGTAAATCTATGGTTGCGAACCAACTTAAGTTGGTTGATTTGCTATAATAAATTCATTTTTACCTGGGGGATTCTAAATCGAGAATTATTTATTGCCTTTAATTAGGCAATAAATAATTTTTGGTATCTAATAATTAGACAAACCCAAAAAACTTGCTAGCATGAAAACACTAATAATTCTTCGAACTGTTCATTAATAACCAGACCTTTTTTAAAAGTTCCTCTTTCACCTTCCTTTTATATTCAGCTTCATCGTCAGTCAAGTAACGTTCAAGCCTTTTGGCTAATCTTTCAAAGCTTTTCAGTAATTCTTCATTTGTTAATTTTTCTAAATTCATAAGATTACCTCCCTAATATTACCCCTATAGATACGTACAACATGAAAAGACTACCTATATAAGTAGTCCTAACAGATAGCATTTTGCAATCATTTACAAAACATAATATGTAGTTTTCTTGATAAAAGTCCAATTTGATTTTATTAAGCTTGTTCAAAAGGGGTTAATAGGAAGAGAAACTATCTTCGGACCCCCTTTACATTGTTGTCTAGTTACTACTTGAATAATCAATACGTTTTTCGCTAATAAGATCACTGACAGTACCTAGTTGGTACCCTTTTGCTTTAATATTCGTTATCATGGAATCCAGTCCTTCAGCAACAGGTTTTGTAGGATGCATAAGAACCATTGATCCATTCTCTACTTTTGACACAACTCGCTGAACCATTTCTGAAGGTAAAGGTTTTTTCCAATCAACCGTATCGACCGTCCACAGAATGGTTTTCATGCCAAGTTGGTCGGCCACATTAACCGTTGCATGATTAAAACTTCCACTTGGTGGCGCAAACCACCTTGGTGTTATTTCAAGAGTTTTTTTAATGACATCATTCGTCTTTTTTAATTCTTCCGTTGTTTCGTATACAGAGCGTTTTTTGAGATCAGGATGGCTATAAGCGTGGTTACCAATTTCATGACCCTCTTCTTTAATTGACTTAGCCAAATCAGGGTTTTTATTAACCCAACTTCCGTCGAAGAAAAATGTTGCCTTTGTTTGATGATTATTTAAAATCTTTAGGATTTCTGGGATGTATTCGTTACCCCAAGCGACATTTATTAATAGCACCACCATTGGCTTTTGTGGATTTCCTCTATAAATCGGCTCGGGTCTCAAATTATCTAAATGAATATTAGGAGGTATTTCCTTATAAACCACTTTGTTTTTGTCAAAATCACCAGTAGATTTCATTTTTTGATAACTAGCCTCAATATTTACATCCAATCCATTGTATCCAGGTATCGCCTTCCATACCCTATCAACTTTTGCGTCAATCGGTTTAATTTTATGCTGGTTTCTGTACTCTTGAATTTTTTTATAAAGATCATCTTTATTAATTTCTATAGAAGTTATGTTTTCACTTTTAAAATTAGACCCTTGGGACATCACTTTATAAGGGTTAGTAGAGATTCCTAAAGTCAATACTAACATAATTGAAAATGATATAAGATACGTGGTATATTTTCTTTTCATTTTAGTTTCCTTTGGATAGTAGTTTAATTTAACCTGAAGACTTTAGTTAATTTTCATAGCAATATTTCCACTTTTCGGTCGTCTTTTTCCATTTTTCTCCTACTTTACATTCACTTGTGAAAAACTATGTTTTTATTTATTCATTTATATTTAATCCACTTTCTAATCTTTTTTGCATAAGCCAGCATATTTTCCGTTACTTAATAATCGTTCTGACTCATTTAGATGTAAAGTATTCATATATCTAAACGGGCCATATTTTGTATGTAGAAGAGGTAAAAATCATCAGTATACAACCGAGGTGTCTCCTTGATCCGATCTCTTTGGATTGGGAATTTTTTTCTCATTGAAATTCGAGACACAGAGCGAACTTGTTGGTCCTTAACGTGTTCTAGGAAGTGCATAATCGTACTTATAGATGCACTATAGTTCATATAAAATAAACAAAGATTCTTAACTTCTGCCGATGTTAATTTTTATATTGTGGTTTGTTAACAATTCCTCCTTCAAAAATTATTTCAAACGTAATATCCCCTCGCAAGACGATATTATTCATAGTTTATTAAGGGGCACTACCTTTTTAAATAGTGATTTGTCCTGCATCTCGTTTAATTTTTTGACTTTTAGAAGTTATAAAACTAAAGTTCCATGCTGAATTTAAATAAAAAGATAAAGTTATTATTAAAATAACCTCCCTTTATGAACGTGTTAGGGAGGAATTTTCGTCATCTATATTTAAGTTGGCGTTAAATTTGTGATAGTTGGCGACCCTTTAGAGCGATTTTGAAAATGGGCAGTTTTTTTGAATTTGTCTTCATATATCATTTATTTTCATTATTCTAAGCTTCCCTTTTAAGCTTGAAATATATTTTTAGGAATTCTATAAAGCATTTAGAACAGTATTTTTCGTTAAGGCACGTCAGATCGTTTTGCAACGTAATTTTACAACAGGAACATCTCCCCTTAACTTTCAAAAGAAACAACTCTCCTTTTAACTTTTATTCTTTTTATAAATTTCATCTATAAATTTAACCATGGTCTCGGAATTAGATATTTTCCCTAAATTTTTAAGGAGGCATATCAGTGATTCAGGCGTTACCCCAATAAACTCTAGTATATTCTTCTAAGGCTTTAGGATAACATTGTGGACAGTACCTTTTATTAAGAAGAAATGAACCACTTGGTAACATTGAAAGTTGACTTTTCCAGAAATAATCTTCACAAGAAATACACATTCCCATGTTCCTCTTCAAAAAAAACATCCCCTTAAATTCCTTCTTTGAAAAACTTAAACCATAATATGTTCCGCAATTGTCATAGGGATAGGTATTTACCTACATTTCGCCTAAATTGGTTTATCACCCATATCCTTTTCTAAACGCTTGACATGAAAAAATGAATTCAGTGAAATTACCTACTTCTCTATTCGATTGGCTGTAATGCTTAAATTTTCTAGCCTAATTACTAGTTAAAAGCGATCATAATTTAACATTTATAGGGAATGATACTATTTATAGTTTTAAACATAATACTAAATCATGAAAGGAGGACATCCATGAACAAAAAATGGTTTCTTATACTAGCCGTTGCAATTTTATCTACCATGTTAATAGTCGGTTGTAACAATAATGATCAGAATCCACCACCAGAGGATAACAATAATGTTATTGAAAACGGTGATACGAATGATGATAATGCAGATCTTGAAAATGCACCCGGTGTTGACGAAGATGATAACATGTTTAAAGATGATGAAAATGATAATGATCCAGATCCAGAAGATCCAATAGAAGATGCAGAAGATATAGGCGATAGGGATAATAAAGATGAGTAATAGGAATAACTAGTAAAAAGCCGATTCTCCTTTTATGTCAAGGAAAAATCGGCTTTTTAATTATTTCGGATCAATTTGTTGGTGAATTGATTTTTATTAGATTAATGGAAAACTCTATTATAGCATTAGCCTTTTAGGCATTTGACTGTTTTTTCGGGAAAGAAAATTAATTATTAAACAACAACCACACTCAAAGTTTCACTCTTTATATCCCCATAGTATGGAAAAAGTTATAATGATGCATTTGGTTTCTCATCTTTCTTCAAAAATACTTAAAACTTGATAGTTTGATAAGGTACTGTACTAAGAAAACCATATTTACCTAAAACCGTTTATCTAGGATTAATATAGGGAGGGGAAATCGTTTTAAGATTAATCGCTAATAGCAAATGGGTTAATGTTTAGTGAATGGTCGGTATCTCTAACAGAAGCGTAAAATATATCTTTAATTTGATGATATCCCTTTGCCTTTAGTTCTTGCTTAAGCCACTCTTCATTCTTGTTGATTAATTTTAA
>Ga0182742_1003252_pt1 | contig 16260 bp, 13 predicted proteins | sample eDN5th37CBELigMG_FD_128880 | JGI IMG/M metagenome (GOLD analysis project Ga0182742, IMG submission 128880) | Enriched Miracle-Growth compost microbial communities from Emeryville, California, USA - eDNA 5th pass 37_C BE-Lig MG (version 2)... ...
TAGATGCCGCGCACCGGGCTTGGCTGCGTGCCGTAGCGGCCGAAGACCTGCTCCATCGCGGCGGAAATCTCACCCAGGGTGGCGTCTGCGCGCGCAGCTTCGACGGCCAGCGCGAGAAGGTTCGCGCTTCCGGCCGCACCCTCCTTCAACGCTTCAAGAGCCGCTTGGCACTTTGCCTCATCCCGCCCGGCGCGAACTTGCTGGAGCCGCGCGATCTGGCCTTCGCGCACGCGGTGGTTGTCCACTTCCAGCGTCTCGATCGGCGCGTGAACGTCGAGAGGGTACTTGTTGACGCCGATGATCGAGTCCTCGCCACGGTCGATGCGGGCCTGCTTCGCGGCGGCGGCTTCCTCGATCAACCGCTTGGGCATTCCGCTGGCGACGGCGGCGGTCATGCCGCCCATCGCATCAACCTCGGCGATCAGCGCTTCCGCCTGCTCCACCAGCTGCGCCGTCAGCGCCTCGACATAGTATGAGCCGCCGAGGGGGTCGATCACCCGGGTGATGCCGGTCTCCTCCGCCAGCACCAGCTGGGTGTTGCGCGCGATGCGGGCGGAGAACTCGGTGGGGAGCGCCAGCGCCTCGTCCAGAGCGTTGGTGTGGAGCGATTGCGTGCCCCCGAGCACCGCCGCCAGCGCCTCCACCGTGGTGCGGATGACGTTGTTGTAGGGGTCCTGCTCCTGGAGCGACACGCCGCTCGTCTGGCAGTGCGTTCGCAGGACCTTGCTCTTGTCGCTCGCTGCGCCGAGCCCGTCCATCACGCGGTACCAGAGCGTGCGGGCGGCGCGCAGCTTGGCGACCTCCATGAAGAAGTTCATGCCGATGCCGAAGAAGAAGGACAGGCGCGGCGCAAAGGCGTCGATGTCCAGCCCCGCCGCTACCGCGCGCTGCACGTACTCCTTCCCGTCCGCGATGGTGAAGGCGAGCTCCTGCACCGCCGTCGCCCCCGCCTCGTGCATGTGATAGCCGCTGATCGAGATCGAGTTGAAGCGCGGCATGTGCGCGGAGGTGTAGGCGATGATGTCCGCCACGATCCGCATCGAAGGCTCGGGCGGATAGATGTAGGTGTTGCGGACCATGAACTCCTTGAGGATGTCGTTCTGGATGGTGCCGCTGAGCTGCGCCTGCGCCACGCCCTGCCGCTCCGCCGCGACGATGTAGAAGGCCATGACCGGGATCACCGCCCCGTTCATCGTCATGGAGACGGACATCTGGTCCAGCGGAATCTGGTCGAACAGGATCGCCATGTCGGCGACCGTGTCGATCGCTACGCCCGCCTTGCCGACGTCACCGACCACGCGTGGATGGTCTGAATCGTAGCCCCGGTGCGTCGCCAGATCGAAGGCGACCGAAAGCCCCTTCTGCCCCGCGGCGAGATTGCGGCGGTAGAAGGCGTTCGATTCCTCTGCGGTGGAGAAGCCGGCGTATTGGCGGATCGTCCAGGGGCGGCCGGTGTACATGCTGGCATAGGGGCCGCGGGTGAACGGCGGCAAGCCGGGGAGGCCGGAACTCTCCGGCGGCAGATCTTCGGCGGTGTAGAGCGGCTGGACGGCGATACCTTCAGGCGTGTGCCAGGTGGCGTCGCGCCCCTTCAGCTCCTTTGCCGCCTGGGCTTGCCACGCGCCCCGGTCAGTCATGGCCGGGCGTCTCCATGATTTCCGTCAACACCCCGGCCATGTCGGCAGGGTGGAGGAAGAACACCGGAGTGCCATGTGCACCGATGCGGGTAGGGCCAAGGATGCGTTTGCCTGCGGCCTCGAATTCAGCACGGGCGGCGGCGATGTCCGGCACTTCGAAGGCGAGGTGGTGCTGGCCGCCCCGCGGGTTTCGCTGCAGGAATGCCGTAATGGGGGAGGCTTCGCTCAGCGGAGCGAGGAGCTCGATCTGTGTGCCGCCAGAACCGCGAGCGCCCGGTGTGTTGACGAAGCAGACGCGCACGCCCTGCTCCGGCATGTCGAAGGGCTTGGTGATGTCGGTCGCACCCATCACCTCGCGCCAGAAGTGGATCGCCTCCGCCATCTCCGGCACTGCCACGCCGACATGGTTGAGCCGGCCGAGCTTCACTGCTTCTCTTCCATGGCCTGAGGAATAGGGCAGCGCGGCGCCCGTGCAAAGGGCGCTGCCGATCCGTCAGGCCGGCAGCAAGTTGTGGTCCCGCAGATCGCACACGCTGTCGATGACGAGATGAGGCGCGCGGTTTTCCGGCTGGTCGGCCCATTCAGCGGCGGAGGTGCTGCCGCTGGTGACGGCGATGCCGATCGCGCCGCCCGCCCGGGCCATCTGCATCTCGGCCACGGCATCGTCGCCCACCACGCCGACATCGCGCTCTTCGATGCCGAGCTGTTCGGCCACGAGGCGCAGGGCGAGGGCGCTAGGCTTGCCGGTCGGCTCCGGCTCCCGCCCCGTCACGCGTGCGATGGCGCCGTTGATCGCGCAGGAATAGCCGAAGGAGCGTCCATCGCGAGTGGCGAAGAACGGCACGTCGGAAGCGGTGAGGAAGTCGGCCCCCTCCAGCACGCGGGAGCAGGCGGCGTGGATGTCGTCCATCGTGCAATCCGGGTGCCAGGCGACATAGACTGCGTCGGCCGCATCCACCGCGTCCTCGCCGGGCCGGACACAAGGGACGCCGAGTTCCTCCAGCGCATCGACGACGCCCTGCGTGCCGAGCACGAGGACACGCTCATAGCCGCGCTCCACCATGGCCCGACCGGCGACCGAGTTGGGGGTGAACAGCCGATCATCGCGCACCGGCAGGCCCACGGCGCGCAGGCGCGGAGCCTGCACGCGGGCGGGGTAGGCGCTGCCATTGGTCATGGCGATCCACGGGATCCCGCGCTCATCCAGTGCCGCCAGAGCCTCGGCGGCGCCGGGAATCGCGGTGTATCCACCGAGCTTGCGGTCCGACAGGATCAGTGTGCCGTCCAGATCGAACATGAAGCCCTTGGGCTGACGGTTCAGGGTCACGAGTTGGCCTCCAGCTCCAGCTTGAAGCCGGCTTTTTCAACGCTGACGCGGGTGAGATCGGTACGGGCCAGCAACTGGCGCAACAGGTCCATCAGCGGGCGGTCCTTCGGATCGTAGTTGCGCGGCGCTGGGCCCTTCGCTTGCATCGCGTCCACCAGGTTGGCGGGCATGGTGGCGCGCAGCAGGAACTCCTCGTCGGACAGGTTGGGGCCGATGCGGCGGCGCAGCTCGGAAAGCTCGGCCATTTCGGGCTCGGCCTGAAGCTCCTTCGTGCGCGGGTTGGACATGATCCTGTCCATCACGTGCGGCTCGATCGGGATGTTGGGGCGACCAAACCGGCCGAGAGCGTAACGAATGATTTCGTCGGGAATGACGGCGTAGCGCTCCTCCCCGGTGACGTTCATCACGGCCTGCGTCTGCAGCATCTGCGCGAAGGGGGTCATGACGATGGGCCAGCCGAGTTCCTCGCGCACGCGGCCAAGCTCCTCGATCACGGCGCCTTCCAGGTGCGGCACGCGGTGGTCGGCCAGATGGCGGCGCATCGTGCCGACCATTCCGCCGGGCAGCTGGTGCTGGAGATAGGCAGCGTCGAAGGCCATCGGCCGGCCGGTGGGGTAGCCCTCCGCCTCCGCAAGCGCGGTGAAATAGTCGGCGACTTCGGCCACCGCCTCGTCATCGATCTCCACCGTGTGGCCGAGCGTGCGCAGGTTTGCGATCATGCGCTGGATCGGCGGGTTGGAGGTGCCGTCCGCCGCACCGCCGCTGGCGCATTGCACGGCCGCGATGCCGAGTTCCGCGGCGTCGAGGCAGGCGGGTTCGGCGAGACCGATAGTACAATGGTTGTGCAGTTCGAGCGGCTTGTCGCCGATCTCCGCCATGATCGCTGGGATCAGCGTGCGGGCGCGGCGAGCGGTGAGCAGGCCCCCCGGGTCCTTGATGTAGAGCGAGTCGATGTCGGGGCTTTGCGCCATGGTCCGCGCCGCTGCGGCGTAATGCGCGTCGTCATGAATCGGGCTGATCGTGTAGACGAGGGCGCCGACCACCTGCTCTCCGCCCGCGCGCTTCACCAGCCGGGCGACCTCCACATTTGAGGCGGCGTCATTGTTCGGGTCTGCCAGCGCGAAGCGGCGGATGCCGTTGCGGGCGAGGGTGCGGAAGGCCAGTTCCATGAAGTCCGGGCTGGCCGTTTCCCACGCGATGAAGCGAAAGCCGGTGGAGAGGAATTGCAGCGGCGTGTTGCGGCAGATGTCCGCCATCGCGCGGATCCGCTCCCACGGATTCTCCTGCTTGTAACGCACCGCCACGCCCATGTGGGTGGAGGTGGTGAAGTCGATCGCGCGGTATCCGGCGCGCTCCATCACCGGGGCGATAGTCAGCGTTTTGGCGGTGTCGATGCCGAGGGCACCCCACAGGCACTGGTTGCCGTCCCGCAGTGAGGTTTCGACGATCTGGATATTCGCCATCAGGCGGGTTCCCTTTCGAGGAGCCGGGTGAGAAAGCCGGTGTCGACGCCGCCGCGGGCAAAATCCGGGTCGGCGAGGATGCGGCGCTGGAAGGCGAGGTTGGTCGCAATGCCCTCGATGCGCGTGTTTGCAAGCGCATTGGAAAGGCGTTGCAACGCACTTGCACGGTCAGGTCCGTAGGCGATGATCTTGGCGATCATGGAATCGTAGAACGGCGGCACTTTGGCGCCGGGAACGATGTGGGTGTCCACGCGGATGCCTTCGCCGCTGGGCCAATTGACATCGGTAACGGTGCCCGGCGAGGGCATGAAGCTGCTCGCCGGGTCCTCCGCGTTGATCCGACACTCGATCGCGGCCCCCGTGGGGGCGATGTCAGCCTGCGTGAGGGCCAGCCCCTGGACGGAGGCGATGGCGATCTGCTCCGCGATCAGGTCGATCTCGGTCACTTCTTCAGTGACCGGATGCTCCACCTGAATGCGGGCGTTCATTTCGAGGAAGTAGAACTCGTCACGCTCCACGTCGTAGAGGAACTCCACCGTGCCAGCGCCGCGATAGGACAGCCGCTCCGCAAAGCGGACGGCTGCCGCGAGGAGCCGTTCGCGGGTGGCGGCAGGGAGGTGCGGGGCAGGGGTTTCCTCGACCAGCTTCTGGTAGCGGCGCTGAACGGAGCAATCCCGCTCCCCCAGATGGATGACGCGCCCCTCACCGTCTCCCAGCAGTTGGACTTCGATGTGGCGCCCTTTGGCGACGTAGCGCTCAAGATAGACACGGGGGTCTCCGAAGGCGGCGCCCGCCTCTGCGCTGGCCATGTCCATCACCGAGTCCAGGTCGGTGAGGTCTTCGACCAGCTTCATGCCGCGTCCGCCGCCGCCGCCGACCGCCTTCACAAGAAGGGGGGCGCCGATCTGCTCCGCCAATGCGCGAGCCTCCGCCGGGCTGCCGACGGGGCCGCCGGGCACCACCGGCACATCGGCGGCGATGGCTTCGGAGCGGGCGCGGAGCTTGTCGCCAACGGCTTCGATCTGGGCGGCGGTGGGGCCGATGAAAGTGACGCCCTCCTGCTCGCACAAGCGTGCAAGTTCGGCGCGTTCGGAGAGGAAGCCGTAGCCGGGGTGGATCGCGTCGCAGCCAGTGCCGAGGGCGGCCTGCACGACCGTCTCCACGCTGAGGTAGCTTTTCGCCGGGCTGGACGGGCCGATGCAGACGGCGCGGGTGGCCATCTGCGCGCCGAGCGAGTGCCGGTCTGCCTCCGAGACGCAGAGAACGGTCTCAATGCCCAGCGCCTCGCAGGTGCGGATGATGCGCACCGCGATCTCCCCCCGATTGGCGATGAGGATGCGGCGGATGGGTTTGGCCAAGGCGCTTAGTCCGGGCGGACGAGCATCAGCACTTCGCCATGCTCGACCATCTCGCCATTGACGCCGAGGATTTCCACCACCTCCCCTGCGACGCCCGCGCGCGCGGAGTTCATCAGCTTCATCACTTCGATGATGCCGATCACCGTGTCCGGCTCCACGCGGGAGCCGACTTCCACGAAGGGCGGCTCGCCGGGCTTGGGTGCGCGGTAGAAGACGCCGAGGAGGGGTGACTTGACCTCGACCAAGCCGTCTGCCGGTGCGGGGGAGGTGGAGGGGGGCGAGGGGATGAGGGTGGGTTGGGCGGGTGCGGTCTGCGTGGTGCGGCGTGCTTCGACAGGCTCAGCACGACCCTTCGACGAACTCAGGGTGAGCGGAGGGTGCGCTACATCGGCTCGTCCTGAGCCTGTCGAAGGACGCTCGCGCAGGCCCGCGCCGCCGCGTTCAAGCTCCAGCTTCACCCCGTCCATCTCGAGCGCGAGGCGATCGAAGCGCGAGGCCTCGAGGAGACCCATGATCTCCTCGATGTCCTTTCTGGTGAGGGTCATTTGCGAACGCCGCCGAAGATCGTCATCACGTGGTTGAGCGGGTTTCCTTCGGGCTTCTTCACCGGCGCTGCGGCCTCCCTTGCTGACCAGACGGTTTCCGGGCGGCTCTGCAGCAGCAGGATGTTGCCCTGCTTGTCGAGCGCCCATTCGATATCTTGCGGGCGGCCATAATGCCGCTCCACCTTGCGGCCCACTTCGCGCAGGGCGAGGAGCTGATCGTCCGTAAGGCAGGGGGCGGTGCGTAGGTCCGCCTCGTTCTCCACCTCCACGATGCCGCCGCCTTCGGCCGGCACCTGCCGCGCGTGCTTGTCGGAGATGTCACGCTGCGAGATTTCGCCGGTGATTTTCCCAAGCACCCACTTGTCGGGCGTGACCTCGCCCGAAACGACCGCGCTGCCGAGGCCCCAGGCGCCTTCAATCGTGATCACGGACTTGTCGCCGGTGGTGGGGGAGCGGGTGAACATGACACCGGCGCAGGCCGCATCGACCATGATCTGCACGACCACCGCCATGGCGACGCCCTCTTCCGGAAGGCCCTGCTTGCGGCGGTAGCACATGCTCTCCACCGAATAGAGGCTGCCCCAGCATTCGCGCACCTTGGTGAGCACGTCGGCCGGGGTCAGCACCCACAGGAACGTGTCCTGCAACCCGGCGAAGCTGGCATCCTCCGCATCCTCCGTCGTCGCGGAAGAGCGGACGGCGACGGGTTCGCCGTTCGGCGCAAGTTCGGCGAGGGCGGAGAGGATGCCCTGTTCAACCTCTTCGGGAAAAGGCTCTTCGATGACGCGGCGGCGCAAGTCTTCCGAGAGCTTGGTAGCGGCGCCGAGATCGTCGGGATCAAGCGCCTCGACCTGCGGGCGGATCGGCTCGCGGGCTTCCAGCGCGTTGAGAAACAGCTCGAACGCGGCGGTGGTGACCACGAAGCCGGGCGGGACGGCGATCCCGGCGTTGGTCAGCTCGCCGAGGGAGCCGCCTTTGCCGCCCACGGTGAGGCGGTCGGCAAGGCTGACCTCGCGGAACCAGGCGACGGGCTTCATCGGGTCCTCCGCAGGGCTGATGCGGTGCGGTCGCTCATCATGCCTGCTCCAGCACGCGCTCGGCGCCGACTTCGTCGTCCAGCAGCGTGACCGTGCCGCGCCCGCCATCAACGCGGATGCGCTGGCCGTCTCGAATCTTCTGCGTGGCGGAGCCGGTGCCCACGACGGCGGGCAGGCCGTATTCGCGAGCGACGATGGCCATGTGGCTCATGGACCCGCCAATGTCGGAGACGGCCGCGCTGATCTTCTGGAAGAGCGGCGACCAGGTGGGGTTCGTCACCTGGCACACGAGGATGTCGCCCTGCTCGATACGGCCGATCTCCTTGACCGACTTGATGACGCGAGCGGTGCCCTCCACCACGCCAGAGCAGGCGGCAAAGCCCTTCAGCTCGTTCTCATTGCCGGTTCCATCCGAGAGCCACTCATCCAGGTTCTCGCGGGTGATGCCCCAGAGCATGACGATGGCCGGGTCATCAATCACATCCGGCACCACGCCGAGCGCGGGGGGCACGGTTTCCTGCGCCCATGCTTCGATAGCGGCCTGACGCTGCTTGACGATGGCGGGCCAGCGCTTGGGGCCGATTGGGTCGGAGCCGCTGGACCAGGCAAGCATCAGATCCACGATGGCGCTTTCCAGCTCGTAATGGGTGAGGTGGAAGACGTCTTCCTCCTTCTCCCAGAAGCCATGCTCCGCCAGCAGCGCCCCGAACTCCCTGATCTTGTTGAAGAACAGGTTGGTGTACCAGTGCTCGCAGTAGAACTTGTGCCCTTCGACGTAGGGGAACACGCGGTGTGCCAGTTCGATCAGCTGATCGTAGGTCGCGCGGTCCTCGTCAGTGTCGAGCAGCTCGCGGTAATCGGCGACGAGCTGGTCCCGCTCCTCGATCAGGCGGTCCATCGGCCGGGCGATCTCCTCGCCGGCGCGGATCTTCTCGATGTAGCCGGGCAGCGCCGCGAAAGGCATCGACAGGTCGTCGTTCCAGCTGCGGTGATAGTGGTAGAAGCCGTCGCCGACATTGACGTTGAACCAGGGGTTGCGGCTCGTCTCCAGCTCCTTGAGCCATTCGCGGCCGTTCTCGCCCAGCTGGTCGAGCGCGCCGAGTACCGTCTCGATCTCCATGCCGTCATGGAAGTGGTTGTCGACCCCGAGTTCGACCGCGCGTCGGGCGAGGCGCTTCACCTCCTCGTCCGGCTTGAAGATCTCGGCTTCCATGCCCGCGACCATGCGGCTGATCGCCTGGTCGCTGATCTCCGGAAAGGCGCGCTTGCAGAAGTCGAAGAACGTCAGATAGGCGCCGTAGCCGAGCAGCAGGAACTCGAAGTGGTGGTGCCACATCCGGAAGTAGCCTTCGAGCTGCTTGCGGTAGGTGTCGAGCAGCGCGTGGTTGGCGGCGACACCCTTGCCGGTGTGGGTGGTCTCGATCGGCTCAAGGTCCGGCAGTGAAGGCATGGGCAGCGCCTGCGCGTCCGCGATCAGCGCCTTCATCTTGTCCTTCCACTGGGCGTAGAGCTTCTCCCAGTTCTCGTAATAGTAGAAGCCGCGCTGCTGGAACTCGGCGGCGCGGGCCTGGATCTCTTCCGGGTCCGTCACCGGCACGCCGCCGATATAGACGCGGCCGTTGATGACGCGGTGATCGATGCCCTTGGTGGTCGGCAGCACATGGACACGGGTGTTGAAGGAGCCCAGCGCGCAATAGGCCGCCTCAGCCGTGATCATGTCGAAATGATGCATCGGCTCCGGAAAGTGCATCGAGTTGTAAAACCAGAAGCGCTCGTCATCACCCGGCTGGAACTGGGTGTAATAGGGATAGGCGGCCTGCGCCTCCTCCGTCCCGGGCACGACCTTTATCGAGCTGGGGAGCGGGAACGACTTGGCTTCCTGAGACATGGTGGCATCCTCTCCACAAGGGAGCGGCGCGCCTTCTTTGCGGCGTCTGCTCACTCCCGACAGATTGCCATCCTAACCGTTCACGACTGACCTTTGAAGGATTCGCGCGCACGTTGATCAGGACATTCGCGAAAGCACTTTGTCTTGTTCTGAGCTACGCCAGCGACTGCTTGAGACCGGCTGTCACGCTGATCCCGTTGAAGCGAAGGGACAGGGTTGGAGAGCGGGAGATGATAGTCCAGGCCCACCACGAGAGGACGAACGACAGCGCCATGATGCCCGCGGCCTTGACCTCCACGGGAAGGGGCAGGCCCTGCGCAAGCCAGACCAGCGAGATGATGATCGGCATGTGGAACAGGTAGATCACGAAGGAGGCATCGGTGATCTGCCGCACCCGCCGATTGGGCCGATCGAAGAATGTGCGCGCGACGGCAACCAGGATCTGCGTGATCGACAGGGCCGCGAAGGTCGCGATGAAGCGCCCTGCCGCCGGGTGCAGCTCGTGGCGCACGCTCATCGCCAGCAGGGTGAAGAGGAGCGCGATAACGAGCACGCCGGGTTGGATCCGCCCAAAGCTGGCGCGGGTGATCGGCATCCGCTGCAGCAGACAGCCGAGCGCAAACCAGGGCGCGTAGATGATCAGCTCGTCCAGGCGCAGGATTTGCTGCGGCAAATTCGTGTTGAGGCCGAAGATATAGAACGCCTCCACCGCCGCCCCTTGCCAAAGCCCAACCACCAGCGCCGTCGCCAGCAGCGCAAGGGTGACATGGCGAGCGATGGCCTGGTCGATGCGCGCGGCCATCATCTTTTGCCGCAGCGCCGGGAAGCGCCACGCAAGCGCCGCCGCCACGCCGCAGCAATAGAGCAGCACAATGATGAACCACAGGTGCCGCACCCAATAGCCGCCGGAGTTCAGCGAATTGTGGACGAAAGACGACAAAGCCGCTGAGTAAGGCAGGTTCGAGAACTCGCACGCCAGGTTCATCAGCGGAACGAGTGTCAGGAGGGTGGTGATGAAGGGAAGGCCCAATCGCACCATGCGGCCCTTGAGCCAGGCCCCCGGTTCCCGCCGCGACAGCAGCAGCGCCGCAAAGTAGCCGGCGATCAGGAAGAAGGTCGGCATCCGGAAGAGGTGGATGAACTCGGCCATCCAGGCGAGCACCGTCGCCCCCTCGTCAGACCGTACGATCCAGGTCTGGCCCGGCCGATAGGCCATTGCGGTGTGATACGGAATGCCCAGCAGCATGGCGAAGGCACGCAGCGTATCCCAATAATGTTCGCGCTGTTCCGCCTTGCCGTCGATCAAGCAACCTGTCCTCGTTCCGCCTTCGTCCAAGTGCGCGGCCTTCCGGAAAGGCTGCGCTCTCCTGAATGGAAGCTGTCGGCATGGGGGCTTCCGCGGACGAGGCGGTTCTCCGAAGCGTCAGGCCGAGATGCGGGACAAGGATGCGATGCGCGAATGCTCCTGCTTCCGGCGCAGATAGGGATCGTTGAGGAAGGTACCGAAGGGGAACAGCGCAGCCACAAAAGTGCGCAGCCAGCCCATGAAGCCCAACCGGTGCCCGGGCAGGCACACCACCATCGCCACCACGTAAAGCACCCATGCCGCCCCGTGCAACGCGCCGACCGGCGGCACCAGCGCCGGCTGGTCGAACGCGTACTTCAACGGCATCGCCAGGAGGAAGAGGAGGAGCGTGGTCACGCCTTCGAACAAGGCAATGGTGCGAAAGGCGCGTAATCTCATCGAAGATCCTGCAGGTGACGGTCCGAAAAAGTCAGGGCCGCGTGAAGCAAGTGCAGCCCGACTTGGCAAGCGTAGCAAACAGGATCAGGCTGCGCGCGGCAGCACCAAGACTGCGACCATGGGAGACGATCATGCCGACACTTCGCCGAACGGGCGGCAGCTTTCTTGCCGCGGCCTTGCTCTTGCTGACGACGCTTTGGCCGCAGGCGGCTTCCGCGCAGGACTGCGACAGGGCCTGCCTGTCCGGCATGATCACCCGCTATGTCGATGCGCTCGTGGCGCGGGACCATTCTGCCTTGCCGCTGACGGAGAATGTGCGCTTCACCGAAGACGGGCGTGATCTCACGCTGGGTGAAGGCCTGTGGCAGACGGTGAGCGGCAAGGGCACCTTCCGCCATGATTACCTCGACACGACAGGGCAGGTCGCTGCGGCTCATGTGGAGCTGCGCGAAGGGGCGAACCCGGTGCTCTATTCGGTGGTTCTGCACATGGATGGGCAGCGGATCGCCGGGATCGAGACGCTGGTGCAGCGGATCACGCCCGAATCCCGCTTCCAGCCCACCGAGCTGGGCCGCCCCATTCGCGGCATGGATGACCCGGTGCCTGCCGGCCAGCGGAACTCGCGCGACGAGATGATCGCGATTGCGCTGACCTACGCCAACGGGCTGCGGATCGGCAACTTCGTGGATGCGGAAACGCCCTTCGCGCCCGAGGCCTACCGGGTGGAGAACGGCGTCATCACGGCAGGCGAGGGATGTGCGCTGCCGGAATGCGGCCTTACCGCACAGCGGATCATGGTCCACCCCAGCCTGCTCCCCAGCGTGGCGGCGGTGGACGAGGAGAACGGTACGGTGCTGCTGTGGATGAACTTCGGCTACACCGATTCCTACGGCCCCGGAAACGCGCTGGTCACGTTCGAGGCGTTCAAGGTGTGGGGCGGGCAGATTCATTCCATCAATGCCTTCTTTGCAACGCTGCCGATCAACACCTCGCGCATCTGGCCGACGCTCGACCGGGTGACTGCGCGGGATCATTGATGCGGCTCACGATTGCGGTGCGTGCCCGTCGCGCCACTGGCGCGGCGTGATGCCGAAGCGCTTGCGGAAAAGGCGGGTGAAGTAGCCGGGATCGAGGAAGCCGCTGCGCCAGGCGATGTCCGCAATGGGCAGCGCCCTCGCGCGGGGGTCCGACAGCAGGTCGCTCGCCCGGTCCAGCCTTGTGGCGTTCAGCTCCTGCACGAAGCTGGTGCCGCTGCCGGCGAGCAGCGTTTGCAGCGTGCGCTTCGAGATGCCGCAATCCTGAGCGACGCGTTCGGGCGAAAGCTCCGGATCCGCATAGTCGCTTTCGATCCGCCGCAGGATCTGGCGGGCGAGCTGGCCCCGGTGGCGCGTGCTTTCCTCCGGCTCCCGATAGCCGGTGGCGAGACCGAGGAGGTGGCCGAGCTGCTCCGCGATCAGGGGGCGAGGCAGTGGTGCTTCGTCCAACCCCTCGGCCATGGCTTCCAGCAGCGCGCCCAGCGGCGCGCCCCAGCCGGTGCGGGCGTCGAATGGGCGAGCGAGCAGCGCCTGCGGATCGGGCAGGTGCTTTTCCAGCCAGCCTTGCGGCATCATCAGGTCCAGCGCCTCGTGCGGGCTGTCCATTTCCATCTGGTAGAATCGGGTATTGTCCAGCAGCACGAACTGGCCCGGCTCCACGGTGAAGCTGTTGCCGCCCATCAGCGTCTTGAGCGCACCGGCCCTCGCATAGACGAGCTGGATGGAGGGCGCGGCACGGCCGGAGCTGCCCTCCGCTCCCGTATGCACCACGCGCTGCGCCGGGGCGTGGAGGTGGAGCATCCGCAGCTGGCCGATACCGTGACTGACCCAGCGTGCCGCGAAACTGTCGGCATCGAACACCGTCACCTCGATGGGCGCGATCGTGCTGGCGGCCCATTCGCGCCACAGCTTCAGCGCCTCCCCCCGGCCGAGCCCGGCGGAGCTCCAGCTTTCGTCCGTCGGGCTGCGGGGCTGGGCCATGGCGGGAAGGTAGGACAGGGGAGGCCGGGCGGCAAATCCGGTCTGGCGCGGCCTGCCGAATGCTGGTGTAACCACGCTTCAAAGATCCGACGAACAGGACGGGAGAGGAAAGCGAATGGCAGACAGGGTGCGCAAGATCGCCTGCGAGGAAGCATGGTCGATCCCCGAGGTAGCGGCTGAGCTGAAGAAGGTGGCGAACAGCCCGAGTCAGAGCCTCGACAAGCTGCTGGTGAAGGGCATCTACGATGCCGAGGTGGACACCTCCGGCTACGGCAAGATGAACTTTCTGGGCGGACTGCTCGACGTGGAAGAGAAGCGCCTGCCGCAGATGGACCAGTATGGCGTCGACATGCACCTGCTGACGCTTACGGCGCCGGGCGTGCAGATGTTCGATGCCGATACGGCGACGGACCTTGCGGCGCTCGCGAACGATCGGCTGGCGGAGATCTGCCAGAAGCGGCCGACCCGCTTTGCCGGGCTTGCCAGCTTTGCCCCGCACTCGCCCAAGCGCGCCGCGAAAGAGGTGGAGCGGGCGATGACGGAGCTGAAGCTGAACGGCCTCGTCGTCAACAGCCACACCGATAATGCCTATTTCGACGATTACCGCTTCTGGCCGATCCTTGAGGCGGCGGAGGCGCATGATGCCTGCATCTACATCCACCCTCGCGCACCCAGCGACACGCTGAAGGGGCCGTTGCAGGATTACGCGATGGACTCCGCCATGTGGGGCTATGGCGTGGAAGTCGGCACCCACATGCTGCGGATGATGGCCGGCGGCGTGTTCGACCGCTTCCCGAAGCTGAAGATCTGCGTCGGCCACATGGGCGAGATGGTGCCGTTCTTCATCTGGCGGATCAACTTCATGAACTCCCGCGCCCAGAAGGTCGGCCGTGCACCGAAGACGGAGCGGAGCATGGAGGAGTATTTCCGCGACAATTTCGTCTTCACCACAAGCGGCGTGGAGGACCACTTGGCGCTGCGCTATTCGATCGACCGGATGGGGATCGACAACGTGATCTGGTCGATCGACTATCCCTATCAGCCGATGGAACCCGCGGTGACGTTCATCGACACTTTCGAGTGCTCGGACGCGGAGCGGCATGCGCTGTGCCACGGCAATGCGGAGCGGGTCTTCCACATCGCGCCGGAATAGGGACCGTCGGAATCCTACGCCTGCTTGACAAAGTTGACACCTGTCAAGCAGGCATCGTCACGATCGAAACGGCGGTTTTCTGCGGGGTTGAGGGCTGATTTGCCCTTGAATGGTCACTTGACACTTTGCCTACGCATTTTCGCTTCTTGAGCCAGGTTGAAGGTGCCGAGGCTGGCAGGGGACGGCCGTCGCAGGACAGTGCGAGCGTCTTGAGCACCGCCTGGTTCAACGTCGGCGCAGTGCTCGCCAGACGAGGCCGATGGCTGCATCGGCCAGTGCGCCGATGATCCAGCCTGCAGCGACGTCGCTGGGGTAGTGGGCGCAAGTGGGGATGCGGCTGAGGCCGATGGCGCCCGATGCGGCGAGCGCCGCGGCACGGTACTCGGGATATTCGGCCGAGAAGGCGAGCGCGACAGCCATGGAGCCGGCCGCGTGGCCGGAGGGGAAGCTCGTTTCTTCCTTGCTGTTGTCGTCCCCGGGCTTCGGCAGGTGACCGTTCGCGCCCGTGGCACTGCGAGGGCGGGAGCGGTCTATCCGGTGCTTCACCCTGTTCTTCGCCGCCGTAGCAAGTTCATGCGCGAGCAGCATCCGCGCGCCTGCGCGCACCATGCGCGCATCGGCACGCAGCACGCCCAGCGCCAGCACTGCGCCGGAAATGATCCGCAGCGGCGGCTGGTCCCCGATATCGCCGAACCTGTCGAGCGCCTTTACGGCCCTGTCGTGGCGGTGAGACAGGAAGGCCTGGCGCGCCTTCCTGTCGAATTCGAACAGCGGTTCCGCCGCGCCTTCCCTGATCCCGTCGCTCATCGCGCCATCAACGCAGGGAGCGTGATTTCGGCTCCGCTCAGGCCTGCGGGCGGTTCGCCAGCAGGTCCTCCACCACGGATGGATCCGCCAAGGTTGAGGTGTCGCCGAGATTGCCGGTGTCGTTCTCCGCGATCTTGCGCAGGATGCGGCGCATGATCTTGCCGGAGCGGGTCTTGGGCAAAGAGGGGGCGAACTGCACCACGTCCGGCGTGGCGATGGGGCCGATCTCGTGCCGGACCCATTTCACCAACTCACGGCGAAGATCCTCGCTGTCCTCCACGCCGTCCATCGTGGTGACATAGGCGTAGATGCCTTGCCCCTTGATGTCATCCGGCATGCCGACGACGGCGGCCTCGGCCACCTTCTCGTGCAGAACCAGCGCGCTCTCAATCTCGGCAGTGCCCATGCGATGGCCGGAGACGTTGAGAACGTCGTCGATCCGGCCGGTGATCCAGTAATCGCCATCGGCATCGCGCCGCGCGCCGTCGCCGGTGAAGTAGAACCCGGGATAGGTGCTGAAGTAGGTCTGAAAGAAGCGCTCATCATCGCCATAGACGGTCCGCATCTGGCCGGGCCAGCTGTCGGTGATGACGAGGGCACCCTCGGCCGCGCCGTCCAGCAGCGTGCCCCTCTCAGGGTCCACAAGCGCGGGCTTCACGCCGAACATCGGCTTGGTCGCGCTCCCCGGCTTCAATGGCGTGGCGCCGGGGAAGGGCGTGATCATGTGGCCGCCCGTTTCCGTCTGCCACCAGGTGTCGACGATGGGGCAACGGGAATTGCCGACGACCTCGTAATACCAGTCCCATGCCTCGGGATTGATCGGCTCGCCCACGGAGCCGAGCACCTTGAGGGTGGAGCGATCCGTCCGCTTCACCCACTCATCCCCTTCGCGCATGAGAGCGCGCAGGGCTGTGGGGGCGGCGTAGAACTGGTTAACCTTGTGCTTGTCCACCACCTGCCAGAAGCGGCTGTGATCGGGCCAGTTGGGCACGCCGCCGAACATCAGACTGGTCGCGCCGTTCGCCAGCGGGCCATAGACAATGTAGGTGTGGCCGGTGACCCAGCCGATGTCCGCCGCGCACCAGTAGATGTCGCCGGGCTGGTAGTTGAACACATATTCGTGCGTCATGCTGGCCCAGACGCCATAGCCGCCGGTCGTGTGCAGCACCCCCTTCGGCTTGCCGGTGGAGCCGCTGGTGTAGAGGATGAAGAGCGGGTCTTCCGCGTTCATCTCCTCCGGCGGACATTCGGCGGGCTGGTCGGCGATGGCATCATGCCACCAGACA